>MDTE01066480.1_pt1 | contig 17865 bp, 16 predicted proteins | sample 811231 | NCBI WGS metagenome assembly MDTE01 (sample SAMN05326651, study PRJNA326480) | marine metagenome | isolation source: seawater | place: Indian Ocean: Red Sea | collected 2010 | reverse complement strand
GCCCTATGAGTTCGCGCCTTACAGCGACGAGCTCATCTGGTGGCAGGACGACAGCGGTCGCGAATGGCAGGCGCGTATTCGTGATCGGGTTCTCGAGATGAGCACCTTGCGTGCTGACGGAGACGCGAACCCCTACGGATAGCTCAGAAAGTCAGCCTGTACGAAGACTGCGGACCGGAGACACCCGCCCGAGCGGTTGTCCTCTCAGTTGCCGTGGTCAACTCGGGTTACGACGATTCGGGCCAGACAAATCCAGGTCGCAGACGCGGGTACACCGGTCTGCTGTCGTCCGGCTCAGGGGCGCCGCTCGACAGGCGATCGGTGACCAAACGGAGCTATGATGTCTGCCCTCGCCGGCCCTAAACTCGAGGAGCTTCACCATCAGCACACAGGTCGAAAACCCCGCCACGCCGGAAATTCGTTTCAGCGCATGCCCGCACGACTGTCCATCGACCTGCGCTCTGGAGGTCGAGAAGCTCGACGACTATCGAATCGGTCGGGTGCGGGGCGCCAAAGAAAACTCATACACAGCCGGCGTCGTTTGCAGCAAGGTGGCCCGCTACGCCGAGCGCGTCCATCACCCCGACCGGCTGACCACGCCGCTGCGTCGTGTAGGCGAACGTGGCCGGGCAACGAGCTTCGAACCGCTCGATTGGGACAGCGCACTCGACGAGATCGCCGAGGCGTTGACGCGTGCCGAGCAGCTCGGTGGCTCCGAGAGCGTCTGGCCTTACTACTACGCTGGCACCATGGGTTTTGTGATGCGTGACGGCATCAATCGATTGCGACATGTGAAGCGCTACTCGGGGCAATACAACACCATTTGCACCACACTCTCTTTCAACGGATTCATTGCCGGCACTGGTAAGCTGGCAGGTGTCGATCCCCGAGAGATGGCGTGCTCCGATGTCGTAGTCCTGTGGGGCACCAACGCGGCCAGCACCCAGGTCAATGTCATGACTCATGCCCTGCGTGCCAGACGTGATCGCAGCGCTAAGATTGTCGTCGTCGACACCTATCTCAATGCCACTGCACGTCAGGCGGACCTGTTCTTGTGCGTGCGGCCAGGGACCGACGGCGCGCTCGCCTGTGCGGTCATGCACGTGCTGTTCAGCGAAGGCTATGCCAATCGCCAGTACATGGATCACTACACCGACTGCCCTGAAGCGCTCGAGGCACATCTTGCGACCCGGACGCCGCAATGGGCAGCACAGATAACCGGTGTCACGGCCGAGGACATCGTTGCCTTTGCACGGCTCATCGGGAGCAATCCGAGATCATTTTTCAGGTTGGGTTATGGGTTCTCACGCAGTCGCAATGGCGCGCTCAACATGCACGCCGCGGCGTCGATTCCGGCGGTTACCGGTGCCTGGCTTCATGAGGGCGGAGGTGCCTTTCACAACAACGGCGCGATATTCCATTGGGACCGGGCCCTGTTGGAAGGTCTCGACGTCCGCGATCGGTCGGTTAGGGTGCTTGACCAATCGCGTATCGGTCCGATTCTGACCGGTGATGCCGATGCACTGAAAGGTGGTCCACCAGTCAACGCCTTGTTCATTCAAAACACTAATCCGATGATGGTCGCGCCCCAGCTCTCACTCGTTCACGAGGGATTTGCACGCACCGATTTGTTCACCGCCGTACATGAGCAGTTCATGACCGAGACCGCCTTGATGGCAGACATCGTGTTGCCGGCAACCATGTTTCTGGAGCACGACGATGTCTATCAAGGCGGCGGTCACCAGCACATCATTCTGGGCGCCAAGGTGATTGAGCCACTCGCGGGCACGCGCTCGAATCACGATGTGCTGTGCGAGCTTGCAAAACGCCTGGGGGCGGTCCATCCCGGATTCGAGATGACGCCGCGGGTGCTGATCGATAGCCTGCTCGAATCTTCTGGCTGGGGCAGCCTGGAGCATCTCGAGGGTGTGCACTGGATTGATTGCCAGCCGGATTTTGACACTGCGCATTATGTCGGCGGCTTCGCCCACGCTGATGGCAAATATCATTTCAAACCCGATTGGGCGGCCTTCAAGCTGAGTGACTTCGGGCCGCGTGGTTTTGCGCAGGCGACGCCCGACTTTCCCGACCACTGGAATGTCATCGAAGAGGCGACCGACGATATGCCTTACCGGTTGGTGACGGCGCCGGCACGACACTATCTGAATTCATCGTTCACGGAGACACCCACGTCCATCCGCCGCGAGAAACGCCCGAGCGCCATGATTCATCCTGATGACGCACGCACATTGGGAGTTGCCGACGGGGAGCGTGTCCGCATGGGTAACGGGCGAGGCGACCTGGTTATTCATGTGGAGCTGTTCGAAGGATTGCAGCCGGGTGTCGTGATTGTAGAGAGCGTGTGGCCGAATCACGCCTTCGAGGAGGGCATCGGCATCAATGTGTTGACCAGTGCCGAGTGTGTCGGACCGGCCGGTGGCGCTGCGTTTCATGACAATCGGGTGTGGATCCGAGCGTTGTCGGCCAATGAACAGCAAAGTGGGGCCGGAGACTCATGAATCTGGACAAACTTCATGCGGCACAGGCGAGCTTTTTGATGCGCTATCCGAAGGGATTTGATGATCCGGCGCTGGAGCCCATCAAGAAGAAGCACAACGTGGGCAAGCTCATCAAACTGACGCAGGCGGTATTGACCGAGGAGAACTGTCGAAAGTCAGACTTCGTTGCCAGCACACTGCTCAGCATTGTCAGCCGCTGCTCGATGATTTCCCGGTTCGAGAAGCCTCAGTTCAAGCACTTCATCAATGCACTCGACAGCGACGAGCGAGATGCGCTGGCATTTGCGGTACGTGAGCGTTTGCACGGCAACAAGCGAGCCGGGTTCGAGCAGATCTGCGGCATGCTCGCACATCACAAAATCGCAAAGTGGGCCGTCATCTCGGCGGTTCCATTCTATTTCGCGCCTCGACGCGAGGTGTTCGTCAAGCCAACCACCGCGAAGAACATCATCGAATACCTGGAGGTGTCGGACCTGCACTACGAGGCCATGCCGCGCTGGGCCTTCTATACCGGGTATCGAAAGCTGATCACCGCGGTCAAGCGCGAAGTGCCAAAGTCGCTCGCCCCGAATAACGCGGCGCTCACTGGCTTTCTGATGCTGTCCACGTAAACGATTCGTTGCGCATGGAGTCCCGCAAGAAAATCAAAGTGGGCATTAGTAGTTGCCTGCTCGGTGAGTCCGTACGTTACGACGGCGGTCACAAACGTGACGATTACATCACCGACACGCTGACGCAGCACTTCGATCTCATCGGTGTGTGTCCGGAGGTTGCGATCGGACTGGGTGTGCCGAGACCACCGGTCCAGTTGGTGGAGACACGCACCGGAACCAGCGTACTGGGCGTAGACGACCCTACGAACGACGTTACTGCCCGCTTGTCGAGATTTGCTTCCCGGACCAGTGTCGAGCTTGCGGATGTGTGTGGTTACATCTTCAAGAGCGGCTCGCCGAGCTGCGGGTTGCAGGCAGTTCCGCTCTACGCGCAAGATGGACGCCGCTTGGGGTCTTCGTCGGGAGTGTATGCTCGCGTGCTGTCGGCGGTTTTGCCATTGATACCCATGGAGCAAGAGGACCGGTTGGCAGATCCGCTTGCACGCGAGAGCTTTTTCGAGCGGGTCTACGCTCTGCACCGATGGAACCAGCAGATGGCAACCGGCCTGACCGCCGCGAGTCTGGTCGCCTATCACAGTCGGCTCAAGTATCAGGTCATGGCCCACAGTCAGGTTGTGTATCGAAAGCTCGGTCGCCTGGTAGCTGCGGCTGGCGGGACAGATCTTCGAGTTCGAGCAGACGAGTATTTGAGCACACTGCTGGATGCCCTTAAGACTCCCGCGTCACGCGGCGCGCACACCAACGTGTTGCAGCATCTCGCCGGCTACTTCCGTGGTTGTGTGAGCGATGAATCCCGTTTGGAGCTCAACATGCTGATCGACCGCTATCATCTGGGTGAAGTCCGGCTGTCGGTGCCACTGGACTGGATACGTCGACATCTGGCGCACTGCGCTAATCTGTCCCTGTATCAACAGTCGTATCTTGAGCCTTATCCACCTGAGCTGTTAGGTCACACACCGGCCTGACGCTGCTGTCTGCGCAGTCCGCCCATCCACTTACGATACAGTCACGCCGCTGGTCCGGACCCAGGGAAACGCACCCATACCGAAGTCTGCGCGTTCGACTGACAAATCACAGATGTCGAGTAGCGCGTTTGCCATGTTGCCGCTGACCATGGTTTCCGAGATCGGGTGCTTGATGTCGCCGTTTTCGATGTAATAGCTGTTTTTTGCAATTCCCGAGAAATCACCGCTCGAGCTGGGTTGTCCACCGGAGAATCGACCGATCAGAATGCCCTGATCGACATGCTTGATTAAGTCGTGGAGGGATGTCGTGCCGGGGTCGACCGAATACCATCCGCCGGTACTCCCGGAGCGCTCGAGCCCCGTCTTGTTGGCTGCATAGAGGTCGAGCAAGTAGGACCGCAGCACGCCATCTTCAACGACGGTCAGGTCTTGTGCCGGAAAGCAGTCCTCGGTGACTTGATAGCCACCGGGCTTGCTGCGTGGCATGGAGCGCAGATTCAAGCGGTCGCTGGCGACTGTTTCGCCCAGCTTGTCCTTGTAGATCGAGGTGCCCGCCACCATGGGGCCGCGGGAAATACTGTTGATCAAGAATCCGAAGAATGAGCCGACACAATCCGGGGTAATCACCAGGTCTCCGGTGAACTTGTGCTCGACTTTCTGTGTTCTGACCTGCTCGGCTGCACCTCTGAGCAGGCGATCGAATGTCGCCAGCTCGGCAATGGGGGTGTCCAGATCATCGGTGAGCGCGTAGCTGCCGTTCATTGACGAGACATCGAGACCGTCCTTGGCACTGAAATGGGCACTGGTCTGATAGCAGCCGGTGCTACTCTCGAATCGAACGCCATTGCTGTTGGTATCGATCCTGAATTTTCGCAAATGACTGACACCAGCGAGACCGATGAGCACTGTCGGATACTGCTCCTGGCTGTAGGCGAGGAACTCTTCCAGCCGGCCGAACATGGCATCTCGATCCGGCGTCATGAGCCCCTCGGAGAATGTGTCGGGTGCTTGCTGGCCAGCGATGCCATTGGCCTCATCGGCCATGGATGCTTGGGCAGAAAGCCACAATGCATCCACTGCCCGATCGATCTCGGCTTGATCGCTAGAGTTCAGGGTCACGGTGGCGCGTTTGTGCTGGTGAATACCGGTCAGCACCAATGAGGTGTTGGCGACTGTGCGAAACAGGCTGGTTTTTCCGTGCTCGGCCTGCAGCTCGTCGCGCTCGTCGATGCTGTAGCGGACCTGACTCTTGTCAAATCCCTGTCCGCTCAATCGATCCAGGCAGTACTGCGTCGGGTCTTGCATGGGGTGGTCACTCTCCGCCGATGTGTATCTGACATTTTATTGATGGGCCACCCATGCCGACCGGGATGATCTGCTTCTTGCCGCACATACCAGCACAGCTCCAGCTCATCTCGTCCGACACCATGGCGACTGATTTCAACATGTCGAAAGCGACACCGGAAATGGTGGTGTCCTTGATGGCACGGCCGAGCTTGCCCTGTTTGATCTCATAGCCGAGGCAAACGCCAAACATGAACTCCGACGTTGAGTCCGCCTGTCCGTTCGACGGCCACATCAAGTAATAGCCGTCATCGACACTTTCTATCATGGCATCGAGCTTGTCAGTGCCGGGCAGAATGGCGGTGTTGCGCATTCTGATTAGTGGTTCATCGTAGAACTGGTAAGCGCGTGCGTTACCGGTTGGTGGATCGCCGAAGTGCTGTGCGCTCTCCTTGTTGTGCATGAAGTTCTGGAGAATGCCGTCCTTGATGAGCCAAGTGTCCCGTGCGCGAACACCTTCGTCGTCTACATACACCGGCACCGGTAGTGTCTTATCATCATGGCTGTGGGCAAAGTCGACCATGGAGATCAGAGGACTAGCGACTTGCTCACCCACATGGTCGCCGGCCACTGAACCTTCCTGTACCAGATCGGCTTCGGTCGTGTGACCAACAGCTTCGTGAGCCAGAATGCCGGCGAGCTCCGAGTCCAGAATCACGTCGTGCACACCAGCCCGTGCGGCTACGCCGACACGTTTGTACATCAGGTGCTCATGCAAGCTGTCGATGTTGCCGTGCAAGCTCGCGGGTGAGTCGAACACATCCTCGAATTGACCACGCCCACCGAAGGCCTTGCGCAAGGAAACTGGGTTGCCGGCCTCGTCGTCACAAACCAGATTGATAATGACCAGCGAGCGAGTGACATTGGAGTACGCGTCCGAACCATCCGAGTTGAACAGGCGTTTCTCCATGTCCAGATCACCGAGCTGAACGGAGCGCGAACGCAATTCTGGATAAGTGGTTGCGATGTGCTCATCGAGATCGCGCAAGAAACCCAGTACCTCGGTTTCGCTGCGACGAGGCTTCAGGGTTCGAAAATCCGCCTCATGCGAGGCTCGGTCCTCGGGCAATCGTTCGATGCCACGACCCGTGTGCCGTGCCAGGAACTCGGCGTTCCGCGTCGCTTCATTGACGACTGCCACGACCTGCTCGTCCGCAAGCCCCGGCTTGGCGGCGAACCCCCACACGCCATCTCTGAAGACTCTTGCCGACACACCGGCGTGTGCGGACCGTCCATTGGTCGTGACATCCCCATTCAACAACACAATGCTGGTCGAGGTGTTTTGCTGCATCCTCAGCTCGGTGTAACCGTCGAACTGGTTCGCAAAGCGACGAAGACTGGCTTCTCGTGGGGTCATGTTCGCTCCTGTGGAGGGCCTGGTCCTTACTCTAGATAAGCATGCTCCGCCCTCGATGCCAACAGCTAGCGCGTCCCTTCGATCAACGTCGTTTTCGAATCCAGATAGTCCTGTCGAGTTCGTGGGTCCGAGGGGTTCCCCGGTGGTTAACCCGACAGCTTATCCAGGGCCTCGAGCATGGGCGCCAGTGATTCGATGGTGGAGCGATTCGTTGGCTCGAGTGAGATCTGAATGTGTGACACACCGGCTAGCTCGTAACGGTGCAGCTCGGCAGCCATTTCCTCTGGGTCACCACCCAGTGGCCGTAGCGGCTCCTGCTCGGCGAAGTGGCTGGTCGGTAAGCGATCCCACCACGGATCAGCGCTCGGATCTGCGACCAAGACGGTTACCGATGCTGCCAACGTGCTCGTATCTCGGCCATGCTCGCGGCATGCCTCGTCGAACTCCGCCTTGACCCTGTTGAAGCCACCTACACGGTTCGAGGTGTTGTCGTAGAACACATTCCACATGTCGGCAAAGCGCGCGCTCAAAGCTTGCATCCGCTTTGACCCGCTGTTGGTGCCGATCATGATGGTTGGACCCTTTGCGCGCGGTCCACGCGGTTTCAGCACACATTCTCGAGCACGGTGATACTTGCCTTCGAAATCAATCTCACCGTCCTTCAACAAGCCAGAGACAATTTCGATGGCTTCTTCGAAGCGGCTGACCTTGTAGCTGTAAGGAAAACCAAAAGCGTCGTACTCCAAGCGGTGGTAGCCGGAGCCGAGCCCGAGGATCAATCGCCCATCACTGATTTCCTCGACCGTGTCGGCCATTTTTGCGAGCAGTGCCGGATTGCGCCAGCCCATTGCGAGCACCAGGGTGCCGAGCTCCACCTTGCTGGTGACTGCCGCCAGCGCCGACAAGAACGACCACGCTTCCCAGCAACCCCTTGGCTCGTTTTCACCCACCATCTCGTAGAGCAGGTGATCCACCACCCAGACTGAATCCAGGCAAACATCCTCGGCCGTGCGCGCCATGTCAGCGACCTCGGACCAGCGGCGTACCCCAGGGCCCTGCATGCCGTCCATCTGCGGCAGCATGACACCCACCTTCAGCTTTCGAGTTCCATCAGCAACACTCATTCGAGTCTCCTTAGGTCTTTTAGCGTGACCACCGGTTCGACGACCGATGCGCCTCACCATCCTAAACTGACGTGCCGATTGCAACCGGCGACTCAAACACTGATAGCATCACGACCTCGAATCGAGCCCGGCGGTGGGCGCAGCTCGATTGTTGAGGAATGGCTCTAAGGAGAATGTCAGCATGGGGACATTGGACGGAAAAGTGGCATTGGTTACCGGCTCTGGGCGAGGCATCGGGCAGGCGATCGCGCTCAAGCTGGCATCCGAGGGAGCCAGTGTGGTGGTCAACGACCTCGATGCGGCGCCGGCACAAGACACCATCGACCGCATCAACGCACTGGGTGCACAAGCCGCCAGCTGTGTCGGCAACGTGACCGACGAAGATTTTGCCACCCGTTTTGTAAACACAGCCCTCGAGACCTTCGGGGTGCCCGACATCGTCGTCAACAATGCGGGCTACACCTGGGATAACGTGATTCAGAAAATGTCCGTCGAGCAGTTCCAGGCTGTAGTCGACGTACATCTGGTGGCGCCGTTTCGTATCTTGAAAGCGGCCGCTGAGCCCATGCGTGCGGCCGCCAAGCAGGAGACCGAACGTGGCGAAGCCATGTATCGCAAAGTGGTGAACATCTCGTCAGTGTCAGGCGTGTACGGAAATGTTGGGCAGTCCAATTACGCCGCCGGGAAGCTTGGCGTCGTCGGCTTAACCAAGACGCTCGCGAAAGAGTGGGGTCGATATCGAATCTGCGTAAACGCGGTCGCCTACGGACTCATTCACACCCGTTTGACACAGCCGCTCGACGACTCCGGCGCCAAGATCGACATCGAGGGTCGCGAGATCGCCGTGGGTGTGCAGCGTGCTCGACTCGACTCTGCCGAGCAGCGTATTCCACTCGGTCGCGGTGGCAGTGTCGAGGAAGCGGCCGGCGCCGTTTACCTGTTCTGCATACCGGAATCGGACTACGTGAGTGGGCAGCTGTTGGTCTGTGATGGCGGTGGACGCTGAGCATGTTTGATGATCTTCTGCGGGCGGTGCCGATGCGTCGAGGGCAACTCGACCTGAGCACGAGATGAGCACGGCCTCTGCGGTGGTCGCGCAGCGTCGCGAGGAGCGTTTGCTGCTCGGCACTTTTGCACTGGGTCATTTCGCCAATGACTGGACGGCCGGCAGTTTGCTGTTGCTGACGCCTGCCATAGCTCTTGCCATGGACCTCGGTCCTGCGGAAATCGGGCTCATGCTGACTTTGTATGGCATTGGTGGTGGCTTGGCTTACTTGCCAGCCGGCATTGTTGCCGACCACACCCGTCGCCGTGGCCTGTTGCTGCTGTTTACCTTCTGGTGGGGTGTGGTCGGCTATGTTATCGCTTCCCTCGCCCCGGACTATTGGAGTCTCACGCTGCTGCTTGCGATTGCCGTAATGGGCGATGCGGCCTGGCACCCGATTGCGACAGGCGCACTCGCCCAGCTCATGCCGGATCGAAAGGCTCGCGCCCTGGGGCTGCATGCCATGGGCGGAACCATCGGTGCAGAAGCTGTAGCACCCCTGGCGGTCGGATTCCTGTTGGTGTGGTTCGACTGGCGTACTGTCATGCAGCTGTCGGTGCTGCCAGCTTTGATCATGGGTATCGCTTTCATACCGATGGTAAAGCGTATCGCCGCGCCGCCCGAGCACCGCTTCGATGTGGCCGGGCTGATGGAGCTGTTGCGACGTTGGAAGACACCGCTCGGTGTCGGTCTGGTCGGGTTCGCGGTGATGTACAACATGGCGACTATTGCTGCCATCGCCATGACGCCGCTCTACTTGACCAGCTATCATGGCTTGTCCACCGTCGCGACCGGCATCACGTTTGCCGCGATGGTGATCTTTGGTTCGATCCTGCAACCGGTGATCGGACATGCATCTGACCGTGTTGGACGCAAGCTGTTGTTGGTGGTGACGCTCGGCGCAGCAGGCGTTTTCGCTGTGCTCGCGGCGGTGGTCGCCGGGTTTGTGCCATTTCTGGTTTTCCTGATTCTCGCAGTGGCCTTGCTCACCGGCATCCGGCCGGTGGTGCTGGCCGCCGCGGTTGAGGTCTCGGGTGAGCGCGAGTCCACCACGCTTGGGCTTGCATTCATGCTCATGGACGGCATTGGCGCCCTGGGTGCGGTTATCGCCGGCATTGCCGGTCAAGGCGACTTGAGCCATGCGTTCTTGCTCGCCGGTGTGCTGTCACTGCTTGCTTGCGGTGTGGCAGCGATACTCCAGTTTCGAAGATGACGTCCGGTGAGATTGAAGCCGCTGTCCGCTGTCGTTCACGCGGCATGTCGCGCGTCAACCGGTGAGTCGTTTTCTCAATCGGAAGTCGATCAGTACCAGCAGCCTCAACATCAGAAGCCAGGTCCAGGCAACGGTTTCCAGCCACACCCAGGCGTGCCAAAGTTGCATACAGGAACATGTCACGCGGCCAGGTCTCGACCACAAACGCCTGGATCTGTCGTGCGAACAGCACACTGATGAAGATCAGAGCACTCCAATCCAGTGGGTCACGATGTCAGTAGCATGTTGGCGCAGGGTCTACGAGCGTACCGCGCCAAAGCAGTCGTTTGACCGACTCGCAGTACTCTCAAGTGTGAGCTCAGATTCTGAGCCTGGTGCTCGAGTCATACGGAGGCCAAACAGAGTTTGCATCAACAAGCTCCGAGTTCGACCACGTTGCCCGCTGTTTGCAACTTATAATCGCAACCCTGTTCATCGCGAGGTCGGCCACCATGACTGAACGAGCTTCGACATTTGGTTCCTCTGCATATGGTGGTGACGGCTGGTCGCCACGCCAACGGTCGTTGGCCGACGAGCTTGGCACCGTGTGGGCTGCCTGTGGTATGGACAATGAGTGGAACACCCTGCGATCGGTGTTGGTGCATCGCCCGGGTGTCGAGCTGGAAGCATCGACTGATCCGAAGTCGGTGCAAATGCTCGAGCCGATCGATGTCGTGCGCGCCGGTGATGAGCACGACGCCATGAGTGCTGCGTTCGAATCAAATGGAGTGTGCGTGCATCGCGTCGATCCTGCCGTGGTTCCGCCGCCGAACCAGATGTTCTGCGCGGATCTCATGTTCGCCACGCCCGAAGGGGTGATTCTCGCGCGGCCCGCTTCCACAGTGCGCGCAGGCGAGGAGCGACAGGTGGCCCGACGACTCGCCGATCTCGGTGTACCCATTGTGCGCACCATTGGTGCCGAGGCTACTTTCGAAGGCGCGGATGCAGCCTGGCTGGATACGGAGACCGTCGTTGTTGGCAGAGGTATGCGAACCAACTCTGATGGCATTGACCAGATAGCCGAAACCTTGCTGTGGCAGGATGTCGACGTCCTGGATGTCGACATGCCGTTTGGCACCATGCATCTCATGGGTATGCTGCGCATTGTCGATCGCAATCTGGCCGTTGCCTGGCCGCGACGTACACCCTATGCACTGGTCATCGCATTGCGTGAGCGTGATTACGAGGTCGTGTTCCTGCCAGAGGTTGATGAATACGATATGAATCGCGCCATGAATTTTGTCACCCTGGGCCCGCGTCGCATTCTCATGGAGTCGGGTTACCGGGCCGTACAGTCGGTGTTCGAGTCGGCGCAGATCGAGTGCGTCACCGTCGAGGCCACCGAACTCATCAAGGCGGCGGGCGGCTTTGGTTGCTTGACGGGCGTGCTACAGCGAGACGCCGTCGGCAGCTGATTGACGTACACGCTAGCGACGATGCTGCCGGGTGCCCCAGCAATTGAGTCACTGCGATGGCTTCAATACACTCGGGTAGTGTTTTTGACCCGGACTTGATGTATGGCCATCGTGCAGGCGGTAGTGAACCCCTCGATTGAGGCCCTCACTGGGCACATTGGTGCCAGGGTGTCGGGCATCGACCCACGCCAGCTGCGTGCTGGCGACATCGAATGCATTCGTGATGCTCTGCACCAGCATCTCGCCGTGTTCATCCCCTCACAGCCATTGAGCGCCGAGCATCTGGTCGAGTTTGCCGAACAGCTTGGTGTCATCGAGCCTCCGCATGGTGGACTTCAGGCGCACAGTAGCAACCCGAAGGTGATGATCACCGAGCGTCGTCAAGGTGGTGGCACCCGAAATGACACCTGGCACAGTGATGTTTCGTTCGACGAAACACCACCGAGTGTGTCGATTCTGCAGGCTCTCGAGGTGCCTGATGCTGGTGGCGATACGATGTTTGCGAGTCAGTACGCGGCCTACGAGGGTCTGGTCGAGCCGATGCGGGCACTGGTCGACGGACTCGAGGCTTTTCACGACGGCTTGCCGGGTTTTACTAGACAGCTAGACGGCGTTGAGGGTGGTGCCGAGCGCGTGCGTCGCTTGCGCAGTGAGAATCGCACCGCTGTTCACCCGGTTGTGCGGGTCCACCCGGTGACCGGCCGGCGCGCGCTCTACGTAAACCGGTTGTTCACCCAGCGCATTGTGGGTTTGTCCGAAATCGAAGGCCGTGGATTGCTGGACATGTTGTGTGAACACAGTGAGCAGCCGAGCTTTCAAGTTCGCTGGCGTTGGCAAGCCGGTGATATCGCTGTGTGGGACAACCGGTGTGTCATCCATTATGCGGCCAATGACGTGGGCGATGCTACCCGGGTCATGCAGCGCATCACCCTGACAGGCGAGCGGCCCGTCGGCTGAAGTTCTCCCTGCGAGGGTAATGGTGCTCGCCCGTCATCAGTGTTTCGAGTCCCGTCAGCTCGGTGTGCAACAGTCCGCAGCGGGCGCAGCACTCGTTCTTACGGGCTTCACGCAGAGTCTCCAGCGCTTCGAAGCTGTGTCCATAGACCGTCGCTTCGCCGTGGGTCACAAAGGTCTCCCTCCGAAAAGCTTCCTGATCGAGCCCCCACCCCTTGTCTGACTGGTGTTAGCGGCAGGTGGTGCCTTTTTCCTCCCGCACGTTCTCACCGGCGGTTGATAGCCGCTGTGCGATCTCCTCTAGCTGGGATTGATCGTCGACTTGCATGACCAAGTGCGCGTCCTCGGGCTGCTCGCCACATAAAAAAGATATCGAGAAGTTGACCTTGGGATCCTCTAGCATCCATTTTGCGTAGTCGTCGCGTAGCACGGTTGGCTCGGCGCCGACACCGTCGCAGCAGTGCACGAGCAAGTAGCCCGCCAGCTGCTGCATGCCGGTGTAGTTCGCCGAATAGATAATCGACCGACCCGCACGCCGGGACTGCACCACCCCGGCGCTCGAGAGCTGGCTGAGATGAACAGACAGGGTCGCGCCCGAGATGTCCAGCTCGGCGCTAATGGCACCTGCCGGCATCCCTTCGTTGCCGGCCCGAACCAGCAAGTGATAGGTCGCAAGTCGTGATTCCTGAGAGAGCGCCGCAAGGGCTTTAACAGCGGTGGCGGATGTCATTTCCAGATTTCCAGAATAATGGAAATATAATCAGGTAAGTCAATCTTTGAGATCACATCGTCCAACGTGTGCCTGCCGGCGAGTCGTTTCCGAGACTGTCAGTCCTGGTTCAGGCAATGGCATGATGCCAGGGTTCTTCCGACCTCATCCGGAGCAGCTATGAGCAGTCAGGACGTCAAAGCCATTCATGGTGCTTATGTGCTGAGTACCGAGAACGACGAGCTGAGTATCCTCGCGAACCGCTGGGTGGTCGTCGAAGGTGATCGCATCAGCGATATCACCAAAGACGCGCCTGATGCCGCAACTCGTTACCGTGTCCCCGAAGCCCTGGTGATGCCCGGCCTCATCAACTGTCACAACCATGGCGCCTCGTCGGTGATGTTTCGCGGTCTTACCGAGGACTGGCCCGCGGAGAGCTTCGAGACTGAGCTCATTTATGGATTGTTATTGCCACTCGGTGACCTGGCCTTGCAGGTGCTGGAGCCCGAGGAAATGGGATCGGTTGTCGAGCTTGCCTTGCTCGAGCTAATCAAGGGTGGCACCACCACGTTGATGGAGGTGTTTCGACCCGGGCAACAAAACACCTTCGAGGCCGCGGCTGCAATGGGGCTTCGATTCTATGGTGCGCCCTATTTGTTCTCCACTGCCAAGATGGACATGGACGAAGTGGGCAATCCGACCTACGAGGCTGTGAACACCGAGCAAAGTGATCTGGATCGTTTCCACGCTATCTATCAGCGACACGATGGCACCTACAACGACCGCCTGCGGGTCGCCATCGGACCGCACGGCCTGGACTCCTGTGATCCGGACCTGCTGAAAGCCGTACGTGCAACTGCCGATGACCTCGGTGTGCTTATCAACGTGCATGTCTGTCAAACCCAGGCCGAGATCGAGCTGCTACGGTCTCGTTATGACATGACACCGACCGAGTACATGGAATCCGTGGGTTTGCTCGGGCCTGACGTTCTGGCGGCACATTGCCTGCATGCCTCTGATGCCGATCTCGAACGTTTGGCCGCCACTGACACCACGATTGTCAATTGCCCCATGACTTTCGCACGTGGTGGTGTGAGCGCCGTGTTTGAACGCTTTGACCGTGCCGGTGCACGCACGGTGGTCGGTACCGACGGCTACTACATGGACATGGTTGCCGAACTGCGGTCCGCGGGCGTGATTTCAAAGCTCAACAGCCGCGACAGTGGTGCTGCGCTTGCCTATCGCTTGATGAAGGCGGCAACCCTGGATGCTGCTCACGCGCTAAAGCGTACCGACCTCGGGCGACTCGAAGTTGGCGCCAAAGCGGATCTGATGGCGGTGAGTTTGAACAAGCCGCATTTTCAGCCGGTGAGTGATCCCATCAAGACCTATCTGTGGAATGCGCGCGGTGCGGAGCCTGAGTTGCTGATGGTTGATGGAGAGACTCTCATCGAGGGCGGCGAGTTCATTCGAAAAAATGAACAGGACATTATCGACACCTCGACCCGGGCAATTCGCAAGGTTTGGCGTGCGGCAGCCGACGCCGGTATTCGCCATGTCCCCCAGTCAACATGAACTCAACGTCATCGGTCATGAGTGCATGAACCCAGAAACGAGTGGCCGACGCGGTCATGCCGCCCTGCAAAACTGGTACGATCGCAGTGAGAACGAGCACACACCACTACCCGCGGCGGTCTACACCTGTCCCAAGCTGCTGGTGGCTGAGCTGAAAGCGCTGTTTCATCGACAATGGATCTGCTGTGGTCATCAATCCCAGCTGAGTGAGCCAGGAGACTATCTGACCGTCGAGGTCGGCGGCGTGCCGGTGCTGCTGGTGTGCGACACCCAGTGTGAGATTCGCGCGTTTTCCAACATCTGCCTGCACCGGGCGGCAAGGATTGTCGAAGGCTGTGGTCGCGCCCGCCGGTTTTCGTGCCCGTATCACGCCTGGACCTACAAGCTCGACGGCCGGCTCGACAAGGCGCCGTTCATGGACGAAGCAGACCTATCGTCACACCGGTTGCCAGATTACGCGGTGGAACTGTGGCACGGTCTGGTGTTCGTCTGCCTGGATCCTGCGGCCGACTCATTGGCCACAAAACTGACAGGTCTTACCGAGCGTATGAACCCGTACAAGCTCGAGGGAGGCCGGGTGGTCGACTCTTCGCGCCACCCAATGGCCTGCAACTGGAAATTATTGGTCGAGAACTTCTGTGAGAGCTACCACGTGTTTCGTGTGCACCCACAAAGCGTGGAGCCCTCTTCACCAAGCCGAACCACTCGCGTCTGGGACGGCGGTCCCGGTTTCAACGAGCACACCCAGGCCCTGCTGAAGCCGGGCCATGACACCAGCGCTGATTACGAGTCACACCCAGGCTACGAGAATGAGATCAGGCTCTGCTGCCTCTATCCAAGCTTCGTATTCAGCGCCCACCCCGAGCTCCTGATTTCTCTTTCCGTGCACCCCACCGGGCCACAGACCTGCGAGTATCTCTGTCTGGCCGTGGCACTTCACCCCATGCCCGATGAAGAAGTCAGCCCGTTGGTCAATCGGGTACACGCCTTCCTTGCGGAAGACCGGGCAGTTATCGAAGGTGTGCAACGCAATCTGTCAACCGGCCATGACCCCATCGGCCCGCTACACGAATGGGAACGCACCAACTGGCACTTCGGCCGCTACATCGCCGAGCATGTTCTCTGATAAGAAAACGCACCGACGAAGCCTCAGCTATCAGGCTCCGCCGTTGTACTCACGCCACTCTTGTGGTTTCGCAGCGCGCAATGCACCGAGAAGAGAGCCATCCTTTAGATGCTCTTCACACAACTCTTCACCAAGGCATTCGATGAGTGTGGGTACTGGGGCTTGATGACCTTTCACTCACTTCGACTTCACCCAATCTGAACTGGCTCTTGGGTTGATGCTTACGAGAGGGCGCCGTGAGGCAGCACCATGTCGCCACCTTCGTGGCCGTGTTTGCCAGCGAGAAAGCGCAAGCTCGAATTGAACTCATCGAGTTCGATGTTGCAAGAGCGCATGTGACGTCCGCTTCTAGGATCGAAAGCGCGACGCCCGTGCAGCACGCGATGATTGTTGAAGAACAACACCTCGCCCGTCGCTATCGGAACCAGCGCCTGGTTGTCGGGCTCGTAGAGTTTCTCCAGCAGCAATCGCAACGCCGCGTAATACGGCAGCACAATGTCCTCGGGCGCATCTAAGGGTCCAATTGCCCGGTCGAGCAAGCGAACACCGGCAATCTCACCCATATCATCGAGACTCATGATGGGGGCACGGATACGATAATCTTTGTCGCGGCGAAAGAACCGCCTGTGAAAGGTGACGGGCGTGGTGCCCAGCAGCTCATAGGCCGCCGGGTTTTCTTGTCTGATGTCAGCACCGGCACGAAACGCATCGGTGAGCGTCGACTCCCCACCGCTGGCAGCAGCATCTATGAAATGAAAGCAAGTGATGGATGGCGGGAGATGCCGGTAAGCCTGATCGCTGTGCGGCAGAATCTCCGAGCAGGTGTTGGCGTAGAACTCCGGGTCGGGATCGTAACGAACGTCGTGCACGGTGCCATGTGGTGAGGAGCGTAACGGCCCCACCAGCGCCGCTATGTCTTCAGTTGTATCGGGGTCTGTCGGTGCATTGCGCAGTACCGCGAAGCCGAAGTCGCGGATGAGCTCCAAGAGCTCCAGCCGTGCGAGCTCGTTGTCGACGCAGTCTTGGTAGTCCATGGACGGTGGTGCTGCTTCGATCTCTTTGCCCCAGAACTTTGGCCGCCAGCGTCTGCGTTCGCGTTCAGCCTGCGAGTTGCATATCGTGCGTAGCCAGCGCATCGAGAACAGGCTTTCATGTTGATCGGGTGTCCAGACCACTTTCAGGTGGCGACCGTGGCAAGCCGCTTCGGCAATCTCGACGTCCACCGGAATGTCTGTCAAACGCAGCTCACGCAATGCGGTTTCGTAGCTGCCACATTGCTCACAGGTGCAGTTGGCACGCAGCGCCAACGCAGGATAGTGGCTTTCATGCCCGTCGCTCCAGCCAATACAAAGCGAATCGCCGCGAGCGTCTACGCTTTGAATCTCGTAGCGACCCGTGTCGTTGGTGGTGGTGCTCATGAGACTGCCTTGTCTACGATGTCTAGCGGCTTTTGCTTATCCGAGTCCCTCAAGAATGACCCGACGAATAAATTCTTGATCAATGCGATCAGTTGGTCGTCTTGAAGCTCTGGTGCCTCGGCAATGGCCGTGTGGTTTTCGACCAGGTAACCGCCAAAGTAGGAAGGATCGTCCGGGCTCACTGTTACCGGAGGTCCGGCTTCGAGCGCCGTTGCCACCGGACAGTCGGATAATGAAGGAATGATTTTGAGACGATGATTCGAAAGCGGACGTATGGTCATTGGAATTTGCTCCCCGGCCAGTCGTTCCACCAGTGCTGATTCGTCCAGCACCCGCGAACATTTTCCGCCGGGCCTTCCTCGACGGTTGAATAGGGCAATGTCACCGCGTTGCGTGCCGCCAGCGTCAGCATCATTGATGGCTCGAGAGTTTCTTGCAGATGCAGATG
>MDTE01122275.1_pt1 | contig 17873 bp, 18 predicted proteins | sample 811231 | NCBI WGS metagenome assembly MDTE01 (sample SAMN05326651, study PRJNA326480) | marine metagenome | isolation source: seawater | place: Indian Ocean: Red Sea | collected 2010 | reverse complement strand
CGTATTTTCGATGGTCCGGGCCGAAAGCGGCATCCTCGGCCCCCTGCAGGGCTGGCTAATCGACCGCTACGGTCCCAGATCGATTATGCGGATCGGTATCGCGCTCTTCGGCATCGGCTATCTGTTCTTTAGCCGCATCGAATCCCTCTGGGAACTCTACCTATCTTTCGCGCTCATCGCTCTGGGCTCGAGCCTGGGCGGCTTTATTCCAATCGCCGCCACGATCACCAACTGGTTCTCGCGCCAGCGCGCTACGGCTCTGGGCATATCCATGACCGGAATGGGCGTCGGAGGATTGCTGATTCCGCTGGTCGTCTGGAGCCTGACCAATTATGGCTGGCGCGACACGGCCTTCTTCTCCGGACTGCTGGTTCTTTTATGCGGTCTGCCCGCCACACAGTTGATGCGCTATAATCCCGAAGCCTACGGCCTGCTACCCGATGGCGATAGCGCCCCTGCAACAGGCCGGGATCCGACCCCGGGAGACGAACCCAGCTTCACCACTCGTCAGGCCCTGCGCACCTCCTCTTTCTGGATGCTCTCCATCGGCCATAGCTCGGCGCTCTTCGTGGTCGGTACTGTGTTGGTGCACCAGATCCCCCATATGGTCGAACACATCGGCATTTCACAGGAACACGCAGCGACCAATGTAACTCTCTTACTGGTCTTTATGATCAGCGGCCAGCTTTTGGGAGGCTGGATCGGCGACCGGATCAACAAGCGCTGGGTTATGGTCGGGTGCATGTGGATGCACGCCGTGGCACTGCTGCTTTTTGCCTTCGCCACCACGCGTCTTGAAATCGCACTCTTCGCCGCCATCCACGGCTCGGCCTGGGGAGTGCGTGGCACATTGATAAACGCCATTCGCGCTGACTATTTCGGCCGCGCATCGTACGCGACAATCTCCGGCTTCGCCTCGCTGATCATCATGGTCGGCATGACCACTGGTCCGCTCTTCGCGGGCTACCTCCACGATCTGACGGGTGGCTACCAGCAGGCCTTTATGGTGCTGGCAGGCCTCTCCGCACTGGGATCGATCGCACTCTTCCTGGCGCGAAAACCGAAAACCCCGACTTCATAAGCAACACGTGCTGAACAAGTAACAGCTTGGGAGGATCGTGGGCTGGTTCAAACGCGGCGTCGATCACAACCTGAAAATGGACCCGAAACTCTAAACCGTCAGTGCACCAGGTCGGTAGGGAATCCGCGTGGATCCGGCTCGAACGGAACCGCATCACCGGTCTGCGTTTGCCAATTGAGCAGTCTCTGTTCGAGTTGGCGCTGCACCGCTGCGTATTCCCGCTCTGCGAAGACATTGCGCAATTCGTGCGGATCTTGCTGCAAATCGTACAACTCGCACTGGCCATTGGTGCGCCAGACCAGTTTGTGCGCCAAGGTGCGAATCATCACCGCCCGGCACACGCTCTCAGGCCGCTGCTGTTGCTGTAGCCCCTTGGGGTAGTAGATGCTTTCGGGATTGCCGGCAATCCCATCGGAAGCTTTGCCCTCGAAGCAATGAAGCTCGTGTACATCGTAACCGCCCTCGGCGAAGACCGCGCGTTGTGGGTCTCCGCACGCCCCGTGCAAGTGCGGCATCAGCGACTGCGCATAATGCGTATGGCGCGCTTCGACCCCCGCCAGCTCCAGGGTCGTCGGCATAATATCGAAAACTTCGACCGGCTCCTCCACGACGTGCCCCTGCGCGCCCCCCGGGACCCGTACAATAAGCGGCACCCGGGTCAAGGTATCGTCCAGACCACTGGGCCACTTCTCGACCAACCCGTAATCGCCAGCCCAATCGCCGTGATCCGAAAAGGCAATCACCGCGGTCTCCTCCATCAGCCCCGTCTCCTCGAGCGCATCCAGGAGCTGCCCCAAAAGATGGTCGACATACGAGGTCATACCCAGATAGACAGCCATGATCTTGCGCAGAACCGACTCGTCGAGCGCATCCAGATCCCGATAGCGACGAATCAGCTGGTGATAATCCGGCTTGCCCTGCTCTACCACTGGCCGCAGCGGCGGCAGATCGTCGGGGTCGTACATACTGTACCAAGGCTCGGGTGCATGATAGATCGGATGGGGAAAAGAGGTGGGCAGGAACATGAAGAACGGCGCATCGTCCGCCTTCCTGCTTCTGAGATACTCAATCGCCCGCTCGTAGAAAAGCGCATCGCGCGGCGGGCCGTCCATCGCCCCATTGAGAAAGCTGTAATAACCCGGCTCGCCCTTGGCAAAGACGTTCGCCGACGACCCGGTCCGACCATCGCCAGTTCCATAGATCTTCGTCACCGAAGACTCGAATGCCCCCGGAGCCAGACAATCGTTCTTGCCCAACCAGTGTACCGTATAACCCGCTTCCTTGAGATAGCGCATGGTATTGGGCTCATGCGGCTGCAGCGGGTACCAGAGCGTGCGGTGACCGGCGCTGTGCGGATACCAACCGGTCATAAAACTGGAGCGCGAGGGCGTGCAGACGGTGTGCTGTACATGGCACTGGTCGAAGCGCGTACCCTCTGCGGCCAGGCGATCGAAATTAGGAGTCCGCGCCAGCGGGTGCCCGTAGGCACCCAGGACATCGGCGCGCATTTCGTCGGGGTTGATGTAGATAATATTCAAAAGGGATCCCCCATCGAATCCAGGTCTGTCGTTATAACAAACAATCGCTCAATCGTAATTGCTCGGCACGTGATCGCCCAGCAGCCGCAACTGGCGCGGAGTCGCCTGCGCCAGAGTGGCCTCTGCGAATTGGAATTTATTCAGATAGGGAGGATACTTCTGGGTGATGATGCGCTGGGCGTAGTGTACCTGGAGCAGGTAACGCGTCTTGGTGCTGGTGTTTGCAGTACCCCGATGCCAGACCTCGGAGCGAAAAACCACGCAATCGCCGGCCGCGCACATGATGCTCTGCTCCTCGATCCCTTTGAAACTGGTCTCGTCCGCTCCAGGCCTCCGCCCGGCCCGGTGGCTGCCCGGCACAAAGTTGGTCGGTCCCAGTTCCTCTGTAATATCGTCGAGATAAAAATGGGCCGTGGTGATAAAGATCGGTATCTCGACCTCTGGATGCTCCATCACCTCTGCGGGCAGGGTCAGAGGCTGCCAATCGGCGTGCAGGGTTTGGTCCGGCCGACCGGGTCCGGTCATCCAGGCCGTCATGCCAATACAATGACAGTCGTCGCCGTGCACTGCCTCGATCAAATCGATGATTTCGGGATGGTCCAGATAGGATACGAAGAGCGGGTCGCGGTTGAAGGCATTGTTGATGCTCTTATTGAGAAAACCGTTTTTTTTCGCATCGCTGTGCCGATCGAAACTCGCCTCGATCGCCGTTAATTCATCCATCGCCTGACGCAATGCCGCGATATCTTCGCGGTTGAGCACGCCGGGAAAATAGGCATAGCCATCATCCCGCATCGCCTGTACATATCCTGCCAAATCGGACCGCGCGGCCAGCGGCAACGCCGTTGCCATAACTAAACTCCTCTCTTTCCAGGTATTGTTTCGGACCACGGCGTGGGCTCGCCGTGCCAGGTATCCAACCTGAGATACTCCAGGTACTCGACGATTCCCCCGTCCTTGTGGACAAAAGCCACCCGGGCCTCGGCTGAATCGACCGGTCCGTAGACCACCTCGTCTTCTCCAATCGCCGACTCCAGATCATCGACGCGAAATGCAATATGCGGCCAATTCCACAACTTCCACAAGCCGACATTCTGCGGATTCACTACCGGTCGCGCCTTTGGTCTTAGATACTCAATCCGCTGCGGGTGCCGCCGCGGATTGGTGATCCAAACCTCGCTGTGCTCGACCCAAATCTCCCCTTCCTGAGGCTCGTCGGTATGAATGCCGATATGATCGAATTGTTTCAATCTACCTGATCTTGCGATTGGGATTCATTATTGACAATCTACGACCATAGACGAGCTCTTCAAGAGACCAGAAGCCGCATGGGTAGCACCCAGCCAAGAAGGTCTGCATCAACTCTATAAAAAATCCGATGGCCTTTAAGCAACTCGACTACTATCGCGACGACCAAGTCGGCCGTCCTGGTCTTTAAAAAAAAGCGCGAATAAAACGGTCACTACCGCCGCCATCATCGCCGCCATCAACCAGACTGGCGCCCATTCATGCGTCCCATCGGCGAGGGCATAATGCTGAACCACCTGCCCAGAAATTTGCGCACCGATCAAGATCCCAACCCCGTAGGTTATCAGCGCGATAAATCCCTGAGCACTGGAGCGCAAATCCGCATCGGCCTTTTTGTCAACGTAGATTTGTCCGGTGACAAAGAAGAAATCGTAGCAGATACCGTGCAGGATAATTCCGCCATAATACATCCAGACAAGTGCGTCGTTATTGCCCAAAGCGAAAAGCGCGTAGCGCACGACCCAGGCGAGCATGCCGATCAAGAGCATCTTCTTGACGCCCAACCGCGCGAAAAATAACGGCATCAGCACCATAAAGATAATCTCTGACATCTGCCCGAAGGTCATCTTGCCGGCAGCGTTTTCCATGCCGACCTCGTTGAGGAAAGCATTGGCGAAATTATAGTAAAAAGCCAGGGGAATCGTCACCAGCAACGAAGTGATGGCGAAAACGGCGAAAGAACGCTCCCGCATCAGGCTCAGGGCCTTGAGCCCCAATACCTCGGAGAGGGTGGCCTTCTCTCCGCTCGACTTGGGCGGCGTATGCGGCAGAAAAAAAGAGAAGAGCCCGGTCAACACCGAGGCCCCGGCGGCGATCTTGAGCGGCGCGGCCGTGGCTTCGATCTGCATTAGCCCGATGAGCCAGCCGGCCGCTATCCAGCCGATGGTGCCCAATACCCGCACGTTGGGAAACTCAACTCCTGGATCATCCATCTGCCGAAAAGCGATCGAATTGACCAGGGCCAGCGTCGGCATATAGCAGAGTGTGTAGAGGAGCAAAACCCAGAAGAATGCTCCCGGCGCGGTGATTTGCGCCGCCCAGTACAGGCAGACACCACCTAAGAGGTGTAAAAAGCCCAGAACTTTTTGCGCTGCGAAATATCGGTCGGCAATCATCCCGACGAAAAGCGGGGAGAAGATCGCGGCCCACCCTGTAGTCGAGTAGGCAGCACCGATGTCCGGACCCTGGAAACCGATCTCGAAGAGATAAGTACCCATCGTCACGAACCAGCTACCCCAGATGAAAAACTGGAAGAACATCGCAACGGAGAGCAGGACGCGGATTCGATGGGCCATGGCTTGCTCCAAGGATCAGACCTGAACGAGGCTAAAGCGCCTTTTTCAGCAGCGAGATGACAACCTGAATACAGATCTTAAAGCATCTACGCGCGAAGAAAATTAATAATACGGATTTTCCCCCGACGCGTGATCGGTCGCATCAACCACCTCTTCCACCTCGGGCACCGCTTCCTTGATCATGCGGACGATCCCCTCTTTGAGCGTAACGTCGGCCTGGCCACAACCCTGACACCCTCCACCCAACTGCACAAATACCTTCTGCCCCTTGATATCCACCAGCGTCACTATACCGCCGTGCGAAGCGACCCCCGGATTGATCTTGGTCTCGATAACTCTGTGCACCGTTTCGGCCATCGGGCCCGAGAGATGGGCCGGCATCTTGCGCGGGCGTTCGATTTTGAAACCCGAACCCATCAGCCCATCGACATAATCGACCCTGGCTTCGTCGAGGATCTCGGCACTATCGGGATCCATAAAGATGTCGAAACCGTCGCAACTGACGATCTGGTCGTCACTCGCTATTTGCTCGGCGGAGATAAATGCCAGCTTGTAGTCTACTTGCATCGCCGCATCGAGGCTGGCGCCGATGCGCAGGCCCCTGACCGGCTTCTCGCTCTGGGTAACCAATTCGGCAATCTTCGCTTCGGCTGCTTCGGTAATGGTAATCATTGTCTATCCACTCTGCTAGAGGTACTAAAACGTCTGCGAAATGTACGAGCCGTCCCAAAAGAGTCAAGCGAATACGCGCGGAGAAGCGGGGACGCATCCACCCTCTTTTGAATGTTTTGTTCTAATCCCGCACCGATCGTCTAGCTTTTTTCTGTGAAATTATACCTGAATCATCAGCGGTTTGCCGCTACACTCAAGCCCAGACCGTGCTGACGCTAGACATGAATGGAATATCCAGCAACAACGACTGGGCTGCTAATTCTGGTGGTTCAGCGAAATTTGCCGAAAGCAGACTTTCGCACAATCGACCTATTAGCCCTTGACAAAGTCCCATAGAAAATACCAATTAGTAGGATATCAATTCTCCAAGTTCGCTCACTGAAAGGCATAGCTCAGATGTCAAATCCCCCCTTCAGGAGGCCCCCCATGGTTCAATTACCCAAGCCCGTATTAGTCACAATCGGCATCGTAGTCGTCCTCTTTCTATTCGGCAGGAACTTCTACCAGAGCGTCCCCGCCGGCCACGTCGCCGTCGCGACTCTCTTTGGCGAAGTACAGTCCAAACACTTCCCTGAAGGACTGCACATTCCCGTCAACCCGCTCTACCAGTGGATACTCTACGACGTACGTCAGAAGACCCACTCGGAAACCTCTAATGTTCCTAGCCAAGATCAGCTGCAGACCAAAATCGATGTCAGCGTCCAGTATCGGCTCGTTGGCGACCAAACGCCTAGTATCCTGAAAGAAACCGGCACCACTGCACAGGTTCTTTCGGTGCAAATCGTGCCCAAACTCCGCTCGCTGATCCGCGAGCAGGGTAAAAGCATCAAGCGCGCCGAGGACTTCTTTCTCGAAGAAACCCAGAGCAATCTGCAAACGGCTCTGCTCGAAGGATTAAAGGATTATCTGGTACCCAAGGGCGTCTTGGTCTCAGCCGTGCTGATTCGCGACATTTCGCTACCGCCCTTCATCACCAAGGCCATCGAGGCCAAGAAAGAGCGCGAGCAGGAAGTCGAAAAGCAGAAAGCCGAGCTCGAACGCTACAACACTGAACAGCAGCAGAAGATCGCCCTTGCCATCGCCGAAAAGGATGCCGCAGAGGCCGAAGCTGAGAAGCGTCGCCTGCTCGCCGATGCTCAAGCCTACGAGATCACCAAAATCAACGAAGCCATCGGCAAAAATCCCAACTACGTGAAATTGCAAGCGCTCAAATCCCTCGAAGCCATTTCTAAAGACCCGGCCGCCAAGGTCTATTTCATCGACGGCGATAGCCCGGCACCATTGCCACTGATGCATCTGGGCGACATCAAATAAGCGCATTCCACCAGTGTTTGAAAGGGGCGGCCATACCATCGGTCGCCCCTTTTCTTATATGACCATATCGCGAGGAGAAACGCGATGCAACGAGTCGCCTTCGTCATGCACGTCAAAGATGGCCAGGAAGAAGAATATATTCGCCGACATCGCGCGGTTTGGCCCCAGGTCCTGGCCGACCTCGAAAGTGCCGGCGTCGAGCAGATGAATATTTTCATGGCCGGCCGCCAGCTCTTTCTGTATATGGAAGTCGCCGACTATGCTGAAGCCGCGCGGATTCTCGGCGAAAGCCCCGAATCCCTGCGCTGGGAGCAGTATATGGAACCGATCATGGAAGATGCCGGCGGCCAGGGCTACGACCCGGAAAACGCCTATCCCGAGAGCCTGCCCGAAGTGTTTTTCTGGAACAAAGGAGCCTAGCGATGTCCGCACTCGCAGACCAGGTCGCCCTTATTACCGGTGCTGGCTCGGGGATGGGCCGAGCCACCGCCGCGCTCTTCGCTCGCGAAGGCGCCAAGGTCGTCGTCGTCGATATCGACGAGGCAGGGGGTGAGGAAACGGTGACGCAAATCCGCGCTGAGAGCGGTGAGGCCATCTTCGTGCGCACCGACGTGGCCAGGGCCGCCGACGCCGAGGCGATGATCCAACAAACTATAGACACCTATGGCCGCCTCGATATTCTGCACAACAACGCCGGTGTCGTGGCGGTCAAATTTCTCGAAGACATGTCGGAAGAGGAGTGGGACTGGCTGATGGGCGTCAATCTCAAAGCGATATTCCTGGCCGTCAAATACGCCGTTCCGCACATGAAAGCGCAGGGCTCCGGCTGCATCATCAATACCGGTTCGACCAGCAGCTTCGAAGGTCAATATATGACTCCAGCTTATGTGGCCTCCAAGGGCGGGGTGGTGCAATTGACCAAAACGCTGGCGCTGGACTACGCACAGTATAAGATCCGTGTCAACGCCGTCTGTCCGGGCACCGTCGACACCCCGCTGGTACGCCAACACCTCGAAAAGAGCCCGGACCCCATCCGCGCTGCGGAAATCGAAAAAAAACTCATTCCGCTCAAGCGCTTTCTACAACCCGAAGAAATCGCCCACGCCGTGCTCTACCTGGCCTCGGATCAAGCCGGCGGGGTCACCGGCTCGGCGCTGGTCATCGACGGCGGTACCCTGGCTGGCTACGTGGATTGATCGCTAACGCGGATCACCCGGCCGCCAGCGATGGCGCTCGACCCCGTCCATATCCAACTCGATGCCCCATCCCGGTCCCTCCGGCAGCACGACGCAACTGTCCTCGATCCGCAGCGGCGCAGTAATGATTTCATCACGCCATTCTATACCCGTTACCAGTTCCATCGGCGCCACATTGGGAATCGAGGCCATCAGATGAGTCGCGGCGATAATACCGATCGGCCCCTTGGTATTGTGCGGCGAGATCGGTACATGATAGGTGTCGGCAATGGCGGCGATTTTGCGAACCTCGGTGATCCCCCCGGCGTACATCAGATCGGGCTGGGCGATATCGACGCCGTCGATATCCAGCAATTGCCGGAAGTGGCTCTTGGTATTCAAGCGTTCGCTGCCCATCACCGGGATCGAGATCTCGCGCCGCACCTTGGGATAGGCGCTCAGATCCTCCGGCGGCACGGGATCTTCGAACGCGTAGAGATCATAGGGTTCCAGCGCCCGGGCCAGGCGGACGCAATTGGCAACGGTAAAACGACCGTGACAATCGATGAGCAGCCTGATTTCCGGTCCCACGGCTTCGCGCACAGCCGCAAAGTGCGCGGCCGTTTCCTGCGGCCTTCCGTCGTCCTCATAGGGATCGAAACGATAACCATCACCCGAGAGTGCACCGCTCTTAAGCGCGGTATAGCCGGCTTCCACCAGCTGCCGCGCTACCGCTGCGCTCTGCTCGGGAGTCGCACCGTAGAAGTGGGTATAGACCCCTACCCGATCGCGGAACTTCCCGCCCAGCAACTCGACGACCGGTAGATTGGCTACTTTGCCCTTGAGATCCCAGAGTGCCTGATCAATACCCGAAAGCGCACTCATCCACACCGGCCCGGCCATCCGCCACAATCCGCTGAGCGAGGAAATACGCCAGATCTTGTGCCAGAGGTACTCGATCCGAGCGGGATCCTCACCGATGAGTTCCTGCTTCATGTGCTCCACTGCCGCGACCACCACCGGCTCTTTGTTCGAATAGGTCGCCTCGCCCAGACCCACCAGCCCTTCGTCGGTGAATACGCGGACAATGGTCCACTTACGGCCCGGCGAATCGATCAGCAGGGTATCGATATCACAGATTTTCATCCTCATCTCCTCTAAAATTAGAGCGTGGCGATTAGTTCGCGCATTCGATCATAGTGCGAACCTGCCCAGTAGACCTTATCGCACCTCGTGCAGCGCCCAAACTCCTCGTAGACCGTGCGGATCTTCGGCGGCAACCGCTCGATCACAGCCTCTTTTGCCACAACTTCGAGCACACCATTGCAATTCATGCAGCGCGTAAAGGACTTGAACTTTTCCCGTAAATCCAGGACCTGTACCACTTCAGCTAGTTGCTCCCTCGGCGCAGTTTTTCTGAGCCAGTAGCCCCTTTGCACCGCTCCGCGCTTGAGCAACCCCTTGTCCCGGGTCAAGACGATACGGCCCTCGGTGCATGAGATCGCAGCGATTTGCGCATCCTCGTAATCGGTCTCGTAGAGCACGTCGAAGCCCAGCAACCGCAAATAGCGCGCCAGGCGCCCCAAATGCACATCAAGCACAAAACGCGGCTCGCGCAAGGGCTCGGGGCGCAAGTGGTTCAAGGGCGAGATATCCAGCAATTCGAATACCGGGTAGACCGCTACGCGCTCGCCACCACGGAGCCGATGTCCGAAACCCACTGACGTACCGTCGACCAGAATTAGATCCACCTCGGTATGCGGTACTCCGATGGCTTCGACCAGGTCCACCACCGCCGGAGTACCTGCGAATTCGCAGCTGAAATCCACCTTGCGCCGCGCCAGCGGCAAGAAATCGTTCAGCTCTTCGTAGAAGCGGAACTCCGCTTCTTTACGCATCCGCCGTATCGGGTCGTCCGCCGATCGACGGCGGAGCCAGCATCCGTTTCTGCTGTTCGGTGGCGTCGGGATAGTCGTCGGCGTCGTAGTAGGTAGCTGACCACGACGAATGACCGGGGCTGTACTTGTAGAGCAGAGACCGCCGCTCATAGTCGGCACTCCACTCCATCGTGCCATGCACTAACGCCTCGGTGAAGATGATCAGGTCTCCAGCTTCGACTTCGACCTGACGCACGTAGTGAGCGCTGCGCTGATAGGTGCGCACTTCGTCCGGGATCTCAACGGTGAAATTGCTCTTATGGCTACCGGGTATGCAACCAAAGCCGCCATCGCCTGGACCAGCCTGGCTCAAGCAGTAGGTGAAAACCGTCAAACCATTGCGCATCATTCCATCGTGGTACTTGTACCAGTGGTCGCCCGGAATTCCCCCTTGCATGGCTTGTCCTCCGTGCAACCTGCCCGCCTTGCCGCCTTTCTGCATGAAGATACTATAATCGTGATCGATACGGACCTTGGGGCCAAGCAATTCGATCATATAGGGCAGGGCTTTGGGGTGGTCGATGAGATTCTGGCTGGCCGGACCCCAGCGCGAAACGCGGCTGGTACGGCGCAAGCCGGTCTCGTCGTACTCGCCGGGCCAGGCCTCGTCGGCCAGGGCGTTGAGTTCGGCAAGTTCGGCGGTGCTGAGCACATCTTTGACGACCAGATAGCCGTCGAGATCGAAAATGAATTTTTCTTCGGGGGTCATAAGGCCTTACTCCTTTCGCGATCTAACTAGCGTCAAAAAGAGGTCGGAAGCAAGTTCGCCGAGCGACTTACCGCCAAACGAGTTCCTCCGCCCGGAGTGATTGCCCTTGCGCATCGATCTACTTTGACGTATCAATTCCCCTTAAATCCGCCAACACACGAGAAAGGATTCCTCTATAATGACTGCCAAATACCGCGTCGGTGTCATCGCCTCTGGCCGTATTGCCCGCGAGCACGGTCGCGGCTGGGCCGAATGCGAACACACTGAAATCGTCGCTATCGGCGACGCCCACCCCGAAGCACTCGCCAGCTACGCCGCTGATTTCAACGTCGAAAACCAGTATCTCGACTATCGCGAAATGCTGGATAAAGAAGAACTCGACATTGTCAGCGTCTGCTCCTGGGATCCTCAACACGCCGAAATGTCGATCGCCGCCTGCGCCCGCAAACCCAAAGCCGTGCTCTGCGAAAAACCGATGGCCATCTCTCTGGGCGAGGCCGAGGCTATGGTCATCGCCGCCCAGCGCAACGAGGTCAAGCTCGCCATCGGCCACCAGCGCCGTTTTTACTCCTGCTGGCGCGAAGCCCGGCGAATGATCGCCGACGGCGCCATCGGCAAACCGCAGCGACTGTGGTCGGCAGTCAAGGCCGGTATGATGAACACCGGCACCCACTGCATCGACTTTCAGCTCTATGCCCTGGGCGACCCGCAGGCCGAATGGGTGATGGGGTCGGTAGAGCGCCACACCGACCACTTTGTCTTCGGGCACCGCGTCGAGGACCGCTGTGTCGGGATCATCGGCTACCCCGATGGGATCGAGGGCGTGATCGAAAACGAGATGAACGACATCTACCAGGTCGGCGCCAATATCTACGGCGAGGACGGGATGATGGTCGTCAATGACAACAGCCTGCGCTATATGACCACAACCTCCAACGGCTGGCAGGAATTCGAGCCCGACGACCAGGCCTCGGGCTATGGCAACGCCTTCGTCGATCAGGCCTACGGCATCTGCCGTTGGATCGAGGGCGATTTCGAGGACTACTACGGCAAGGCCGAACACGGCAAGGCCGCCACCGAGATCATGATGGGCGTCTACGAATCGGCACGGGTACACGAACGCGTCTCGCTGCCTTTGCAGACGCGAGCCAATCCACTGGATGTCGCTGTCGAGGAAGGTCGTATCCCCGTCACCCGTCCGGGCTTCTGGGACGAACGCTCATTTCTGGTCCGCGGCGAGGGCATGAGCTGGATCAAAGGTCAGTAATAAGCGTGAACATCGGGATCGGGGTCATCGGCTATGGTAGCGGCGGCTCGCACTAGGTGGCCGAAGATTTCGACCGAGGCCAAAACGCGGAGGTGTAAAATCGGGCGATATCGCGCTTTAGTGCTCCAATGGACCGATACACCGGCCAGATCCGGCGGTACTTTTGTCGCCTGCGATTCCTTCATACACGTGGCGCGCTTTCTCGCCAACCATCCCGAGGGCGTAGACCCCGGTACCACCGGCGACCTCGTCGAAAAGTGCCGAGATTTTATCGAACTCACTGGCCAGACCGGCGACCTGACTCTCCTCCACCCTTTCACTCTCCACGCCTCTTCTCCCAACCCTCCGGTCGCGCTCAACGCCCCCCTCGACTTCAACCGCGCAGACCCGGCAGACTTTTCACTGATAGAGCGCGGCGACCTTCGCGCATTCGGTGTCGACCGCTATGATTCCCAACCCTCCGCTCCCAGAAAATGGTACGGGCTCTGATCTCATCATCCTACGACCTTGTGCATAACACCCTCTTTAACTAGCTTTAACTATCCACCAAGGAAAATGGTTATGCCCAGTCTGACCCCAGCCCAGATCGACCACTACCACCAGCACGGTTATGTCCTCGTCGAAGCACTGCTCGACCCCGCTTCCGACCTCGATCCCGTTCTCGCCGAGTACGACGAGGTCCTCGCTGCACTGGCGGATGAACTCTTCGCCAAAGGCGAGATCGCCTCGACCTACGCCGACCTCGCCTTCGATCAGCGCCTCTGCCAGATCTACAAAGAAACCGGCAGAGTCCATTCCCAGAACTTCGATATCTCACTGCCCCAGGGCGGCACTCGCCTCGACTCGCCGATCGCCGTCGGCCCCGCCGCCTTCGCCGCACTGCGAAACGATAAGCTCCTCGACGTCGTCGAAGACCTCATCGGCCCCGAAATTTACTCCAACCCCGTCCAGCACATCCGCATCAAACCACCCGAGCAGTATTTGCCCGGTATTTCCAAAGATCACCACGGCCGGATCGCCGGTTTCGACGTCGGCGCCACACCCTGGCATCAAGACAACGGTGTGGTTTTGCCCGAAGCCGATGAAACCGAGATGCTCACCGTTTGGGTGCCGCTGACCAACGCCTTCCGCGAACACGGCTGCGTCGAAGTCGTCGCCGGAAGCCACCGCAACGGGCTACTGCACCACTGTGCATCCGGTTACGGCAATTACATCCAGGACCAGCATCTCGCGCAGGATCGGATCGTCACTGCCGAGATGAAACGCGGCGATGTGCTCTTTATGCATCGGCTCACCTGCCATTCGTCGCTGCCCAACCTCAGCGAGCAGGTGCGGATCAGCTTCGACCTGCGCTACAACCCCACTGGCCAACCCACCGGCCGCCCACTCTTTCCCGGCTTCGTCGCCCGCAGCCGCAAGAACCCGCAAACCGAGCTGCGCGATCCCGAAGCCTGGGCGCAATCGTGGTACGACACCCGAGAAAAATTGTCCGTCGGTACTCTGCCACCCTTCAACCGCTGGCAGAGTGGCGACCCGGCCTGCGCCTGAGTATCGATGGTCGAGTTGGAACTCAGCGCCGCAGAGCGCGACACCGGCAAACTGGCAACGGAGCATCTGCAACGAGCCCTCACCGCAATCCGCACCGATGGCTTCGTCGTCTTCCACCATGCCATCGACCCCACTCACATCGAAGTCTTACGCGAACGCATGATCACCGATGTCGACACCATCCTCGCTCTTGACGACGTACCCTACCAGTTCAACAACGGCCATCTGCAGCAGGATCCACCCCCCTTTCCCCCCTATCTTTTCAGCGATGTACTAGTCAACGACCTGGTTGCCGAACTGAGTACGGCCGTGCTCGGCGAGGGCGCCAAAAACGCCTTCTACAGCGGCAACACCTGCCTGCCCAGCCCCCACCATCAGCCCCTCCACGTCGACTCGGGCCAGCTCTGGCCCAACCTCGCCGAGGCAACCCCGGCCTACAACCTCGTCGTCAACGTACCCGTCGTCGATGCCACACCCGAGAACGGCAGCACCGAACTCTGGCCCGGCACCCATCTCGACACCACTATCGTCCAAGGAGACGATATCAAGGTCCCAGCCGAAATCGAGCACCGACGACGAGACGAATGCCCACCCGTACAACCGAGTGTTCCCGCCGGTAGCGTGCTCATTCGCGACATGCGCCTCTGGCACCGCGGCATGCCCAACCACACCGACCAGGCACGGCCGATGATCGCCATGATTCACTGGCCGATCTGGTGGCATACTGAGCAGAAGCTGGTATTTCCCAAGGGAACGGAAGAAGTTTTCGCGCACGGTGTGTTGGAGACTGTAGCGGAATTCATCGAAGAGCCGATCGACTATATCGGTCGCAATCACAAGTACGACTATGCAGAATGATTGCCGCAGACTAAGGCGCCAACTGCCGACACTCCAAGTAGTAGCGCTTCTCTTCTGCTTCACCCAGCGAGAAAGTCTTGCGCGGAGTTGCCCCATCAGCAACGATTGACGCAAAGAGCTCGTGCTTGTCCATCGGCGGCAGCAAGAAACCGATGCTTTTCGGGTCGACAGCCAATTTCTCCACCACTGCCTCGCCATGTATATAATCGAGGCGGGATAGAGGCTCTCGCGCGAGATAGCGGTCGAGAAAGACCTGCAACGACGCGACCGCGAGCTTGGCATCGGGTCTGGCGATGCTCAACAGGCCGCGCTCCGCTCCGCCGATATACGGAATATGGTGCCCGGGAAGCACCAGAGCTTCCCGGCACGCCGCATCCCATTCGTCGCGAGTGGCAAAGACCTGCCGACTAAACCCCAGACCCGCACAATCCGCTTCGATCTCCCGCAGCAGACTTTGCGGATCGACGTCATAGATCACCCGGTGTATCGGCTCAAACACCAAACCCTCGTCGTGCAGGTTGACCAGTTCGACCAAGGCGTAGCGCGCGGGATGATCCATTACCAGCGAATCATCTCCCGCCTCTGCCTTGAGACCTTCCCATACCGCCCGTGCCGTGGCGAAGGAATGATTGCCATCACCCACCGCATACGCCATTGGCGGCTCCCCACGCGAGAGTCCGGCAAGCTGCTCGGCAATCGTATCAATCAGCTCGCTATCGTCGACACGCCAGCCCTGCAACCGCCCTCCGCCGAGCATCAATTCGAGATCGTAAGCCAGCTCCAAATCGCGCTCGAAAAGCGGCTCGATCACCGTCCGCTGCGGGTCGTCGATCAGGACCATAATATGCGGGGTCTCTACCGAGGCTCCCTGTCGCACCTGAATCCGCGGCGGAAGCCGACTCTGGTCTGTGCCTTCCGTGGTGCGAATCAGCTTCTGCGCGCCGTCGCGATAGTCGTACTCTTCGAGGTCGAGGGCGACAACCAACCCCTTGCGCGGAGCGGAACGGCCCACATCCCGGCTCACTAGCATGAACCCGGGGCGCTGCGCGGTCAGTACCCCGGTTGCGAGGTACTCTTCCATACACCGGTTGATATCGTCAATGACCTGGGCGCGATCGGCGGTATTGAGATAGACCTCGGGAAAGACCAGATGCAGAGTCGAAGGAAGGGCGCCGACAATCTCCCGTACCTGCTCCCAGTATTCGGGCTCCGAAGTATACTGATCGCAGGCGATGACCGACCAGGTCTCGAGCGAGACACCGTCCCGCGGCAAGAGCAGGGTCGGCACATGCAGGGCGATTTCGGGATAGTGACGATTCATCGCAGCTCAGCCGATCAACCCGCCAGCCCAGGCCGAAAAAACCGGGAAAATTTCCTCCGGTTCCTCCAATTCAGGATGCCAACGCTTCTCGTGCTCAAACATGATCCAGCCCTCATAACCGCGCTCTTTGAGCAGGACAATCGCCTCCTCTAAGGGCAGTTGGCCGCTGCCCGGCGGCACATAGCGCCAACCATCCTTCATCGCCCGGACGTGGTCGGGGTCGTAAACGGCGTCTTTGACGTGGGTATAGCCTACCCGCGAGCCCACCGCTCTGTAGGTCTGCTCCGGCGACTCTCCCCCCACTCGCGCCGTATGACCCATATCCCAAAGCACGCCGAAGGCCTCGTCCGAAATCCGATCGAGAAGCAACTTGCACTCCACCGCTTTGACCCATTCGTCATGGGTCTCAAAGAGCCACTTGAGCTCGCGCGCTCCATCCAACGACAGAATTTTATCCATCGTCTCTCGTCCTATATCGGCCAGTTGTTCCTTGGAGTGGGTCCGAGCATCGCCATTGCCGAAGACCCGAACCGCCCCGCAGCCCAACGCTCTGGCTAGGGCGATCAAGCGTCGCGCTTCCTCTGTGTTGTCCTCCAGTTGCTCCGCAACACAAACCCGGATACTGGAACTGAACCCCGACACCTCCAGACCTGCATCCTCTAGCCGGCGTCGGGTCTCGGCGATGCCACTGGTAAAAGCGGGAAGCTGAGTGACATCCATCGCCTCTTGCAAACCGCGAAAATCGACACCGTCATAGCCGTACTCACAACCCCTGGCACAGATCGTATCCAGATCCCACTCCGGACAGCCCAGAGTCGTAAAGCTGAGTTTCATAACCTACTCCTCTTCGATTAGATCCAGCGCCAGCAGTACCAATTCACTCAGGTCACTCAAAACCGCATAGGCCTGGGAAAAATCGCTCGTCTGGGTAAGGCCCTGCGGGATAACCGCACAGCGAATTCCAGCCGATACCGCTGCCTGCAAGCCGCGCTCCGAGTCCTCGACCACCAGACATTCATCCGCCGAAAGCCCCATTCGTTCTAAGGCCATCAGGTAGGGTTCGGGATCGGGCTTGGATGCCGCGTAGTCCTCGCGCACCAGCACAAAATCGAAATACGGCAGCAGCCCGGTCGTAGCATGAATCAATTCAAAGTGGTCCCCGCGCGAGCTGGTCACTATACCCATCCTCACTTTACCGCACAGCGCCTTGAGCGCCTCCTCGACCCCGGCGATCGGCTCGACACCCCCGTGCAAGAGGGCGCTGTAGCGCGCATTGCGCCTGGTACGTAAAGCCTCAAACTCGGCTTCATCCAGATCCCCGACGAAGGCCCGAATGCCCTCGCTGCTCTTGAGGAAGGTCGCGATGAACTCGGCCTCGCCAATCCGAATACCCCGTGCCGCCAACTCATCGCGGCAGGCCTGAAAGTACAGTTTCTCCGTATCGACCAGCACACCGTCGTTATCCCAGAGAATGGCCTTTAGCTTGGCACCCTTGCTGCTCAAGTAGCGAAATCCTACCTTGAAATCTGCGCCGGGGAGGGAGACTTGTGACACAGGGGGATCATCGTCGAAAATAATCTCAATAGAGCCATAAGATCCGACCCGAAATCTCTCTCGTCAACTCGGCACCGGCCAAACCCACAACAACCTCCGGGAGACCAGCGAATATGTTGGGCGCTGAGGAGCAAAGAAAATTTCACCCTGCAAGGGTATCTGCTCATCCGGCACGCACTCGAAGGTATCGGGATCGATCGCCTGGATGAGAATCGACGTGGTGCAGGACCGAGCGGTCTGAGCCATAACCGAGACTAAACCGTTTTAACCCCTCTATAACGCGCTGCAGGCCATAT
>MDTE01067234.1_pt1 | contig 17876 bp, 19 predicted proteins | sample 811231 | NCBI WGS metagenome assembly MDTE01 (sample SAMN05326651, study PRJNA326480) | marine metagenome | isolation source: seawater | place: Indian Ocean: Red Sea | collected 2010 | reverse complement strand
TGGTGGGCAAAGAGAGACTCGAACTCTCACAGTATTGCTACCATTGGATTTTGAGTCCAACGCGTCTACCAGTTCCGCCATTCGCCCTCACTTTACTTTATTTTATTAAATTAAATAGTATAAGAATGTAAATTATAATAAAACCTTAAAATGCTTAAAAATCTATACGATAAAACTTTAAAATTGGCCTCCCATAAAAGTGCAAATTTATATTTAGGTGTTGTTTCTTTTATTGAAAGTTCATTTTTTCCAATTCCACCTGATGTTATGATTATACCTATGTCTTTGGCTAAAAAAGATCAATATTTAAAAATATTTTTTATTGCAACTTTGTTTTCTTCTTTAGGTGGATTATTTGGATACTATATTGGTTCTCTCTTTACTGACAAAGCGGTTATGCTTATGGAATTTTATGGTTATGAAGAACAAGTTATGGAATTAAAGAGTCAGTTAAATACTAAAGGTGGAGCTTATTCAATGTGGTTAGGGACACTATTTCTTGCTGGTTTCACTCCTCTTCCTTTTAAAATTTTTACTATAACGAGCGGAATTATAAATTTTAATATTTTTGTTTTTTTTATTATTTGTCTTATTTCGCGTGGTTTAAGGTTTTTTATAGTTGCTTATTTTTCTGTAAAGTTTGGCAAACCCTTTGTTTCGTTTTTAGAAAAAAAAGGAGGTATATGGTTTTCTACAGCAGGAATACTAATTATAATATTGGTTGTGATTGTTTATTTGGTTTTAAGATAATATGAAGAATAAAAATATATTAAATATAATTTTATTTATAAGCATTTTTTCGTTAGGCTCAGCTTACTTTATTGAATACATTTTAGGTTATAGTGCATGTAATCTTTGTTTGATTGAAAGAATACCGTATTTTCTTGCTTTACTAGTTATATTAATTGGCTTCTTTTTAAACAGATTTGAAAAATTTATTTTAATTTCATTAGGTTTTATATTTTTATGTGCAACAATTTTATCTTTTTACCATGTTGGTATAGAACAGGGTTTTTTTGAAGAGTCATTAGCTTGTATTTCAAATAATGATGAAAGTTTATTAAATAAAAAAGATCTTTTAAAAGAAATTCAAACTGCAAAGATTAGCTGTAAAGACGTTGATTTTACATTATTTGGACTTTCGCTTGCTACAATAAATACAATTATTTCCTTAATATTAAGTGCTATAAATATTAGACTTTTCATCAATTATGACAAAAACAGATAAAAATAAATTAGAAGAAATTATAAGAGTTGATCAGGCAGGAGAAAGAGGTGCTATAAAAATATATGAAGGACAGCTTTTAGCGCTCAATACAATTATAAAAAATGATGATTTAAAAAAAATGATTGAAGAAATGAAAGATCATGAAAAAGAACATCTAGATTTTTTTAATAAAGAAATAAGAAAAAGAAACATTAAACCAACTAAATTAATGCCTTTATGGGATTTATTGGGAATTGGACTTGGTTTTGGTTCCGCAATGATGGGAAAAAAAGCAACAATGTTATGCACAGCCTCTGTTGAAGAGGTGATTGATGGACATTACAAAAATCAAATAAATCAATTAAATTCTGATGAGAAGTTATTAAAAGAAAAAATAAAAAAGTTTAGAGATGATGAAATAAACCATAAAAATATCGCATACAATAATGGTGCCCAAAAAGAAGGTATTTATTTAATTTTGGATAAAATAATCAAAACTGGTTCTAAAATTGCAATAAATTTGTCTGAAAAAATTTAATTAAGCTTCTAATTCAACGTCCCAATATAAATAATCCATCCAACTTTCATGTAAAAAGTTTGGAGGAAAATGTTTACCATTTTTATGAAGATCTTCTGTTGTTGGTTGATAAGGTTTTTGTTGGAGTATCATTCCTGATTTTTCATATAACCTTCCTCCTTTTCTTACATTACATGCTGAACAAGCTGTAACAACATTATCCCAATCAGTTTTTCCTCCTCGAGATCTTGGTAGAAGATGATCAAAAGTAAGTTCATTTTTACTTCCACAATATTGACAAGAAAATTTATCTCTTAAAAAAACATTAAATCTTGTAAAATTTGGATTAGATTGTGGATTTACATAATTTTTTAGTGCAATAACACTTGGTAGTTTCATGCTAAAGGATGGACTTCTAATTACTCTATCATAGCAACTTACTATAGAAACTCTATCTAAAAAAACAGATTTTACAGAATCTTGCCAACACCAAAGTGATAGCGGATAATAACTTAAAGGTCTATAGTCAGCATTCAGTACTAATGCTGGACACTTTTCTAGTGAAATATTTTTATCAGTAAAATTCATTTTATAACTTAAATTAACTTAAATAAAATAATTAATCAATAATTACAAAATTTATTAAACTAAAAAGTTTTTTTTAATATAGTTTAACGCAATACTTGATGCTTTTAATGGAATACTGTGGTCACAATCATTGATCATGTGTGTTTCTACTTCAATCTTATTTCTCAATAAAAAATCTTTAGCATCTAATAAATAGCCTGGTGAAACAACAGAGTCTAACTCTCCATGTAACAGAAGCATTTTTGTTTTTGAAGAAATTCTTTTAGAAAGATCATTTTTATCAATTATTTTTCCTGAAAATCCAACAACACAATTAAATTTTTCTTTACCAATCAAACCTAAATTAATTGAAATCATACATCCTTGACTGAAACCGGATAAACAAATTTTTGAATTATTTAATTTATATAAGTCTTTTACTTCACTTATAAATTTATTAATTATTTTTTCTGCTTTTAACGATTGTTCAACAATATATTTAGGATCTTCTTTGCTTAAATCAAACCATTGAAATCCACTTGGATTTACTGAACATTTTTCATGACCATCAGGACATAAAAATATGGTATTAGGTAAAAATCTTTTCCACCCTAATGTAATTGTACTGATATCTTTTCCATCTCCTCCATAACCATGAAATAATATTATTGCACTAGTAATTTTATTATTTCCTTCAGGTTTTATTACTGTTGTGTTTAAACTAAATGTCATTTAATTATTATAGTTAATTATTATGACTAAAAATAAATACAATCAAGCAATTTGGAAGAAAAGAATTAAAAATAAATCTTTTTTATTATTTCAAGAAATTGGAAGTTCTATAGATGTTGATAAAAGACTTTTTCGAGAAGATATTATGGCATCTTTAGTACATGTAGAAATGTTAGGTAAACAAAAAATAATATCTCCAAAAATTAAAAACAAAATAAGAAAAGGCCTTAAAAGAATTGAGAAAGAAATTTTAAAAAAAAAGTTTTTTTTTGATAAAAAACATGAAGATATACACATGAATATTGAAAAAAGACTTTTTCAAATAATCGGAGAAGACGCTGGATTTATTCATACAGCTAGATCTAGAAATGATCAAGTTATTACTGATTTTAAACTTTGGATTAAGAAATCAACAAAAAAAATAGATCAAAAATTAAGCAATTTAATAAAGACCATTTTAATAATATCTAAAAATAATGTTGAAACAATAATGCCAGGTTTTACACACTTAAAGAATGCTCAACCAGTTTCTTTGGCTCATTACTTATTGGCTTATATTGAAATGTTTCAAAGAGATAAAAAAAGATTTTTTAACAATTTAGAAAGCTTAAATGAAAATCCATTAGGAGTAGCTGCACTCAGTGGAACTTCTTTTAATATAGATAGATTTTTCACTACAAAAAAACTTAAATTTAAAAAACCCACTAACAATTCCATAGACACTGTTGCAGATAGAGATTTCGTACTAGATTTTTTGTATGCAGTATCTGTCTGTTCACTTCATATTTCAAGAATTGCTGAAGAACTTATAATCTGGAATTCAGATGGATTTAACTTAATTAATTTATCAGATAAAGTTGTCACAGGCTCATCAATTATGCCTCAAAAAAAAAATCCAGATCCATTAGAATATTTAAGAGGTAAAGCTGGTGGAACATTTGGAAATTTATTTTCTATGTTAACAATTTTAAAAGGTTTGCCCTTATCATATTTTAAAGACCTCCAAGATGATAAGGAAATAGTTTTTAGATCTTTTGATACATTAGATAATAGTATTTCTGTAATGAATGAAGTACTAAAAAATTTTAAACCAAACAAAATTAAAATGTTAAAATTGGCAAATAAAGGATTTGTTACAGCAACAGATTTTGCAGAATATTTAGTAAAATATCATAAAAAATCATTTAGAAGTGCTTATCTAATAACAGCCAAAGTAGTCAATTATGCTGAAAGAAAAAAAATTAAATTAAATGAATTAAGTTTAAATGAACTTAAAAGATTTGAACCTAACCTAAAAAACAATGTTTTGAATATTTTTAACTTAAAAAACTCAATTAATTCAAAAAAATCATTTGGTGGAACATCAATTAATAATATAAGAAAAATGATAGTAAAATATAAAAAAAAATATAAATGATAAAAAAAATTATAATAATCCTATGTTTATCAATTATTACTATTTCATGTGGAAAAAAAGGTAACCCATCTATAGATGGTAAGCCTGTTGAAAATAAATATTATAAAAATAAATGAATTACAAAAAAAAAATTTTTCACGTTGAAAATATTTCAACTGAAAAACTTTCAAAAAAGTTTCAAACACCATTATATTGTTATTCCTATTTAAAATTGAAAAAAAATATAACAAATTTTAAAAAATATTTTAATAAAATTGATCCTTTAATTTGTTTTTCAGTAAAATCAAATTCAAATATAAAAATATTGAAAGAAATTAAAAAATTTGGTTTAGGAGCTGACGTTGTTTCTCAAGGAGAAATGATGAAAGCTTTAAAAGCAGGAATTGAAGCAAAAAAAATAGTTTATTCTGGTGTTGGAAAAACTTACTCAGAATTAAAATATGCAATTAATAAAAATATTTTACTAATTAATGTAGAATCAAAAAGTGAACTTTTGGCTGTAGAAAAAATAGCAAAGTTAAAAAATAAAAAGGTAGATATTGGAATAAGATTAAATCCAAATATTAACCCAAAAACACTAAAACAAATTTCTACAGGAAGATATGGCGATAAATTTGGACTAGAAAAAGATGAATTTCTTAATCTTGTTAAATACTCAAAAATCTCAAAATTCCTTAAACTAAAATGTTTAAGTGTTCATATAGGAAGCCAAATTCTGAACCATAAGCCATATGAAAAAATGTTAAAAGTTATTAATAACATAATAAATGAAACTAATCATAAATTTAAATTTGTCGATCTTGGAGGTGGAATGGGAGTCCCCTATGAAAAAAAGAATAAAAAATTTAATTTCAAAGCATTTAACTCTTTAATTAAAAGTTTTTTAAAAAAACATAATGTTAAAATTATTTTTGAACCTGGTAGATCTATAATAGCTAATACGGGGATTTTATTATCAAAAGTTATTTATATAAAAAAGAATAAATTTAAAAATTTTATAATTCTTGATGCAGCAATGAATGATTTTATGAGAACAGCTCTATATGGAGCAAATCATAACATAATTCCATCTATTAGAAAAAAGAAAATTATAAAGAAAAAATTTGAATTTGTTGGACCTGTCTGTGAAAGTACTGATAAATTTTTAACAGTAAATAAATTTCAATTAATTAAAGAAAAAGATATAGTTATAATTTGTGATGTTGGTGCTTATGGAATGTCTTTAGCTTCAAATTATAATGTAAGACCTTTTCCTATTGAAATTCTTGTAAAAAATTCAAAAGTTCAAATAATTAAAAGTAGACAAAAACTTAGTGATATAATCTAAATTTTAAGCTTAATGTTAAGAAATATTTTTTTTAAAGTTTTTTTTTTCTCAGGAATTATTGTTATATGTTTAATTTTCTTACCAGCGTTAATATTGCCTCAAAAAATAACTCTCTTTGGAGGCAAAATTATGGGTTATTGGTCTAAAATATGTTTAAGAATTTTTCTGTCAGTAAAAATACATATAGTAGGTAAAGAAAATATTATTAAAGATAAAAAATTTTTTATTGCTTGTTCACACCAATCGATGTTTGAAACCTTTTTTTTGCAAACAATATTTAATTCACCAATATTTATATTAAAGAAAGAATTGTTAAAAATTCCAATATTTGGTTCTTACCTTAAAAAAATTGGATCAATTTCAATTAATAGAGACAAAATAACTAAAGAAAATTTAAATTTTTTTGATAAAATTTTTGAAATTACAAAAAATACAGATAGACCACTTCTAATATTTCCTCAAGGTACAAGGGTACTTCCCGCTGAAAGACCCAAGTTTAAAAAAGGTACTAGTAGAATATATCAATCTTTAAAAATTAAATGCCAGCCAGTTGCAATAAATTCTGGCTTTGTTTGGCCAAAAAGTCAAAAAATGTCAAATAATAAAACTATTACAGTATCAATTCTTAAATCTATAGATCCTGGTTTAAATAATGAAGATTTTTTGAATATTTTAGAACAAAATATTTACTCTGAATTAGATAAATTTAGTTAGCCTTTCATAGGCATAACAACATAAATACTATCAAAGTCTGATGGGTCTTTTATTAAAGCTGGTGAACCTGTTTCATTAAGAAACATTTCTATTTTATCTCCATCAAGTTGAGAAGCAACATCTAATAAATATTTTGAATTAAAACTAATATTTAATTCATGATCAAATTTTACAACTAAACTTTCCTTGCCATCACCACTATTAGTATTATTTACTGATAAATTTAATTTATCTTTTTTTAAATCAAATTTTACACCATCTTTTTTATCAAAAGAAACTGAGGCAACCCTATCTACAGAATTTAAAAATAAATTAAGATCTATTTCTAACTTTTTTTCATTATTTTTTGGTACTACCTGAATATAATTAGGAAATTTACCATCTATTAATTTTGAAATTAAAATACTATTATTTAATTCAAATTTTACCTTCGATTTAATGTTTGAAATTTTGACCTCTCCTTCAAAATCTTCTAATAAAGTACATAATTGAAAAATTGTTTTTTTTGGTAAAATTATAGGTTCAAATTCAATTTTTTCATTTAGTCTTACTTTTGATATAGACATTCTGTGACTATCTGTAGAAACAGCAGTTAGGAAATTTTTATCCTCAATTTGTGTTTGGTGAAGAAAAATACCACTTAAATAATGTCTTGTTTCATCATTTGATATCGAAAATTTACATTTATTCATCAACTTAAGTAAAGATTTAGCATTTATATTAAACTGATTTGCATTAAAATTTTCATCTGTAATAGGAAATTCAGAAGATTTGATACAGTTTAAATGGAAAACTGATTTTTCAGACTCTAACTGAATTTTATTTTCTCCACTGAAAGAAAAATTAATTTTTTTTCCGGATGAAAATTTTCTTATAATATCATATAAAATTGATGCAGTAGTAGTTGTGTTACCCTCATCATGTATTTCGATATCTTCTATCTCTGTAACAAATATTAAATCAAGGTCTGTAGCAGTAATTGTTAACTTTGAATTTTTAGCATCTAACAATATATTTGAAAGAATGGGTAATGTATTTCTTTTTTCAACCACACCCTGACAATAATTAAGTGCCTTTTGTAAATCTTGCTGGTTTACACTAAATTTCATGCTGATTGTTGTACAATATTTGATTTTTTAACTTTCCAAGATTACCACGCAATTCATTATCTTCTTTTGATAATTTTTCAATAGTTTTTACAGAGTGTATAATTGTCGTATGATCCCTATTAGAAAATTCTCTTCCAATTTCAGGTAATGATTTTGATGTTAGTATTTTTGTTAAATAAATTGCAGTCTGTCTAGGTCTTACAAGATACCTCGATCTTCTTGCTGAAAGCATTTCGTTTTTACTAATTTTAAAAAATTTACATACTGTTGATTGAATTAAATCAATTGTTACTTTGTTCTCAGATAAATTTAATAAATCTTTTAATATTATTTTTACCTCAGATAAATTTGCAGTTTTATTATATACTCTAGAATATGAAACTATTCTATTTAGAGCACCTATTAATTCTCTAATATTTGTTTTAATTTCTGTACTTAAAAATTTTTGCACATCACTTGATATTTTAAATTGATCTGAATAAAAAACTCTTAGTTCTTCTGCTTTTGTCTTTATAATTTTATTTCTAAGTTCATAATCTGGATGTTGAATATCAACAACTAATCCACCAGAAAATCTTGACTTAATTCTATCTTGTATTCTTAACAGTTTATTTGGTGGCCTATCTGCAGAAACAATTATTTGTGACCCTTTATCTAATAAAGCATTAAAAGTATGAAAAAATTCTTCCTGCATTGCTTCTTTACCATTCATAAATTGAATATCATCAATAAGTAAAATGTCCGTGTTTCTAAAATATTCCTTAAATTTTACCATTTCATTTAATTTTATAGATCTTACAAATTGATACATAAAACGTTCTGCGGGTATAAGCATTACTCTATTTTTATTTTTTAGACTAAGACCTATAGCATTTAATAAATGCGTTTTACCCATTCCAACTCCTCCATAGATATAAAGAGGATTAGAATGAGAAATATCCATTGATACTTTTTTTGAAGCTTCGTAAGCGAGCTTATTACTTAATCCTAAAACAAAATTATCAAAAGTTTTGTTAGGGTCTATTCTATTATATTGCAAATAAGAATCTTTTATAAAAGATATCTTTTCATTATCAATATTTGATGAAATTTGTTTTTGAGAAATATCTTTATTATCTAATTCTATATCTCTAACTATAAATTCTATTCTGTTAATATTTTTCTTATATGATTTAACTATTTTTAATATTTGATCTAAATATCTTGATGTTATCCAATCTCTAATAAATCTTGTTGAAACTGAAATTAAAATATAGTCATTAAACTCGTTTATAAATTCAATCTTTCTTATCCAACTTTCATAAATATCTTTTCCAAATTGATTTTTCATTTCTGTTTGAATGTCGGACCAATCAATTTTTTTTGAAGCAAAATTATCGGTTGCTTTATTTAAAATATTATTTTTCATTAGGATTAAAAAAAACCAATTAAAACTAAAAAAAACTTTATGCAATAAATATTTCTTCATAGTAAAAAAAAAATAAAATCTATGAGGGAAAAAAAATAAACTTTAGAAGTGAATCAATTAAATTTAAAATTGAATTTTAAAATAAAAAAAAAATTTAAAAACTTAATTAAAAATAAATATTTTTTTTTTAAAAAAAAAACTATATCTTGTTTTTAAAAATAAAATTATTATATATTTGGTATAAATAGTTAAAGTTGTAAAATTATTTTTTTAACAACTTAAGGTATAAAAGAATTAAAACAACTGTGGGTGGATTATTTAAAAAAATTTTTATTTTAATGAATTAATCTTTCTAGTGACTCTAGATATGTTCCTTGAAGCATTTTTTTTTTTGACAACTCCAGTTTTAGCAACTTTCATCAACTCAGAATTCAATTTTGGTAAAAATGCTAAAGCTTCCTTTTTTTTTTTCAAAATAAGCAATGAATTCATTTTTTTTAATGCATTTTTATAACGACTTTTTCTAGTTTTATTAACTACAGACTGTCTTGAAATTCTTCTAATTCTTTTAATTGCTGACTTTGTGTTTGCCATAGGGCCAGTTATATAGCTTCAAGATAAAGGCTGGTCAATAAAATAATTATTTATTTTTGACATCTATTACAAAAAAAAGTTGACCTATTTGAAATAATTATTTTTATTACCTTTCCGTCACAATATTTTTTTAAGCAATTTGAGTTTTCTCTTTGATAAACTTTAAACTCCTTTTGATAACTACCACTTAAGCCTTTAGTGTTTTTAAAATCTCTTATACTAGATCCGCCCTTCTTTATAGCTCTATTTAGTACAACTTTCGAAAAATATATAATTTTTTTAATCTCGTACTTGGTTAAATTTTTACCTTTTTTTAAAGGATTTATTTGTGAATAATATAAAATTTCACTTGAATAAATATTTCCAATACCTGAAACAAATTTTTGATCTAAAAGAAAATTTTTAATATTTTTTTCTTTATTTTTTAAATAGTTAATCACATAACTATCTTTAAATTCCTGACTCAAAGGTTCAGGTCCAATATTTTTAAAAAATTCTACTAACTTTCTTTCATTTTTAAAAACTTTTATGAATCCAAATCTTCTAGGATCATTATAGATAAATTTAAAATTTTTAGAAATAATTAAAATATGGTTATGCTTTGTAGGTAAATTTAAAGGACCATAAAAACTAGTATTGGTATTACTAAATTTTTTCTTTTTACTAACTAAATGAATTGATCCTGACATTCCTAAATGAATTATAAAAAAAGTTTTATTATTTAAATGAAACACCAAATATTTTGATTTTCTTGAAATTTTGTTAACTTTTTTATTTTTTAAAAAAAAATTAAAATTTTTAGGAACTTTAAATCTTAATTTTCTACTTTTAACTAATACTTCACTAATTTTTTTAAATTTTATCTTCTTATCTAGCGACTGTTTTACAACTTCAACTTCTGGTAATTCTGGCATTTCCTACTATATTATTACATATAAATATTTTATTTGTCATGAATCAAAATCTTCAAAAAAAGAAAGGTTTAGTCCAAAACGTATTTAACAAAGTTTATAACGATTACGATCTAATGAATGATATTTTGTCTCTAGGAATTCATAGATTGTGGAAAAAAGATATGATTAATTGGTTGTCACCTTATCCAAAAAAAAAATTAATTGATATGGCTTGTGGGACAGGTGACATAGGGAAAATTTTTTTAGAAAGCACTAATTACGAAGGAAAAGTTTTGTTTGTTGATTCTAACTCAAAAATGTTAAAAAAAGGAATTTTGAGATTTAAAAAACACAAAAATATTTCTTGGAAAAAAGGAAAAGCTGAAAAAATTCCAGCTCCAAATAATTATTTTGATTATTATTGTATAAGTTTTGGTTTAAGAAATTCAAAAAATTTAAATCAATCTATAAAAGAAGCTTATAGAGTTTTAAAGCCTGGAGGAAGGTTTTTATGTTTAGAATTTTCTAAAGTGCAAAATACACATTTTAACAACTTATATAAAAAATATAGTAAAATAATCCCACAAGTCGGAAAAATAATTGTTGGAGAAAAAGAGCCCTATGATTACCTAATAAAAAGTATTGAAAACTTTATTAATCAAGATGAATTAATTGAATTAATGCAAAAAAATTTTTTTCACAAATGTGAATATAGAAATTTAAGTGGAGGTATAGCAGCTATGCATTCTGGGTGGAAAATATAATGATAAAAAAAATCACAACTTTGCTTAAAATTGCTAGAAAAATTTCCCAATCAGATATTATAAATATAATTTCAAAATTCCAGGAAATCCCAAAAATTGTTAAATTTTTTTCTTACATATTATCTTTTTCTTTTTCTAGATCAAAAAATTTGGAAAACCAAAATATAAATGAAGGTGAAAAATTATGTAATACTATTCAAGAAATGGGGACAACATTTATAAAACTAGGTCAATTTTTATCTACTAGACCTGATATAATTGGAGATGAAATTTCAAAAAAATTAGAAAATCTTCAAGATAAACTTCCACCATTTTCAACTGAGGAAGCAAAAAAAATTGTAAAAAAGGAACTAGGAGAGAGTAATTATAATTTATTGTTAAATATCAGTGAGCCAGTTGCTGCTGCATCGATAGCACAAGTACACAAAGCTCAAGTAAATGATGATGGAACTATCAAAGATATTGCAATAAAAATATTAAGACCTGATATAAAAAAAATTTTTAACGAAGAAATTGATGCATTAATGCTTTTAGCTTTTTTAATTGAAGGAACCGTAAAAAAAACTAAAAGATTAAAGCTTGTAGAAGTAGTTTTTTTACTTAAAGAAATAACAAATTTAGAATTAGATTTAAGGTTTGAAGCTTCAGCTGCAAACGAATATTTAGAAAATACAAAAAATGACGTTGGTTTTAATGTTCCTAAAATTTTTTGGAATTATACAAGTGAAAATGTTTTAACCTTAGAATGGATTGAAGGAATTTCTATTAGAGAAAAAGAAAAATTAGATCAAAAAAATATAGATACAAAAATACTCGCTACAAATGTAATCCAACATTTTTTAAGACATGCTATAAGAGATGGTTTTTTCCACGCAGATATGCATCAAGGTAATTTGTTTGTAAATGAAAATGGAGATATTGTGCCAATTGATTTTGGTATTATGGGAAGGTTAGATAAATTAAATCAAAGGTATTTAGCTGAAATTTTATTTGGATTTGTTCAAAGAGATTATAAAAAAGTTGCTGAGGTTCATTTAATAGCTGGACTTGTGCCAAAAAATGTTTCTGTAGATGAGTTTGCGCAAGCATTAAGATCAATAGGAGAACCAATATTTGGTCAGTCGGTAAAAGATATATCTGGAGGCAATTTGTTAAAACAATTATTTGAAATTACAGAAAAATATAATATGCAAACGCAACCACAATTATTGCTGCTACAAAAAACTATGGTGGTTGTGGAAGGAGTTGCTAGAAAGTTAAATCCAGAAACAAACATATGGGAAACTTCTAGACCTGTTTTAGAAAATTGGCTTAAAAATACTAAAGATCCATTTAATTCTTTAACTGAAACACTAAAAAGTACAACAGAGGCTATAAAAAGATTGCCGGAACTCCCTCAAATAATGGATAAGGCAAACCAAGCACTTACATATTTAGCAAGTGGTCAAATACCCCAAAGTTCAAAGTCTTATTTAGCTTTAAAAGAAAAAAAATCAGAAATGATAACTTTAAGAAATCAGACTGCAATTGGCTTATTATTACTTGTAATTATAACACTATTAGTATTTTAATTCTATTTTATGAATAATTTTGAAAACAAAAAAATATTACTAATTATTTGTGGTGGAATCTCTGCTTACAAAAGTCTTGAGATTATAAGATTATTAAAAAAAAGAGGTGCAAGTGTAAAAACCATTCTTACAAAAAGCGCGAAAGAATTTGTTACTCCTTTATCAGTAACATCACTGTCGCAAGAAAAAGTTTATGATGATTTATTTAGTCACCAGAATGAAGCAGAAATGGATCATATATCTTTATCAAGATGGAGTGATCTAATTCTGGTTGCTCCAACAACAGCAAATACAATTTCTAAATTAAGTACTGGTTCTTCTGATGATTTAGCATCAACAGTAATTTTGGCATCTAATAAAGAGATTTTTTTGGCTCCTGCAATGAATGTAAGAATGTGGGAGCATCCTTCTACCAAAGATAATTTAAATAAATTAAAAAATTTTAAATATAATATTATTGGACCAGATATTGGTGATATGGCATGTGGTGAATATGGTGAAGGAAAAATGACTGAACCAGTAGAAATTATTAACCACATTAATAATTATTTAAAAAACTTAAATAATAATAAAAAATTTAAGGCTCTTGTAACAACTGGTCCTACTCATGAATATATTGATCCTGTGAGATTTATTTCTAATAAATCAAGTGGAAAACAGGGTTACGAATTAGCAAAATCTTTGAAAAAAAATGGATTTGAAACTACCTTAATTTCGGGACCTACAAATTTAAAACCTATACCTGGTGTAAAACAAATTAATATAAATTCTGCAGATGAGATGTTTAATGCAACATTGGAAAATCTTCCTGTAGATGTAGCTATTTTATCAGCTGCAGTTTCAGATTTTAGAGTAAAAAAAATAGAAAAAAATAAGATAAAAAAGAAAGAAAATATGAATTTAAATCTTGAACAAAATATAGATATTTTAAATCATATATCTAAACATAATTCACTTAGACCTAAATTAGTTATAGGTTTTGCTGCTGAAACAAATGATATATCAAAAAACTCAAAAAAAAAATTATTAGAAAAAAACTGTGACTGGATAATAGCTAACGATGTTTCGGATACTTCTATAGGATTTAATTCGGATTTTAATGAAGTTTCTATTTTTTATAAAAATATGATTAATGAAAAAATTCCAAAAATGGAAAAGTCACTTTTGGCAGAAGAAATAATAAAAAGAGTTATATCACAATTAAATTAATTTAATGGTTAAAGTTTTAGTTAAAAAGCTTAATCCTAAAGTTCAGCTACCAAAGTATAAAACAAAAGGCTCTTCAGGTATGGATTTAATGGCCTTTGTAGAAGATCCCATAAAAATTTTACCAAAAACTTCTGCTTTAATTCCAACTGGAATATCAATAGCAATACCAGATGATGTTGAAATACAAATAAGACCTCGTTCAGGTCTTGCGGCAAAATCAAATATAAGTGTCTTAAATACCCCGGGTACTATTGATAGTGACTACAGAGGTGAAATAAAAATAATATTATTTAATCATGGTGATCAAGAATTTATTGTAAAAAAAAATGATAGAGTAGCTCAAATGATTCTTATGCCTGTTTTAAAAGTAGATTTTGAAGAAGTAGATAATCTACCAGATACTCTAAGAGGTTCAGGAGGATTTGGATCTACTGGAAAATGAAAAATAACTTAAATAAAAAACTATTGGAAAGATATTCTCGCCAAATTGTACTTAAAGATGTTGGTATTAAAGGACAAAAAACTATAAACGACTCTAAAGTACTTATTGTTGGGGCGGGAGGACTAGGTTGTCCAATTGCAGACTATTTAAGTAGAGCTGGCGTAGGGACTATTGGTATAGCTGATTTTGATAAAATTAGTCTTTCAAATATACAAAGACAAACTTTGTATGATTCAAAAGATATTGGAAAATTTAAAGTCGACGCCTTAAAAAAAAAAATTAATTTAATAAATCCTTTCATAAAAGTAAGGTCATTTAAAAAAAAAATAACAAACGAAAATTTTAGTAATATTGTGAAAAATTTTGATATAATTGTTGACGGATCAGATAATTTTAAAACTAAATTCGCACTTAATAAATATTCTATAAAGTATAAAAAAATATTAATAGTAGGAGCTATTAGCAAATTTGACGGTCATGTTTTTACATTTAATTTTAAAAATAAAAAAATGCCTTGTTTAAAATGTTTTTATCAATCTGAACCATCAGATGAAATATTAAATTGTGAAGCAGAAGGCATTATGGGCCCGGTAGCTGGCGTAATAGGAAATATACAGGCAATTGAAGTCCTTAAAAAAATTTTAGGGATTGAAAGTAGCCTTAATAAATCTATTTTAATTATAAATTTACTTACACTTAATTTTAGAAAAATATCTTTTAGTAAAAAAAGAAATTGTCTATGCAAAAGTTAATTATTCTAATTATATTTTTTATTTCCTCTTTCTCAAATGTATTTGCGAAAGAAGAAGAATACTTTCTTATGTTAAAATATAAAGAAGCAAATGTAAGATATGGACCTGGTTTTGATTATCCAATTAAATTTGTTTATAAAAAGAAATATTTACCAATTAAGATAATAGATAAAAAAGATGAGTTTAGAAGAATTATAGATCTCAAAAATAATAGTGGCTGGATCCATAGAACACAACTGAGAAAAAATAAATCTTTTATTTTATTAAAAGATCAATTGTTATTTTCAAAACCAACAAAATATTCAAAACCAATATTAAAAATCTCAAAAGGTAGGCTATTAATTGCAAAAAAATGCAAAAAAAAATGGTGCAAAGTTAAAACTGACGATTACTTAGGATGGATTTTAAATGAAAATTTGTGGGGCAAGATAAACTAAATTTTTAATTTAAGTCGAAACGATCTAAATTCATAACTTTTGCCCATGCTAAAACAAAATCGTTAACAAATTTACTTTTAGAGTCTTCGCACGCATAAACTTCGGCTATAGCTCTTAATTGAGAATTTGAACCAAATATAAGATCAACTCTACTTCCAGTCCATTTAACTTTATTAGTTTTACGATCTCTACCTTCAAATAAAGTTTCTTCTTTATTGACTTCTTTCCAAGTTGTACTCATATCCAATAAGTTAATGAAAAAATCATTCGAAAGAGTATCAATTTTTTTTGTAAAAACACCATGTCTTGAGTTATCAAAGTTTGAGTTTAAAACACGCATTCCACCAACTAAAACAGTCATCTCAGGCGCTGTAAGTTTCATTAATTGAGCTTTATCAATTAACATTTCTTCAGCAGATATATTTGACTTTTGAGAAGATCCATTTGTTTTTTTTGAAACATAATTTCTAAATCCATCTGCTTTTGGTTCAAGTAACCCAAACGAAAACACATCCGTTTGATCTTGTAATGCATCTCCTCTTCCTGGTGTAAATGGAACTTTTATATTATGACCTGCTTTTTTAGCTGCTTTTTCTATAGCAGCACATCCACCTAAAACTATTAAATCTGCTAATGAAACAAATTTCTTCTTCGTATCAAAGCTTTTTTTGATTTTGTTTAAAGTTTTAAGAACTTTTGATAATTGAGAAGGATTATTAACTTCCCAATCTTTTTGTGGTTCCAATCTTATTCTAGCACCATTAGCTCCACCTCTTTTATCAGAGCCCCTAAAAGTTGACGCTGAAGCCCAAGCTGTTGAAACCAATTGAGATATAGTCAAATTAGATTTTAAAATTTTTGACTTAAGAAAAGTAATTTCTTTATTTGTAATTTTATATTTAGGTCTCGTAATTGGATCTTGCCAAATTAATTCTTCTTTGGGAACATCGGGACCTAAGTAACAAGCTCTTGGACCCATATCACGATGAGTAAGTTTAAACCAAGCTCTTGCAAATGCATCTGCAAATTCTTTTGGATTATTATGAAAATGTCTTGAAATTGGTCCATAATTTGGATCCATTTTTAATGATAAATCTGTTGTTTGCATCATTGGAAAATTTTTTTTAGATTTTTCATGTGCGTCTGGTGTCATTTCTATATCGTGACCATTTTTTATAGGTTTCCATTGGTGCGCACCAGCTGGACTTTTTGTAAGCTCCCATTCATAACCAAATAAATTGTCAAAATACCCCATGTCCCATTTTATTGGATTACTTGTCCAAGCTCCTTCTATGCCGCTACTTATGGTATCCACTCCTAAACCACTTTTAAAGTTACTGTTCCATCCAGTTGCTTGTTCTTGAATTTTTGATCCTTCTGGTTCTGGTCCTTTATGGGACTCAGGTGCTGCTCCATGTGATTTACCAAAAGTATGACCTCCTGCAACAAGCGCAACTGTTTCATAATCATTCATTGCCATTCTGCCAAAAGTTTCTCGAATATCATGAGCAGCAAGTAAAGGATCGGGATTAGCGTCTGGTCCTTGAGGGTTTACATAAATCAAACCCATGTGAGATGCTCCTAATGGCTGCTCTAAATCTCTTTTACCACTATATCGATTTACTCCAAGCCATTCCTTTTCTGATCCCCAATATATATCATCTTCTGGTTCCCAAATATCTTCTCTACCAGCTCCAAAACCAAAAGTTTTAAAACCCATGGACTCTAAAGATATGTTTCCAACTAAAATAAATAGGTCAGCCCAAGAAATTCTTTTGCCATATTTCTTTTTGATTGGCCAAAGTAATAATCTTGCTTTATCTAAGTTAACATTGTCAGGCCAACTATTTAAAGGTGCAAATCTTTGATTTCCCGTTCCGGCCCCACCACGTCCGTCACCAGTTCTATAAGTTCCAGCAGCATGCCAAGCCAATCTAATAAATAGTGGGCCATAATGACCATAATCTGCTGGCCACCAATCTTGGGAGTCGGTCATTAATTTATGTAAATCTTTTTTTAAAGCTTCAAAGTTTAATTTTTTAAATTCTTTTGAGTAATTAAAATTTCTATCCATAGGGTCAACCAAAGAAGAGTGTTGACTAAGAATTTTTAGATTTAAACTATTTGGCCACCAATCTCTATTCGAAGTACCTTTACCAGTTGGATGCTTGGAAGGGGTTCCAGCGCCTGTGAATGGACATTTTGATTTTTCTTTA
>MDTE01174992.1_pt1 | contig 17878 bp, 20 predicted proteins | sample 811231 | NCBI WGS metagenome assembly MDTE01 (sample SAMN05326651, study PRJNA326480) | marine metagenome | isolation source: seawater | place: Indian Ocean: Red Sea | collected 2010 | reverse complement strand
TTCAATCCCTTCTTCGGTCGCGATCAGGACAGTCCCACCCCCCTCACCGCTGTCCGCACCGAGGAGATCACCAAGACCTCGCGTCTGGTCTCCAACCTCACCGGCATGGTGGTTCAGCCGAACAAGGCCATCGTTGGAGCCAATGCCTTCGCCCATGAATCCGGCATCCACCAGGACGGCGTGTTGAAAAATCGTCTGACCTACGAAATCATTGACGCCAAAACCGTCGGTCTGAGCGACAACCGGATTTCACTGGGCAAGCTCAGTGGTCGCAGTGCGGTGAGGGCGAGACTTGAAGAGCTCGGGTATGACCTGACCCGGGAAGACCTGGATGAGGCCTTCGCCCGTTTCAAGGATCTGGCTGACCGCAAGCGGGAGATCACGGATCGCGATCTCGAGGCAATCGTCAGCGAACAGGTTCAACAGCCCGAGGCTCGCTACCAGCTTCAGCTGGTGCAGGTGAGCTGTGGAACGCGTCTGAAGCCCACGGCCACCGTCACCCTGGCGGAGGAGAATGGTCAGGAACAAACGGTTTCTGCGGTGGGCACCGGGCCGGTGGATGCGGTCTGCCGTGCCCTCAATCAACTGGCTGGAGTTCCCAATGAGCTCATCGAGTTCTCGGTGAAATCGGTGACGGAGGGCATCGACGCCATGGGTGAAGTGACGATCCGGCTCCGCCGTAACGGCTCTCTGTACTCAGGTCATGCGGCCGACACGGACGTGGTGGTCGCCGCCGCCATGGCCTTCATCAATGCTCTGAATCGCCTCGTGGCAGCTCAGGAGCATCAGCCGTTGCACCCCCAGAGGGATGCTGTTGGTCTTGAAGCTCGGCCGACCCTCTGAACGGCATGCGTCACGCGGTACAGAGAGCTGTTCAGCTGATGCTATTGATCGCGCTGGCACTGCTGGTGCTGATGCCATTGCTCTGGTTGGTGAGCACGTCTCTCAAGGGACCCACCGAGGATATTTTCAGCAGCCCGCCAGCTCTTCTGCCCCAACAACCCAGTTTTGATGCCTACTTCCGCCTGTTTCAGGACAATCCGCTCAGCACCTATCTGATCAACAGCACGGTGGTGAGTGTTCTGGCGGTTGGGGCCAATCTGTTGTTCTGTTCCTTGGCGGCCTACCCCCTGGCCAGGATGCGTTTTGCCGGACGCGGCCTGGTGTTGGGACTGGTGGTGGCCACGATCCTGATCCCCTTTCAGGTGGTGATGATTCCTCTGTATCTCCTGATGGTTCAGCTTGGTCTGCGCAACACGCTGCTGGCCCTGATCATCCCTCAGGCCGCCACGGCCTTCGGTCTTTACCTGCTTCGTCAGAGTTTTCTTGGGGTTCCGAAGGAACTGGAGGAGGCGGCGCGAATCGATGGTTGCAGCCGTCTTGGGGAATGGTGGAACGTGATGATTCCGGCTGCTCGTGCCGACTTGATCACTCTGGCCATGTTCGTGTTCATCGGAACCTGGAGTGATTTTCTCTGGCCTTTGGTGATTCTCGACGATCCAGACCTTTACACCCTTCCCCTGGGATTACAACAACTTTCCAGCAGCTTCTCCCTGGATTGGCGCATCGTTGCGGCAGGGTCTGTCGTGTCTATTCTCCCTGTTCTCCTGCTGTTCATCCTTCTGCAGCGCTTCATCCTGCCGAATGCGAGTGGCGATGCTGTCAAGGGCTGATTTAGAACATCGACTCGACTGAGACTCTGGATGTCCCTGGCACAGCTCGATCACTTTCTCTCGCTTCGTGAGTCGAATCCTCTCCTCGCCGAGCGGCTTGCTTCACCGCTTGACCTCGAGGACTTCCTGCAACTCGCCCGGGAGTGGGGATTTGAGTTGACGGAAACCGACGTGCTCGATGCCCAGAGACGGGCCATGGAGCAGGGCAGTGCCTCGGCTCTGCAGCGCGCACAGGCGGAGGAATCCCGACGTTTGCGCAACTTCATTCATGGATAAGCCGCTCTTGGCGTGCTCTCCATGACATGACTCTGTAGCCATGCTCACCGATTGGTGATGAGCTTTCAAAGAGAATATTGCCAATAGAGATGTAGTGAATGTCTTTCCGGCAGGAGATCGAGATCAATTCACAACAGGTTGTTGATCAAGATCTGCAGCTCACAGAGCCTCGATTGTTAATCCTGACTGACCCTCAGGCTGATGCCGCAGGGGATTCTTTTCTCAGTTGGGACGATCTGATCGGACAGCGCTGACTCCCTTGCCCTGGTCAGGGTGAGATTTTCACGACATCCGGTGTTTCTCCGTGCACCTCTCCGATCCAGAGGGCGTGGGTCACAGCTCCATCATGGGTGTGAAATGTCCAAGCATTCTCAGGCGACTCAATCGCTTTAATCGACTGGTTCGCGTCGCCGACGCAGAGATAACAACCGTTCGACTCCGTGCGAAGCACGTAACGCTCGGCGTAATTGGTGAGCATGTCCTGTGAGTTCAATATCCACGGCATAGCGATGCGCATTCCGGCGTCGCGAACGGTTTCAGGAAAAATTCTGTTTTTATCCGCCAGGGCTTAATAAGCTTTGCTGTTGGACCACAAGATCACTCGGGGGCGTCATTCGGATCTGGTGGCCTCCATTGCGGAACCAGGGCTCTGTCCACGGGTGGAGCTGCAGCGTTTCAGGATCGAGCTCCCAGGTCTGGCGAAGGTAATGGAGGACCAGATCGTCTGGAGGTGGTGCCGTTTGCTGCCAATGGACAATCGCAAGAGTTCCTGGACGGGATCGGAGCGTCACCATCCTCTGCTGTGGGTCCTGGCCTTCGATGGGTTCCACGGTTTCCGTGAGCTGTTCATCGCAGGCAAAGAGTTTCAGAGTGCTCTGCTCATCCGCCTGGGGCAAGGGATATTTGTTCAGATAAAGGGCACGTGCTTTGCGAAATGAGGCCGCTGGGGCCTTGCTCATCAATGCTGTGTAAGCCTCCAGCAGTCGCACAATCTCTGATGGAACATCTGGTGTCTCATCCTGATTGACGATGGGACATCACCGCGTGACAGGATGAGACAGATGGGAATGAAGGCTGTGGAGCCCTGGCTCAGTGTTGATCTGTGCGTGGTTCCCATTGGGGTTGGGGTGAGCCTGTCCCCTTACATCGCGACCTGTCAGCGCGTGATTGAGTCGGCTGGACTCGTCCATGAACTCGGTCCCAACGGCACAGCGATTGAGGGTCCCTGGGAGGACGTCATGAACTGCGTTCGCGCCTGTCACGCTGCCATGCATGACATGGGAGTGCCGCGCGTTTACACCACGCTGAAGTTGAACACCCGGATTGACCGGCACCAGAGTTTTCACGAAAAGGTTGAGACGGTCCGTCGGGTTCTGGAACCCTGAATTCTTGAGAAGTTCAGAGCATTCCGACGTCTGACAACGATCTGGTGAGACCAATGAGACAAGGGCGAGGGGGTTTGGTGCTTCAGAAGGACTGTCGTTCAGGCTGGTGGTTGATGACGTCCATGCTGATCGCGCTGAGCTGGAGTCTGCCGCTGCGGGCATCAAGCTGGGATCAGATTGGCTCGTATCTGAAATTGATTCAGAAGACCGGTGTGGAAGCATTGGTTGCCAACGACTGCCCGGAAGGCCTCCTGGGGGCTTTTCACCAGGGACGTCAGGCCCTGTTGATGTGTGGAAACAATCTGCCGGATGATCCCGGTTACGTCTGGGTTGTTCTTGCCCATGAATCCGCTCATGTCATGCAGTTCTGCAAGGGCGGGCCGCTGATGCCCGCAGCGGTCTTGGGGGCCGGTATGGATCAGACCCGTCGGTCCGAACCGTGGGCTTTTCGGGAATTGAACCTCTATCACAGCAGTCAGCATCACGTGGAGGCTGAAGCGCGGCTTGTCCAGGCTCTCCCACCCGATCAGGTGGAGCATCTCTTCCGACAACACTGTGCCGAGCGGCTCAAGCCCTGAAGGTCCGGCGATTCTGTATCAGGACCCATGGTTACTGGTGGTCCTGAAACCGTCGGGATTGCTGTCGCAACCCGGCCGCGGCGATCACCTGCAGGATTCCCTTATCACGAGGCTGCAGAGGTTGGGTGGAGATCTCCATCTGGTGCATCGTCTTGATCGAGATACCTCGGGTGTGGTGCTGATCGCCCGCGGTCTGGAAAGTCTCCGTCGCTGCAGTGCCCTCTTTGCCACTCGACGCGTGAACAAGCTCTACGAAGCCGAAGTGACGGGGCAGTTGCAGGGTCGTGGTCGGATTGATGCACGTCTGGCTCGCTTGGAGCGCGATCCGCCTCGGTATGGCGATCATCCACAGGGACGACCTGCAACGACGCTGTGGAGAGTCCGTGAAAGACGCGCTGAGTCGACAACGCTCTGGCTGCGGCCGTTGACTGGGCGATCGCATCAGCTGCGAGCCCACCTGGCTGGCATCGGACATCCGATTCTGGGAGACCCGATCTACGGTGAAAAGCGAACAACGTCGATGCGATTGCATGCCAGGGCCCTGGGTTTTCAACACCCATTCACCAGGGGCAGGGTGCGTGTTTCAACGGGACAGAACGATGATCACCCTGGTGCTCAGTTCATCCGGCTGACCTGAATCCTTCTTCTTGACGATGCGCAGAAGCCTGGTTTCGCCGAAATTAACGGTGAAGCCATTTGCAGCTTTATGAACGCGATGCTCCTCGCGTCTGAAATGCCAGCTCATCCGGATGATCCAACGCTCCAACGTGAGCACATGGCTGCGATGGATCTGGCCAAACCGGAGCAAGCCAGCCATGTTGCCGTGGCATCAGGGGATTGGTCCTCAGCATCAACATGGCAAGGAGGGCGCATTCCTGATCAGGGCAGTCAGGTCCTGATCCCCGAGGGGATGATTGTCAGGCTGGATGGTGAAGTCAGCTCATCACTTGAATGGCTTCGGGTGAATGGGGAGCTGCGCTTCGCAACGGATCGGGATACGGAATTAAGGGTCGACACGTTGGTGAGTGCTCCTGGAAGTCGACTGGAGATCGGTACTGCGGAGCAACCAGTTCAGTCGGGTGTGCGTGCGCGGATCTTGTTCGCCGATCGAGGACCCTTAACGGTTGACGACGACCCGATGCTGATGGGTCGTGGGGCGATCCTGCACGGCGCCACGCGGATTCATGGTGCGGCAAAAACCTCTGCGGTAACGGCAGCCATTGATCCGCAACGGGGTGATCGGTCGATTGTCCTGAATGACACACCGTCCGGTTGGTCGGTGGGGGATCAGCTGGTCATCGCTGGGACCCGTCCCGATGGTGGAGGAGATGAAACCGTTGTGATTCAGTCCATTGAAGGGAATCGCATTGTCGTCGAGGCTCCGTTAAGCGAGGACCACATCACGCCTCGGGATCACCTGCAGGTTCATGTGGCCAATATCAGCCGCAATGTGGAGTTCACGTCTGAGAACACAGCCATTGATCGTCGCGGTCACGTGATGTTCATGCATACGAGAGAAGTGGATGTGGCGAATGCTGCCTTCAATGATCTTGGCCGCACTGACAAGCTTCGACCCTTGAATAGTCCATATTTCGATGATGAAGGATTCTTTGTGGAAGAAACGGGTGGAAATACTGGGGGGCGCTATTCCGTTCATTTTCATCGCAACGGTGTTGAGCGGAGTGGCTCTCCCGCTGTCGTTCGCGGAAGTGTGGTGGCGGGCAATCCAGGCTGGGGGTTTGTTAACCATTCCAGTTATGTCGATTTCATCGACAATGTTGCCTTCGATGTGGTGGGTGCTGCTTTCAGTACAGAAGCGGGAGATGAGATTGGTCGTTTTCAGAGCAATCTTGCGATTCGAATGCATGGCACCGGTGATGAGCCAATCAGTCGACAGGAAGACGGGGATTTTGGCCATGCTGGTGATGGCTTCTGGCTGCAAGGTCCTGGCGTTGTCGTTGAAAACAATGTGGCTGCTGGAGCCACTGGAAGTGGGCTGATTCTTTACGCTGAACCATTGTTTGAAGATGGCTTGGGGTTGACGACCTTCCCCACAGGCAATCTTCCGAATCCTTCCATCGCTGAGGGGGATCAATCGGTGCCGGTTTCTCTCGCACCCTTGGCAACATTCAGGGGAAACGAAAGTTATGGTTCAGCGCTAGGGGCTCAGATTTATTACCATCGCACGTTTATCACGATTGAGGAAGAGCAGGAGAAACAGGCTGAGTACAAGTTTGCTCCTAGTTTAATGGAGGATATGAGTCTTTGGAGTAACGCAAATGGAATGCAGGTGAATTATACGGTTGATACCGAATTCCGTGGTTTTCAGATTATTGGTCCTAGCGATGGCTCTGGTGATACTGGCTTCGATGCGGCTTCAAATTTTTATAATCGTGGCACGCATCGCTATGAAAATTTTGTCGTGGAAGACTACGAGATTGGATTCTCGGCTCCTCGTAGTGGTGTGATTGATCTTGATAGTGGATATTTTAATAACACCACTGATTTTTACATCAATGAACCAAGGCAGCTTGGTCGTAGAATGCGTTTCGGAGGAGATATCCAGTTTGGCGATCGTGTCAGTGGTGTTGTGGAGGGAGAAGTGGTTTCAAGGTCTTATTTTGAAATGGATCCGCAGCTTGCGCCTGCTGCGGATTCAGCAAATGAGCATTTCTTGCTGGATGATCAGGTTCTTCTTGATTTCGGGCCTTTTCGCAATCAACAGCTCTATTTCTTTGAACAATCAGCGGATCATGTTCTTTTCCCGGAGCCGCCCGAGCAGCTGACTCCCGATGATCCTGGGCCCACGATTGGTGGTGAGTTTGTTGGTGTGACCAACGCAGAGATTGAGTCTGTGTTTGGTGAGTCCTTTGGGGGCGTCATGGCGCCTGAAGATGCACGAGAGCTGAGTCGGATCCTGGGGCTCGTCGGTTCACCTGCGACTGAACTTCCCGAACTCAATCCCAACCCTCTGCCCCTTGATGATGATGAATCAGAGGACGACGATGATGATGAGTTAGATGACGACGGTGAGGATCGAGAGGAGGACGATGGGGAGATCGACGATGGGGAGGATGACCATGACGCCTTCGAGGATCCGATGGCTGAATCTGAAGCCTCTGAGCTGGAGATTGGCCTTTCGGAAACAGGAGGCACCCTGCGGCTCAAGCTGCGGCGTGGTGAGTTGGTCGAGCGCGCGGATGAGGTTGTGCGAAGTTCTCTTGGCGACTTTGATGAAATTTCTCTATTCAGTTCCAACGTCTCTGAAAGAATTGTATTTAATCTCAACCCGCGTCAAGATTGGTCTCCTGAGTTCATTCATTTGTTTGCGGCAAGGGGGCGCGATCGAATCAAAGTGTCGCAAAAAGTACCCAGCGAAGACTACGTTTTGGCGATTCATGGTCAGAAAGGTGATGATCGTTTGGATGCAAGCAGATTCAGCGGTGAGGTTGAACTCGATGGTGGGGCAGGGCGCGATGTTCTGATTGGGGGGCGTGCGAGAAGTGAACTCTGGGGTGGTTCCGGTGCTGATACCTTTGACTTGAGGTCTGAATTATCAGGCCTTCAAATGATCATGGATTTTGATCCGGATGTTGATCAACTTCGCCTGGATCAAACAGTTGGTTCCTATCGGATCGACGTTCGCGGAGATGATCTCTGGCTGATGACTGGAGAGCGAGCCGTGGCTGTCTTTGAGGGCTTGGTGGATCAACACGACACCCTTGAAGATCTGATTGGTTAAGTGGTGCAATCAAGGCCTGACTCAGGCTGATTGTCTTGGTCTTGCAGGAATGGGATACGGGATGCGGCGGTGTCTCATCCGCCGCCAGACCTTGACAAAGGCCTGAACAACAAGCTCAACCTCAGACCGTGAAAGTCCACTTTTGCGAAGTTGCCCATCCTGCTGGCGTGATTCCACAATGCGACGCACTGTGTTCTTCGCTTCATCGTCTGAAGTGTCGGGTGGCAATGAGCGCAAAGCCGCCTCGCACCCATCAGCCAGCATGAGGATTCCTGTCTCCTTGGAGCGGGGTGACGGCCCGTGGTAACGAAAGCGCCTCTCCTCCACCTTCGGATCTCGCTGACGGGCCTGATGCAGAAAAAATCCCATCTTCAGCGTTCCTTGGTGCTCTGGAATGAAATCTGCGATGGGCCGAGGCAGGCGATGGCGTTTGGCCAGCTTCAGACCTTCATCCACATGGGCTTGCAGGACGGCTGCGCTCTGTTCCGGATCGTTCAGGGTGTCATGGGGATTGGGACCATCCTTCTGGTTCTCGATAAACCAGTCCGGTGCATGGAGCTTGCCAACGTCGTGATAGAGGGAGCCTGTTCGAATCAGATCGACATCGGCATTGATGGCACGGGCCCCTTCCTCGGCGAGGCCGCAGATCATCAGTGTGTGCTCGAAGGTGCCAGGAGCTTCACAGGACAGGCGCCGCAACAGAGGACGCTCCTGGTCTGCCAGTTCCAGCAGGCGTGCACGGGTCAGCAAGCCGAAGGATCCCTCCAGCATGGGAATCATCAACAGAGACAGCATCAGCAGGAGACCCAGTAACAAGGCATCCGTGCTGAGTTCATCCAGTCCCGGATTCAGTGATCCCCAGAGCCGCCATCCCGTCACGGGTTGGAGCTGAAGCAGGACCCACTGAGCCACCAGGGCGCCGACTGGCAGCAGAACAGCGAGTTGCAGCAACTGCCCCCGGCTGCGCTGACGCCCTGCAATGACTCCCCCCGCTGTGGCCACTCCGACAGCGATCAACAGACGTCCATCGCCCAGTCCATTGACGGGCAGCGGCCAGATCAGGGCTGTGATCGCCATCCAGACCAAGCCACAGCTTGTCCCCAGTCCTTCGGTCAGGATCAGCGTGGGCGGCACCAGCACCGCCAATGGACTCACCGTTGCTTGAAACCAGAGTTTGGCCAACTGAGCAAGCAGCAGGAGTGCCAGGGCCAGCAGCGCATGACGGAATTCAAGCCCGGGACGCTCCCGTCGCATCACCAACAGCATCACGCCGCAGGCAACGAGGGCTTCGAGGAAACGACCAAGCCAAACCAAGGGCTGGGGTTCTCGCTTGACTTTTCCGAAAAAATCGAGGACGTCGTAGGCCTGGGGACTGATCGGTTCCCCCTTGCGCGTGATCAGGTCTCCCTTTCGAACTTCGATGGTGGGGATGCCTTGTTTGGTGAGTTGTTCTTCGATCAGCTGTTTGCTGAGGTTGGGATCGGTGCGCAGGTTGCTGCTTCCCTGCAGGCTGCTCACCAGCAGCTTCGCCGCCAGGGAGCGGGCTGCAGGGTTGTTCACCGCATCACCCTGCAGCTGGAGAGAGGCAGCCTGGAGAAGTTGATCCACTGCAAGGGTGCTCACCAATCCCTGGCTGAGCATGCGCTGCGCGGCCTGCCGGACAACGTTGTCCCAGGCGAGATGGTCTTGATCACTGCGTTGTTCCAGCCAGACCTGTTCGTCAGCAGTGAGATTGACCGGCCCGACCCGGGCCGCAGATCCGCTCTCGCTGACCTGTTGCAATTCACTGAGCTGACGTTCCAGTCGGAGCTTGAGCGCCTGCGTCTGCTCTGCGTCGAGCACCTGAACCACGGAGCGGGCGACCAGGGTGGAGCGTCGTTGTTCCAGTGCGGTGCTGTCCTGCACCAGGGCATCCTTGGGCGCGATGGCGTTGAACGGCGCCAGCGCACCAGGCTGAAGATCAGGTTTCAGCAGCCAGGGAAGGCTGGATGCACCGGCAACAACCAGGCAGAGCAGCAGAACAAGGCTTGATTGCACTGGCGTCCAGCGCAGCAGTCGCCCTGCCGGACGTTGATGACGCAGCCAGCGTCTCCATCTTTTGATCACGCCGTTGAAGCGAACCAAAGCAAGGGACTTGACCCCCTAACGCTAGCTGTCTCTGCAGGGCATGCTGGAGGGACTGATGGGTTCCCGGCATGGCCCTGCGGCTGGATGGTAAGGCGTTGGCCTCAACGGTGGAGCGTCGCCTGAGCAGCGTTGTTGACGCCCACGCAACGACGGTTGGGCGTCCGCCTGGACTCGCTGTGCTTCGGGTGGGGGATGACCCAGCCAGTGCCGTTTACGTTGCGAATAAAGAGAAAGCCTGCGCCCGCGTTGGCATCGCCAGCTACGGAGCTCATCTGGCTGCAGACACACCTTCAGAACAGGTGCTCAGCACGATCCGGGGGCTTAACGCAGATCCGCGCGTCGATGGAATCCTGCTGCAGTTGCCGTTGCCGAAGGGAATGGACGAGCGTCCTCTCTTGGAGGCCATCGACCCAGAAAAGGATGCCGACGGTCTTCACACGCTCAACCTGGGACGCTTGTTGAAAGGCGAACCCGGTCCGCGCAGCTGCACACCGGCCGGGGTGATGGCGCTTCTGCGCAACAACGGTCTTGATCCTTCCGGCAAACGGGCCGTGGTGATCGGACGCAGCATTCTTGTCGGGCAGCCGATGGCATTGATGTTGCAGGCCGCCAACGCCACCGTCACCGTCGCGCATTCCCGCACCACTGATCTGGCTGCCCACACCCGCGAGGCCGACATCGTGGTGGTTGCTGCCGGACGCCCTGGCATGGTCGGCGCCGAGCACATCAGGTCTGGAGCTGCAGTGGTGGATGTCGGCATTCATCGCAAGCCGGAGGGTGGCCTCTGCGGTGATGTGGTGGCCGAGGAGGTGGAGCCGATCGCTGCAGCCCTGTCGCCTGTGCCCGGGGGGGTTGGACCGATGACGGTGACCATGCTGCTGGTGAACACCGTGGTTGCCTGGTGCCGACGTCATGGCAATGACCACGGTCTGGATGACCTGATCAGCTGATGGCAGACCAGGCGATCCATTGGTTGTTTCCCACTCCTGTGTTGCAAGTCGACCTCACCCCCACAGCCGAGGTGAGCCTGGCGATGGAGCAGCAGCTGGCTCTGTTTGACCGTGAGGGCTTCTCGCAGCCGGAATTCAGCGATCGCAACAACCTCACCGGCGATTTACTGGGCAAAGCGGGTCTGGATCAACTGCATCGCCTGGACGCATTCCAGTGGCTGAATCAGCAACTGGCCATTCAGGTGGATGCATACCTGCGCGAACTGCTCGGCCCCAATCACGCCTTGGAGGTTCATATCCAGAAAGCGTGGCCTGTGGTCTGTGCCAGGCAAGGCGGGACGATCGAACCCCATACCCACCGCAATGCGCAGCTCAGTGCTGTGTCATACGTGCGAACGGATCCTGACAATCCAAGTGGCGAGTTGGAGTTTCAGGCACCGGACGATTACTTCAGCCATGTGATGGCGATTCCCTATCGCGATGCTGCTGTTTCGGGGGGTGTTTTTGCTTCAAAACAGCATCGGCTGCTGCTGTTCCCTTCTGATCTGCGTCATCAGGTCACCCCCTACGAGGGAATTTCACCGCGCTACTCCGTCTCCTACGACCTGGCGATCACAACAGCCCCTGGTCAGGGACGGGAAATGCGCATGCCCCATCCGATGGACTGGGTTCCTCTCTCCAAGCCAGGGCCGGCCTGAGAGAATCCCGCCAGTATCGGGCTCTCCATGACTGTCACGGCGACTTCTCCCGACAACACGCCTTGCCCGGCCGACAGTTTCGATTTCAAGGCTTATCTCGCCAAAGCCAAGGCGAAGGTTGAGGAAGCCCTGGATCAATCTCTGCGGCCGGAGCGGCCGGAGTCGTTGCGTGAGGCCATGCGCTACTCGTTGCTGGCAGGAGGAAAGCGTCTGCGGCCAATCCTCTGCCTGGCGGCCTGTGAACTGGCGGGTGGGGATGCTGCTCAGGCCATGCCAACGGCAGTGGCGCTGGAGATGATTCACACCATGTCGTTGATCCACGACGACCTGCCAGCGATGGATGACGATGACCTGCGGCGTGGTCGCCCCACAAACCACAAGGTCTACGGCGAAGCTGTTGCGATCCTGGCCGGTGACGCGTTGCTGACCCGGGCCTTCGAAATGGTGGCGCTGCGCAGTCCGGGGATCCAGCCCGAGCGTTTGCTCAAAGTTGTTGGAGAGCTGTCGCTGGTGGCGGGAGCTCCTGGTCTGGTGGGTGGTCAGGTGGTGGATCTGGAAAGTGAAGGTCAAGATGTTGATCTTGAAACGCTCGAGTACATCCACCTCCACAAAACCGGCGCACTGTTGAGCGCCTGCGTCATCACCGGCGCCATGATCGGAGGTGCTGATGATGCGCTGATCAAGGCCCTGCGGACCTACGCCCGGGGGATCGGCCTGGCATTTCAGATCATTGACGACATTCTCGACATCACGGCCAGCAGTGAGGTGCTGGGCAAAACAGCCGGCAAGGACCTCGTTGCCGACAAAACCACCTATCCCAAGCTGCTTGGGCTCGAGGAATCCCGCAAACGGGCCGCGGATCTGGTGCGGGAGGCCAAGGAGATTCTCAATCCATGGGCAGACAAAGCCCAGCCGCTGCTGGCTCTGGCGGACTACATCACGAGCCGTGATCGATGATTGACGCCGCTCCACCCCATGCTGTCCTGCAGGAGTTCCTGGACAACAGCTGCCTGGCCTGGGGGCTGATTGCCTGCGGAATCGCCCAGTTGTCCAAGCTGGTCATTGAGTTGATCGTTCATCGTCGCTGGCGTCCAGCGGTGTTGATTGAAACCGGTGGAATGCCCTCCAGTCATTCAGCGCTGGTGACCGGTACGGCGGCCTGCATTGGATGGACCCTCGGGTTTGATCACCCGTTGTTTGCACTCGCCGCCATGGTCAGCTTCGTGGTGATGTACGACGCCAGCGGCATTCGACGGGCGGCGGGTTTCACGGCCGAACGGGTCAATGCCCTGCCGGTGGAACTCTGGTCAACAGCCCCTGAAAAACCCTTGAAGGAAAGCCTTGGTCACAGTCGCTTGCAGGTGTTGGTGGGCAGCCTGATCGGTCCAGCGGTGGCCTTGCCGGGGTTGGTGCTGCTTGGATCGCCATGGCATCTGGCTACCGGCCTGCGGGCAGCACTGGGGTGAGCAGCGAGGCCCATCTCTCCGCCGATCTCACGGATGATCAGCGCAAGGCTGCCGAGGCTTTCGCGGACTGGCTGACATCACCAGCGGATGGAACCCCCTTTGTCCTGAGCGGTTTCGCTGGCAGCGGCAAGACATTCCTGTCGATGCGCCTGCTGCGGCAGGTGGAAGCGAGCGGTTTGTGTTGGACCGTCGTCGCGCCAACCCACAAAGCGGTGGGTGTCTTGCGCCAGGCCCTGGAGTTGGAGGGGCTCCAACCCACCTGGTATCCCTCCACCATTCACCGCTTGCTGCGGCTGAAGCTGAAACGCTCCGCGGATGCTGAACTCTGCGAACCCACCGAGCAGACGGCGATGGCCCTGGAGAACCTGGGCCTGGTGCTGATCGATGAGGCCTCGATGGTCGACAGCACCCTCTTGGGTATCGCCCTCCAGTGCGCCCACCCGTTCAAAACCCGGCTGGTGTTTGTCGGTGATCCGGCTCAGCTGCCGCCGGTCGGCGAGGACTCCAGCCCTGTGTTTGCCATGCAACGGGCCAGTGCTTCAACCCTGAAGGAGGTGGTCCGTCATCAGGGTCCGGTGCTTCAGCTCGCCAGCCGTCTGCGGGATGGAGGACTCCCCTGCCAGAACCCACCCGCGTTGCCGCCGATCCGCGATGACCGTGGTCAGGTGCGCTGTCTGCCCCAGAAGGACTGGCTTGATCACGCCCGTCAGGCTCTGCGCCAGGCCTCACTCCAGGACAACCCGGATGCCGCCAGGATCCTTTGTTACACCAATCGCACGCTTGAGCGCCTGGTTCCCCTGGCACGGCGTGCCATCCATGGGGAGATGGCTGATCAGATGGCGGTGCTGCCTGGAGAGGTGCTGATCAGTCGGTCGGCGGTGATGGCGCCAGCATCCAGGGATGGTGAAGAGACCGGTGAGGAGCCAGACATGGTGCTGGGTTCCAACCGTGAAGTGATTGTCAGGGATGTGACCCCTGAGTCCTGTGATCTGATGGATTTCGGCCTTTCCCCGGCGGATGGGGCCGTGCCCGTGATTGAAACCCTGTCGGCTCAGGTGTCAGCGGGGGAGATGGAGCTTTGTTTGAGACTCCAGCCACCCGTCGGCAGCGAGGCCCGCCGTGAGCTCGATCGGGTGATGCAGCGGCTGCGTCAGCAGGCCCGGGACGCGGGCCAGAAAAACGGTCGGGCCCTCTGGCGGCGTTATTTCCTTCTTCGTGATGCCTTCGCTTCCCTTGGCCCGGCGGCGGTTCTGACGGTGCATCGCAGTCAGGGCAGCAGTTTCGGGGAGGTCTTCGTGGCACCGGATGTCTTCCGTGCCGATGCAGCCATCCGACAGCAACTCTGTTATGTCGCTGTCTCCCGAGCCCGCACCGGTGTCTGGCTGATCGGCGGAACGGCCAGCGCTGCCACCGAGCGTGCCTGGCGCCATGTGTTCGCGTCCACGCTGTCGGCTTCCTGAGAACGCGCTGACGTCGTGCGAGCCAAGGGCTATCCTTGCGGGCCCTTCGCTTGCCTGGACTACAGCCTCAGGATCAGAGCTGCGAGACCGATGCAGACCCCGAGGCTGATCACGCCGAGGAGGGCTCGCCAGAAGGCTTTGTCCTGTGGATCAAGCAAGTTCCCAGCCATCTCTCCGTGCCGTCAGTGGCGCACCTCAAACCAATCATCACCGGTTACCGGCAGCTGGCTCAGCTGAACCCGCAGCACCTGTGCTCCCGGCGGGCCCTGCTCGCACCAGGCCCGCAGCTCTGAAATCGCCAGGGGAGGCCCCTCGGCCTGCACTTCAACACTGCCGTCTCGGAGGTTGCGAACCCAACCCCGCAATCCGAGGTCCAGTGCGCGCCGATTGCAGCTGGCTCGAAAACCAACCCCTTGAACCCGTCCATGGATCAGCAGCCGCCAACGCTCCAGGAAGGGCTGCAGCCGGCCGGCCTGGGATCGGTTGACGAACCGCCTGGCTATGGCATCGGCTCTGCTGCGAGTGCGTCGCGCCATCGGGAGCAGATCATCGAAGAGCTGGCCCAGTGCAGGTGAATCCAGCTGGCGTGAATCCTCTGAGTGCCCCATCCCTCCGGTGCCTGTCCGGTTCTCCATCCTTCAATGTCCCACAGCACGGAGCCGGCCGATGCTGGTCGGCTGTGGCTCAGGCTCCAGCGATGAAACTCGTGGCCCCGCATGCACTCACCCCGCCGCAGCAGCATCCCGTCCTGACGTGGCGTCATCCGGCGGTAGCCCACCTGCAATGCACCCCGGTGGGCGCTGAACGGCAGGAGTCCTGCCATGGGATGCGGCATGCCGTTGAGGTCATTCAGCTGCTGACCCAGCAACAACATGCCGCCGCATTCGGCATAGATCGGACGTTGTTGGGCAAATGTCCGGATGGCGGTCAGGCTGATGCGGCACTGCCCCAGCTGCTCAGCGTGCTGCTCCGGAAAGCCACCGGGCAGGATCAGGCCCCGGGCAGCGGCGGGAAGAGGTTCATCGGCGAGGGGGCTCCATGGCAGCAGGGGCATGGCCATGCGTTCCAACAGTTCGCCTGTCTCGGCGTAGCGGAAGTGAAAGGCCTCATCCACCGCCACCGCCACCGGCAGCGTCGGCCCGCTGATCGGAGCAAATGCGTCCAGCGGTGGTGCCCCCGTTCGGGGAGCCTGCATCAGGGTCAACCACGTCGAGACGTCGAGGTGCTCCTCCGCGAGCTGCGCCCAACGCTCAAGGCGCTGTTCTGGATGCTTCAGTTCGTGGGCCGGGGCCAGACCCAGGTGTCGTCCGGGGAGTGCCAGGTCATCACTTCTCGGCAGGCAGCCCAGCAGGGGCATGCGGATCGCATCGAGAACCTCCTGCAGCAGCTCACGATGACGTTGGCTGCTCACCCTGTTCAGCACGACACCGGCCAGGGTCAGCTCCGGGTCGTGATCACGGAAGCCTTGGACGAGGGCCCCCAGTGATGCGGCCTGTCCACCGGCGTCAACCACCAGAACCACCGGCAACCGCAGTTGTTTTGCGACAGCTGCAGTGCTGCCGGCTTCACTGCAGCCGATACCGTCAAACAGTCCCATGACCCCCTCAACCAGGGCCAGATCTCGCTGACTCCCATAACCGTGAAAGGCCCGTTCAACCCAGGCCTCTCCGCAGAGATTGATGTCGAGATTGCGGCAGGGATGCCCTGCTGCAGCACTCAGAAGTTGTGGATCGAGATAATCCGGCCCGACCTTGAATGGCTGGATGCTGTGGCCCTGGGCGCGAGCCCAGGCCAACAGGGAGAGGGTCAGCAGCGTCTTACCGCTACCGCTGGCCGGTGCAGCGATGACAACGGCCATAGCGGATGGTCCTTGGTCAGCTGAGCAGCCTGGCAGCCAGCGGAGCCGCAGCGGCCAGCAATGGATTGGTGGAGTCGTGTCCGCCGCTCAGCAGCCTGGCCACATCCATTTCCGGTGAGGCGTGCTGAACCGACACGATCTCCTCATGCAGCTCGAGGCTGGCCATTCCCCCCCCCTCAAGGCGCATGCAGCCACCGGATTCCGCACAGAGGATCACGCAGACACCCTGGCCTTGCTCCGGCTGGCAGATCAGGCGCAGGCCGACCATCTGTCCGGCGTGAACGCTGGGTTGGCCGGTGGGGACGGTCATCAGCTGAAAGCGGATGTCAGCCCCGTCATGGCGGCTGAACTGGGCCGTGACCCCTTCCTCGGAGATCTCACTTCGCTGCAACTGCCAGCCGAGACGATCGGCAATCCAGGCCGCCATCAGCAACCCCTGCGCTGGATGGTGACCTTCCACGTCGATGTCCAGCTGCTTGATGTGGCAGAGAGCATCCCGACGGTTCGGTGGGTCAAACACCATCGCCAGGGTTTCGCGCCAGCTGCGCAGACGCAGCCAGTTGAGGTCATTCACCGCCTGACCGGACTCCACGCGTGACCGCAGCAGGTTGAGGCAGTGGCCCGGGTTGCCGACGGCGGTGTCGATGATCAGGCGCCTGGGAGCGCAGGCCAGCTGTTCCATCAGGTCGGGGGCTTCATCGAGGAATCCGTTCCACCAGACCCAGGCCGGCATGGAGGGTGGCAGCAGCGGCTGAAGGATCGACATGCCGTCTCGCAGGGCATCGTGGCCACCCCGCAACACCACCACATCGCCACAGGCGGTGGTTCCTCCTCCCTCTTCAGGCAAGGGGCAGTAAGCGGCTACAAGCGTTTCGAGTCCCTGGTGGGTGTTGATGGTCGGCGCCAGGGTGATCAATCGTCGGGGCTGGAGTTCACTCAGGGCCGGGTCGATGTACTGCCCGCGCAGATCGTCCGCCAAGGTGTCACCGTTGAGCTGGGCGACGGCAGCGATCAGCTCTCCGGCGGTGGGTGGTGTGCTCAGGGGCAGATCGGTGTCGACCACGGCCTGGCGACCGGCCTCCAGCAGCGCATCGGATTGCTGTCCGGTGATCGGTCCGTTGAGCCGGCCGCAACGCACCAGTTGCTGTTCCGCCCAGGCGGGTTGCCAGATCAGCAGGCTGAAGGTGTTGGCACCGGAGCCCGTGTTGCCTTGCTGTTCCGTTGACCAGAGCTGTTCCAGGTAGGTGGGCACCTCGGAGGGTGCCAGTTCAAGCGGGGTCTGAAGAGTGAGCTGGGGAGACATCGGGATCGAGGGTTGAGGTGTGGCGAGTTCAGTTGGCGTCAGGGACGACGCCAGAGCAGTCCGTCTCGGGCCAGCAGGGCATCAGCGGCGGCAGGTCCCCAGGTGCGGGATTCGTAGGGGTGAATCGGAAGCTGCCACGGGCTGTCTTCAATCAGCTCCAGCAGCGGCGTGTAAAGACGCCAGGCCGCCTCCACCTCATCGCTGCGGGTGAACAGGGTCGGATCGCTGAGCATGGCGTCCGCCAGCAGGCGCACATAGCCCTCATCGGAGGGCTCTCCGAAGGATTCGTCGTAGGAGAACTCCATGTCGATCGGACGGCTGCGCATACCGGAACCGGGGGATTTCACTTCAAAGCGGAATTC
>MDTE01160149.1_pt1 | contig 17880 bp, 16 predicted proteins | sample 811231 | NCBI WGS metagenome assembly MDTE01 (sample SAMN05326651, study PRJNA326480) | marine metagenome | isolation source: seawater | place: Indian Ocean: Red Sea | collected 2010 | reverse complement strand
CACCAATGCTAACTTCGTGCTCTTTGCTGTTTATACTTTCTATATACTCAATATGACTTCCAAGCATAGAATTGACAATATGTGCGTTTTTAATTATATTTTTATTTTGTATAAGGGTGTTTGATATTTTGCAATTCTCTATTGTATTGTTGTCTCCGATAGTAACATTTGGACCGATTATTGAATTATAAATAGTTACATTTTTTCCAAAACAACATGGTTGTATTATTTTACTTTCTATGATTTTTTCTTGTAAACGAGCAGGTGTTTTTGTTTTTTGGTTATCTAATAAAAATTTATTTGTATTTAATACAGCTTCTTTGTTTCCGCAATCTAGCCATTCATCGACTTTTCCTGGAATAAATTGCGCCCCGCTCTTTTTCATGTTTTCTAAAGCACTAGTAAGTTGAAATTCTCCTTTATCTTTAATGTTCTTGTCTATTAAATACTGTAATTCTTTTCTTAATCTTTCTCCAGATTTAAAATAATAAATTCCAATAATTGCTAAATTAGACACAGGGTTTTTTGGTTTTTCAACAAATTCTGTTACAATATTTTTTTCATTTAATCTTACGACTCCGAAAGCAGAAGGATCTTCTATTTCTTTTACCCATATAATTCCATCACTGTCGTCTTCTAGGGAAAAATTAGCCTTAAAAAGTGTATCTGCAAATGCCACAACAACGTTTCCGTTAAGGGCTTTTTTTGCACAAAGTATTGCATGTGCGGTTCCTAATGGTTCTTTTTGATAATATATTGTTCCTTTTGCTCCTAGCTTTTCTGCTATTTTTATTAACTCTAGCTCTGTTTCTTCTCCAAAATCTCCGATAATAAACGAGATTTCGGAGACCGTTTTTTTACATATCGATACGATGTTTTCTACTAGCCGTTCAACAATTGTTTTTCCTGCAATAGGTATTAGGGGTTTTGGTGTAGTAAGCGTATGAGGTCTTAATCTAGATCCTCTTCCTGCCATTGGTACAATTATTTTCATTTTTTTTTATTTAGTTCCTGTGCTTCCAAACCCTCCTGCTCCACGACTTGTTTCTATCAACTCATTTACCTCTACGGGATTGGCTTTTTGATATTTTGTAATTACCATCTGAGCGATTCTTTCTCCATTTTTAACTATAAAACTCTCATTTGAAAGATTTATTAGTATAACGCCTATTTCACCCCTGTAGTCTGCGTCAATAGTTCCAGGAGTATTAAGTACCGTAACTCCATTTTTAAAGGCTAGTCCGCTTCTTGGCCTTATCTGAGCCTCATATCCTTCAGGTAGCTCTATGTGTAACCCTGTTTTTATCATTGTTCTTTGTAGTGGCTTAATAGATATTGGTTTTTCTATAAACGCTCTTATGTCCATGCCAGCTGATAATTCTGTGGCATAATTAGGTAGCTCGTTATTTGATTTGTTTAATATTTTGAGTTTCATTTTTTTCTTTTTTTATTAAATTTTTTCTTTCTACATATATAGCAACTGCAACAAAAATGAGAATATAAATACTATTAGCAAACATTCCAAGAGAAATTTTTTGACTTGCTAAAAATAAAGACAGCATTAAGGTAAAATAAAACACTAATCTGTACGTTTCGTACGGTATAGGGTATTGTTTTTTTCCTAAAAAATAAGAAATAATTGTCATAGAAAAGTAGCAGATAAGTGTCGTCCATGCGCATCCAATAAATCCTATTTTTGGAATTAAAATAATGTTTAGTATTATGGTGAGTGCAGCTCCTGTTATTGATATATACGCCCCATATTTTGTTTTTTCAGTTAGTTTATACCATATTGATAAGTTGTAATAAATTCCTAAAAACATATTTGCCAACAATAGTAAGGAAACCACAACAAACCCTCTTTCATCATGAAATTGACTTCCTAAAAATCCTTTTATAAGGTCGTAGAAAACTGTAACTGTTAAAAACATAACTGCTGTCACTATAACAAAGTATTTCATCACAATAGCATAGTTTTTCTTTGCATTTTCTTCTTTTTCCTGAGAAAAGAAAAATGGCTCTGCAGCATATCTAAATGTTTGTATAAACAAAACCATAATAATAGATAATTTATAAAAAGCTCCATATAAGCCTATTTCATATAAGCTGTTTTGGGTATTAACGAGTAGGTGTTTTAACAATACGCGATCAAGAGTTTCATTAACTATACCTGCAAAGCCAGCAATTAAAAGAGGTATTGCATAAAAAATCATTTTTTTCCATAAACTTTTATCAAATTTCCAATTTGATTTCAAAATGGTAGGTATTAAAAGAAAAAGCATAATGGAAGAAGAGATCAGATTTGCAATAAATATATATTCTACTCCAAAACCCTTATAAATAACAAAGTAAAGGTTTAACCCTATATTAATAAATATGTTAATTAAACGAATAGTTGCAAATTTTAATGCTTTATTTTTACTTCTTAAATACGCGAATGGAATTGCAGAAACAGCGTCTAAAGCAACTATAATGGCAAACCATTGAATGTATTCGATATTGTTTTCATAACCAATCCAATACGAAATGTTATTTGAATAAAAAAGAGTTATGATGATAAAGAAAATAGACGTAATTATAATAGATATAAGTGTTGTGCTGTAAACAGTTTTTTTAGTATTACTTTTCTGCGAAAACCTAAAAAAAGCGGTTTCCATTCCATAGGTTAAAATAATAACCAAAAATGCTACATATGCATACATTTCTGTAACTACTCCATATTCAGTTGGTGTAAAATATCTAGTATAAAGCGGAACTAATAAATAATTTAAAAGTCTACCGACAATACTACTTAAACCATAAATGGCAGTTTGATTAATTAGTCTTTTTAACGGATTCAATTAAAAGTTTGCTTTTCTTTTTTCCATAAAAGCCTCTACTCCTTCTTTAAACTCTTCTGTTCCAAAACATTCTCCAAATTCAATTTTTTCAACCTCATATCCACAAACATCATTAATAAAACCTGCATTTATGGATTTTATTGCCCTTGCTATTGCAGATGGTGAATTATTGTTAATTTTTGTAATGAGTTTTGATACTGTACTGTCTAATGTTTTTTCTTCACAAACATGATTAACTAACCCCCATTCGTATGCTTGTTCAGATGAAATCATTTTTGCTGTAACAATCATTTCAATTGCTCTACCCTTTCCTACTAATTCGGCAAGTCTCTGTGTTCCTCCATATCCTGGTATAAGGCCTAAAGAGGTTTCGGGTAGTCCCATTTTAGCTGTGTTTAATGCAATTCTTATATGGCATGCCATTGCTAACTCCAAACCTCCTCCTAAAGCATATCCATTTATTACGGCGATAATTGGCTTTGGAGAATTTGCGATTAAATCAAAGAGGTTTTCTTGTCCTTCTCTAGACAGTTTCTCTCCTTCTTTTTTGTTAAAATGAGAAAACTCTTTTATATCTGCCCCAGCCACAAAAGCCTTTTTTCCAGAACCTTTTATAACAATACACTTAATGTCTTTTTTGAGTATTGCTTGTTTTATCTCATTATTCAACTCAATGATAACCTGTTTATTTAAAGCATTTAATTGCTTTGGTCTGTTAATTGTAATGTAATATGTTTGGTTGTTACAATTTGTTTCTACAATATTCATAATTATTCTTTTTAACAAATATAATTCATTAAAGTGTTCGATGCACTGGTAAGTTTGCAAAAAACCTTTTTAATTTATTAATTATTTAAGGCTTCAGCGCCACCGACGATTTCTAAAATTTCTCCCGTGATAGCAGCTTGTCTGGCTTTATTATATGACAGAGTAAGATCGTCTTTTAGATCTGAGGCGTTGTCGGTAGCTTTATGCATCGCAGTCATTCTAGCTCCATGCTCTGAAGCAAGAGAGTCTAGTAAAGCTTTGAATAGTTGAGTTTTTAAAGCTTTTGGGATTAAATGTTGAACGATTTCTTGTTCTTTTGGTTCGAAAATATAATCAGAAGCAGCTAGGTCAACGTTGTCTTCTGTTAATTTAATAGGAAGAAAATCTTCGACTAAAAGGTTTTGTGTAGCTGCATTTTTAAACTGATTGTAAATCAAGCTAATTCTGTCATAGTCTCCTCGTGTAAACTTATCCATGATTTCAGAAGCAAGTGAGGCAACTGAATCAAAGCTCAGGTTATTATAAATATCGTCATGGGAGCTTATTAAATTATAATTGTTTTTTTGAAAAAACTCAGAAGATTTTTTTCCTATAGAAAGAATATCTGTATTTGCATCTTTATCATAAATCTGTATCGCTTTCTTTATAACATTTGCATTGAAGCCACCACAAAGCCCTCTATTAGAAGTAATTGTTACAATGAGGTTGTTTTTTACTGGCCTTTGTTTTGAAAAATCTCCTCCTTCTGCAGGGTCTAGATTTTTTGTTAAATCACCTAAGAGTTGGGTTAATTTTTCTGCATATGGTCTCATTTGCACAATTTTATCTTGTGCTCTTTTAAGTTTAGCGGCTGAAACCATTTTCATGGCAGATGTTATTTGCATAGTAGATGCTACTGATGCAATTCTTGATCTTATTTCTTTTAAATTAGGCATCTTTTTCTTTATACTGTAATGAAAGTTCTTCAGCTACAGATTCAATCGTATTAGTAATATTTTCGTCAAGCTTTCCTATAGCTAAATCATCAAGTATTTTTTGATACTTTTCATGCATTAATGTTAAAAAATTTGCCTCAAACTCCTTTATTTTAGAAACAGGGACGTCGGATAACAAACCATTGGTTCCGCAATAAATAATTGCTGCCTGCTCCTCAACTCTTAATGGAGAATATTGGCCTTGTTTAAGTATCTCAACATTTCTTTTTCCTTTTTCTATTATTGCAGTAGTTGCAGCATCTAAATCAGAACCGAATTTAGCAAAAGCCTCGAGTTCTCTATATTGAGCTTGGTCTAACTTTAGTGTTCCGGCAATTTTTTTCATTGACTTAATTTGTGCCGAACCACCTACACGGGAAACTGAAATACCTACGTTAATTGCTGGTCTAACACCCGATAAAAACAAATCAGATTCTAAAAATATTTGTCCATCAGTAATTGAAATAACATTAGTCGGAATATATGCAGAGACATCTCCTGCTTGCGTCTCTATAATAGGAAGGGCGGTAAGAGATCCTCCTCCTTTAACTTTTTGTTTTAAAGAAGTTGGTAAATCATTCATCTGAGACGCAATCTCATCGTCATTAATGATTTTAGCAGCTCTTTCAAGAAGCCTAGAGTGTAGATAAAAGACATCTCCAGGATAAGCCTCCCTTCCTGGTGGTCTTCTTAACAATAACGAAACTTCTCTATAGGCAACCGCTTGTTTTGAAAGATCATCAAAAACAATTAGAGCAGGTCTTCCGGTGTCTCTGAAATATTCTCCTATTGCTGCTCCGGCTAATGGAGCATAAAACTGCATTGGAGCAGGGTCGGAGGCATTTGCTGATACAATTACTGTATAGTCTAAAGCTCCTGCGTCTTCAAGTGTTTTTGCGATTGTAGCAACAGTAGATGCTTTTTGTCCAACCGCAACGTAAACACAGTAGACAGGCTCTCCTTTATCATAAAACTCTTTTTGATTGATAATTGTATCGATTACAACGGCTGTTTTTCCAGTTTGACGATCTCCAATAACCAGCTCTCTTTGTCCCCTTCCAACAGGAATCATAGAATCAACTGCTTTTATTCCAGTTTGTAATGGCTCATTTACAGGTTGTCTATATATAACTCCTGGGGCTTTTCTTTCAATAGGCATTTGAAAAACATCCCCCTCTATAGGTCCTTTGCCATCAATAGGGGTTCCTATTGCATCTACAACACGACCAAGCATTCCTTCTCCTACATTAATTGAGGCAATTTTATTTGTTCGTTTAACCACATCTCCTTCTTTTATTCCTTGTGCAGAACCTAATAAAACCAATCCAACATTATCTTCTTCTAAATTTAAGACAATTGCCTGCAAGCCATTGTCAAATTCTATTAATTCCCCAGATTGTGCATTAGTCAATCCATATACACGAGCAATACCATCACCAACTTGTAAAATGGTTCCGACTTCTTCTAATTGTGTTTCTGTATTTGCTCCCGCTAATTGTTTTCTTAAAATTGCTGAAACTTCAGCTGGTTTTACTTCTGCCATATTGTATAGTTTTAAAAATCTTTAATATATAGGTTTTTGTTAAATTCTTGTTTTAATTCTTTAATAGCCCTTTTTAGACTAGCGTCTAACTGCTTATCTCTCATTCTAATAATTACTCCTCCTCCTATAGCGGAATCAACAACCTCTTTGATCTCAACTCTGGAGTTTGATTTTAATTTGATATATTTTTCAATTTGGTTTTTTAGCTCCTCTTGGAGAGGGCTTGCCGTAATTACTGTTGCAGATTCAATATTTTTATGAATTTTATATAACTCGATAAAACTTTCTGCGATTTGCCCTAATAACGGTTCTCTTTTTTTAGATACAATTATGTCAATAAAAGTATTTGTATTTTTTTGGATCTTAGAATCAAAAATTTCGAAAAGTATTTTTCTTTTTTTATCAGTTTTTACTATAGGGCTTTTTAAAAAAGCTGAAAATTCTTTGTTATTTGAACATGTGTTATAAATAAGCATCATATCTTCATAACACTCTTCAACTAAATTATGCTCTATGCATAAATCTAAGAGTGCTTTTGCGTACCTTTTTGATGCTCTAGACTGCTTCATTTCTAATTAATTTTTTCTGACTCTAGCGCTTGATTGATAAACTTGATATGGCTTTCTTTATTGCTTAGTTCAGATTTTACAATTTTTTCAGCCATTTCAATTGACAGTCCTGCGATATGGTTTTTTAACTCTGTAAGTGCTTTCATTTTCTCATTGTTAATCTGTTCTTTGGCAGAGCTTAATATTTTATCCGCCTGGTCATTTGCTTTTTCTCTTGCTTCTTGAATAATAGATTCTTTCATTTCTCTTGCTTCTTTAAGCAAAATGTCTCTTTGTGTTTTTGCTTCAGCTAAAATTCTCTCATTATCCGCATGCAAAGATTGCATCTCTTCTTTTGCTTTATCAGCAGCCTTCAAAGCTTTCTCTATATTTTTATTTCTTTCATCTACTGCGCTGAGTATTGGCTTCCACGCAAACTTTTTCAACACAATTAAAAGTAATGTGAAAATAATTGTAGTCCATATAATTAATCCTGGATCAAATGATATCATAATTTAATTTTTTAATTATTCCCCGTCAATGACGGGGAATATATTATATATTCATTTTGTGTTTACCCCTGCATAAGAGCGACAACAACACCGAATAAAGCAACACCCTCTACAAGGGCAGCTGCAATAAACATGTTAGTTTGAATCATCCCTGAATGTTCTGGTTGGCGAGCCATAGATTCTAAGGCTTTTCCACCAATCATTCCTATTCCTATTCCTGCTCCAATTGCTGATAAACCTGCTCCAATTGCTGCGATTCCGTTAATTTCCATTTTTGATAATTTTTAAGTTAAACAAATTTATTAATAATTAATGATCTTCTTCTTTTACTGCCAATCCTATAAAAACAGCTGACAATAATGTAAAAATATATGCTTGTAAAAAAGCAACTAATATCTCTATTAGAAATATAAATAAAACAAACATTACTGATATAGGGGCTACAGACCATCCTGCAATGGCATTTTCCCCATTATTTGACGCAACAAAAATCAATGATATTAAACTAAATATAATGATGTGTCCCGCTGTTATGTTTGCAAAAAGCCTAATCATTAAAGCAAAAGGCTTTGTAAAAACCCCAAATATTTCAATAGGAATCATAATCGGCAATAAAGGTAGTGGGGTTCCTGGTGGTTTAACAAGGTGTTTCCAATAACCTTTATTTGCTGAAACTGTAATAGTTACAAATGTAAATACTGACAAAACAAACGTAACGGATATATTTCCGGTAACATTTGCGGCTCCTGGGGTAAGTCCTAACAAGTTATTTATTAAAATAAAGAAAAATACTGTTAATAAAAACATTGTGTATTTTTCGTGTTTAGGTCCTATGTTTGATTTTATAATATCGTCTCTAACAAACAAAATAACTGGTTCCAAAAAGGATTGAATTCCCTTTGGGGCTTTATTTTTGTTTTTGTATGATTTTGATGTTTTTATCATGATAAACAGTAGTAGGATTACAGATAAAAACATGGATGCAACGTTTTTTGTGATTGAAAGATTAAGAATTGGTTTGTTGTTTTCTTCAACGATGTGATGGTGCTCGTCAATCTTGTAAACCCTGTCATCTATGATAACTTTTTCTTTTCCATGATTAAACTCTGAAGACATAAAAAAGTCTATTTTTCCATCTGTGTACAAGATCACAGGAAGTGGTATGGATGTCTTTCCCCATAAGTGCCATTCATAAGAGTCTGCTATATGGTGGAGAATTTGTGGCGTTGGATTAAATCCTTCTTGTTCATTTTTAGTGTTTTCCGCAAAAACAGAAAAACCAAATGTTATTATTAGCAATAACAAAAATAGTGGTTTGTGTGTATTTGGTTTCATATACTAAAATATGGCGCAAAAATAATTAAATATTTTTCTAAGAAGAGTATTAAAACAGGAATTTGAAATTTATGTTTAATTTTTTTTTAACAATGTGATTTCTATGTATAAATAAAGGAAGTATGTGATAAAAAAATTAATAGCTAATTGATAGCCTGTTTGCTGTGATAAACTGTTGTCAAATAAGGCTTGTTTATATAAAAATATAGTGAATATAATTATTCTAATAAAATTTATTGATAAAACAAGTAATCCAAACTTCTTATTGTTCGTTTTTATCACTTTATTAAAAATTAGCCCGGTAATTAAAAAAACACTGAATATGACTATGTGTAAAAAAGATAATTGTTTAAGGTTTGTTTTTATTACACTATAATACATAAGGATGTAATTGGTAATAAAAAATCCTAGACCATAAAAAATGTAGGATTTGATTATGGTTGTTTTTTTACCTTTACTCATTTATTATTTACCTCTTTAAAAACATAATAAAATGACGCCGCAATAGCTAGTAGTGAAAATAAAATTGTAAATACAGGTTGGTTATTCGTTTGATCCAAATACCTTCCCAAATATGCTCCTCCAGAAATAATGACCGCCATTTGAAAAAAAAGCGAAGAAAATCTTATGTATTTATTAAGCTGTTTTTTCTTTTTTTTCTGATTTTTCAACATGCTTGATTTCCTTGATAACAGCCCCCATGGTACATGATCCGGAGAATATTGCTCCTGGCTCAATAGATAATTTATTTGTAATTATGTCCCCATTCAATTTTGCTGTTGATTTCAAAGACAAAAGCTGTGTGACTGTAATTTTAGCGTTTATAGATCCGGAGATGTCCGCGTCCTTGCATGAAACATCCCCTTCTATAACCCCTTCTTTACCAAGAACAACCTTACCTTCAGTTGTAACCGACCCTTTAAGTCTTCCGTCTATTCTTAAATCTCCTTTAGATTTTATGTCTCCGTTGATAGTTGTTCCAAATCCTATCATGTTTACAGCCGAACTGGTTTCATTACTTTTCATCGCTTGAGTTGTTTTTGAAAACATCCTTGGTTTTTTGTTAATTATATTTAAAGCAAAAATAATTAAATATTTTTCTAATCCTTGTTTTGTAAATAATTCTTTTCAAAAAATGGAATGTATTCTTTTATGTTTTTAGTTTTATAAAACTCCTGAAAGTTTTCTTCTGAAAAAACAAAGAAATTATAGTTTTGTTTTTTTAGTTCTTGTAATATATTTGATTTATCTAAAATAGATGTATAATATTTCATGGCCTGTTTTTTGCTTTCAAACATGCGAACAGAAACAAGATGTTTGTTTAATCCAAAGAGAATTGCGTTAATTTCAAAAACCTCATTACTGTATTGTTGTTTGTGGTAGTCGGATAAAAGTGTTTTAAAATAGTTTACATCTGTTCCATTTTTAGGAAAAATAAAAACTGTAATGTGTTGTTTTTTTTCATCATATAAATACCGGGATTTTTCTTTTGCTTGTTTATTGGATTTTAACATTTTTTCTGGATTCTCTAGTGTTTGGAGAATTTCTTTAGATCGATTTTGTATTTTAACATCTTCTTTTTGTTTTTTTAGATCCCTTAATTCTTTTTTAGCCCGTATGGTATCATTGACCTTTAACAGGCTTATTGCTCTTAAAAGTTTTATTTTTTGCTGGTGTCTTTTATTTTTTATAGTTTCTGTTTCTTGAACAACTTCTTTATATTTTTTTTCATTAAAAATAACGAATAGGTCCTCATATATTTTTTCGAAATTATTCTTGTTATTTGAACCATCTAAAGTGTATGTTGTGTCTTTTAACATTTTAGTATATATAGAGTTAGGAAATTCATTAAACAAAAGTTGTTTTGTTTTTTCTGCTTGAGTGAAATTTTTTATTTTTTTATTGTTTAGGTATATGTTGTAATAAGACAGTGGCGAGTATATTGTGTCTGCTTTAAACCTTCTTATTAAATCCTGGAATAACTCATTACTTTTTTTGTATCTATTTAACTGTTCTTTGTATATAATTCCGGCTTCATATAAAGATTCTTTAATTTTATTATTAGATGACTTGATTCTCTCTTTTGTTCTTGGAATTTTTTTCATATAATAAGAAAGGTTTCTAACTCCCTCAGACCCTTGTTCTTCTATGTTTGTTTGCGCTGTTGAATCTGCTTGATTTTGTGCGGTATTGGTTTCTTTATTTTTTCTTCTCCAATCATCTTCAAGTTTTCTTTTTCCCCATTTTTTTCTGAATTCTGAAAGTCCAAAACTGAGTGTGGATGGGTTATAAAAATACCACTTACCTCCAGAAGTTTGTGCTCCAAATTGCTCTCCCGAACCATATCTTCCGTTTTCATAAATAGCTTGTTGTTTAATTCTTTCTAGTTCTGTTTTTTCTTTTTGTTCAGCAAGCTGTTTGTCAATTATGTTTTGAATTATTTGGTTTGTCTCTGAGAGAGGAAGTTTAGCTAGGGTTTGAAGGCTATCTTCTAAATTGATTGTTTCTAAATGAAAGACTAGACTTGTTAAGATTTCTTTTCTTTTTTTTATACTGGTGTATCTTGAGTTTTGAGTGTTGATAAGCAACATGATGCTGTCGTGGTATTGTTTTGATTTTGCATATTCTTCTTTATTAAAATAAATATCAGCCAAATCTATAAAGGAGAGGGTTTTTTGTTTATTGTTATTTATGCTTTTTTCAGTGGAAATTATATAGTTCTTAACTGCCGATCCTGTATCTTTTTGTGTTAAATCTATTTTAGCGAGAGTGAAATATATCTGGTCTAAATAATCTATATTCTTATCATCTTTAGTCATTCTAATTAGCTGTTTTTTTATTTTTTCTACATCATTACTTTCTTCGTCTAATGAGCGTGCTAAATTCATTTTCGCATTAAAAACCATTTCATATTCTGGGTTAGACTTTATAACCGATTGAAAGAAATCTCTTGCTTTGTTGTGGTTTTGGTTTTTATAATAAATTTGTCCTGCAATATAGTTTAATCGGGTTTTTGTGTTTTTTCTTTTTATCAATTTTAACGCTTGTTGTATTTTGTCTACAGCTAAAGGATAGTTATCTTGTTTTAAATAAAAATCCGCTGAAACAAGCTGTAGTTCAGGTTTTATTTTTTTTGGAAACCTTCTATTGTTATTTATTTCTGTTAGCTCAAGTTCGGCTGAAGAAAAATCTTTTTTTTCTACAAAAGACCTGACAAGCCATAGCTGAGCCTTGTAAGAGGTAATATTTTTTTTATATTCATTTTTAACAAACTGAAACGTTTTAATTGCTTCGTCAAAATCTCCCTTGTAAAAATATGCCATTCCAACGAGTAAGTAGTTTTCATCAATCCACTTGCAATACTCTTTACCTCTAATATTTATCGAGTGTCTCTGTATAACTATCGAGGATTTTTTTATAGCCTTGTCCATATATCCGTGAATGGATTTATTTTTTGTTAACCCTCCTGTTTTATATATTTGGAGTGTTTTTGTATAGTCGTCTTTGTGGTTTTCTTTTAATTTTTTTACTCCTTGATTTATGCTTTTTTTGCTGTTGTAATAGCCGTTATATTTTGCTGTAGTATTGTGGTATTGTTTGTGTGCCCAGGTTTTTTTCTTTGTTGAGCATGAGTTAAAAAACAAAACAAACGAACAGAGTAAATAAAAAACTATATTTTTTTTAATTCTCCTCATCAGGTTATTAACTTACTTTTAATGTATTTATTTTATGAGTCTTTATCATTTATCGCAAATATGCTTATATTTTCTGATATTTGTAATCGCATATGAACCAAAACAAGACAAAAAAGAGTTTTTTAAGCAGGTTTTTTGAAAGGTATCGATTTGTTGTTATGACTGAAAACACTTTCGAAAAAAAACTTTCATTAAAAACCTCTATTATTAATGTTTTGTTTTTTGTTGTTATTGTTTTTGTTTTAAGTTTTTTAATTTTTAAGTTCAAAATTAACAAGGTAGAAAAGGGGCTTGAAATAGAAAAAAGACAGGAGGTTTTAAATTTGGTAATGAAATGTGACACTTTGCTTTATAAAGTTCAAAGTACGCAAATTTATATAGATAATATTAAGAGAATTTTTAAGGAAGGTGGGGTTGAGTTGCTAAATGACTCTTCTTTTTTTAAACTAGATTCTTCGGTTAATTTGGGAGATCAGGGTTTTTTTAAACCCTCTGTAGAAGATTCTTTGCTTAGAGTTCATGTCGAAGAGCAAGAAGTAGGTTCTTTATACAATAATGAGGCGGTTGAGTCAAAGATTCCTGTTTTTTTTAATCCTCTTCAGGGTGTTGTAAGCGATGTTTATAATGAAGATATTGGTCATTTTGGCATTGACATTGTAGCAAAAGAAGGTGCTAAGATTAAATCTATTGCTGAAGGGGTGGTAGTATTTGGTTCATGGACATCGGAAACCGGATATGTCTTAGCTGTTCAGCATGCTAATAATTTTATATCTTTCTACAAGCACAATTCTTTGTTGCTAAAAAAACCTGGTGACTATGTTCGGGCTGGTGATGAAATTGCAATTATAGGTAGTTCAGGTGAGTACACCACAGGAACTCATTTGCATTTTGAGCTATGGAATTCTGGCAAACCATGTAACCCGATAAATTATATTATGTTTTAGTGATATGGGGATAAGGTCGTTTATAGCATTTTTCTTTGCGAGATACGTGTCTTGGAAAAACCGATCTTGGAAAAAAAACCCGCTATATTATCAAGAAAAAGTATTTCAAAAACTAATTAGTTATGGAAAAAAAACAGAATTTGGAAAAGATCATGATTTTTTAAACATTACTTCTTATGAAGAGTTTAAAAAACGTGTTCCTGTTGTAGATTATGAGGGTTTGAGTGTTTATATACAAAAATCTTTATCTGGGGGAAAAAATATTCTATGGCCAAAAACCCCTATTTATTTTACAAAAACATCTGGAACAACATCTGGAACAAAATATATTCCTATTACTAAAGAATCGATGCCTCATCACATTGTTGCAGCTAGAGATGCAATATTATCTTATATTGATGAGACAAAAAATTATCGTTTAGTAGAAGGTAAGATGATTTTTTTACAAGGGAGTCCTGTTTTAAAACTCAAGTCGGGCATTCCTGTCGGAAGGCTTTCTGGTATTGTGGCGCACCATGTTCCTTTTTATTTGCAAAATAATCGACTGCCTAGCTACAAAACCAACTCTATTAATGATTGGGGAGAAAAAATAGATAAGATAGTTGAAGAAACCGTTGATCAAAACATGACACTAATCAGCGGAATACCTCCATGGGTTCAGATGTATTTTGAAAAGATAGAAAAAAAGACCACTAAATTAATAAAAGATGTTTTTCCAAATTTTAATCTTTTTATCTATGGTGGGGTTAACTACACTCCTTACAAAAGCAGAATAGAGGGTCTTATTGGTAAAAAAGTTGATTCAATAGAGCTGTATCCTGCCTCAGAGGGATTTATTGCCTATCAAGATTCACAAAAAGAAGCAGGCTTGTTATTGTGTGTTAACCATGGAATGTTTTTTGAGTTTGTTCCTGTTGATGACTTTCTTTCAGAAAGCTATAAAAGAATTTCATTGTCTGATGTTGTATTAGGAGTGAATTATGTTGTTATATTAAACACTGATGCTGGTTTGTGGGGGTACAATATTGGGGATACGGTTAAGTTTGTTTCTCTCGACCCATATAGAATTGTTGTTACTGGAAGGGTTAAACATTTCACTTCTGCATTTGGAGAACATGTGATTGGAGAAGAGGTGGAAAAAAGTTTAAACGAAAGTTTGGTTAAATTTAATGTTAGTGTTAATGAGTTTCATGTTGCTCCACAAGTAAACCCTAACAGTGGCTTGCCTTATCATGAATGGTTTGTTGAGTTTGAAAGCGAACCAAAAAATTTAAGTTTATTTGCGAAAGAATTAGATTCTAATTTATGTAGAATAAATTCTTATTATAATGATTTGGTTGTTGGTGGTGTTTTGAAACCCCTTGTTCTTACTGTTGTTTCAAGGGGTTGTTTTAGAAACTACATGTCTTCTATTGGTAAACTAGGAGGTCAAAACAAGGTTCCGCGGCTATCAAATAATAGAGATATTGCGGAGAAATTAATTAAACTTAATCAATTATGAATGTAAAAGGTGTTGCTATTTTAGGATCAACAGGCTCTATTGGAACTCAGGCTTTAGGTGTTATTGAAGAGCAAGGTGATCGGTTTAACGTAGTGTTGTTAACTGCAAACAATAATTATGAGTTATTAATTGCTCAGGCTAAAAAATTTAAACCGGATTTTGTTGTAATTGTAAATGACCTGTATTATAAACAGGTTTTTGAAGCGCTAAACCCTCTTAACATAAAGGTTTTTTCTGGAATAGACTCTGTTTGTAGTTTGGTTTCTGAAAAAAGCATTGATATCGTGTTAACGGCATTGGTTGGTTATTCTGGGTTAAAACCTACAATGGCGGCTATAACTGCTAGAAAAAAAATTGCGCTTGCAAATAAAGAATCTTTAGTTGTTGCTGGAGAAATAATCACCTCTCTTTGTAAAAAACTGGGTGTTGATATTTACCCTGTTGATTCTGAGCATTCTGCTATATTTCAATGCTTAACAGGAGAAAAAGGAAATCGAATAGAAAAAATTATTCTTACGGCTTCCGGTGGCCCGTTTAGAAAAAAGTCAACAGAAGAGCTTTGTGATGTTGCTCCTGAAGACGCTCTTAAGCACCCGAATTGGGATATGGGGGCTAAAATTACTATCGACTCAGCAACTCTTATGAATAAAGGGTTAGAGGTTATTGAGGCGGGTTGGCTGTTTGGTTTAACAGCAAAAGAAATTGAGGTGGTTGTTCATCCACAGTCTATAATTCATTCTGCAGTGCAATTTCAAGACGGCTCTATTAAAGCTCAATTAGGTGTTCCGGATATGAAGCTTCCTATTCAGTATGCCTTAGGTTTTCCTAAAAGATTGTCAAATTCATTTGATCGTTTTAGTTTTTTTGACTACCCTGAATTAACATTTGAAAAACCGAAAAGAAACGTTTTTCGTAGTCTTGATTTAGCATATAAGGTTCTTGAAAAAGGAGGAAACGCACCTTGTGTTTTAAATGCCGCTAACGAAGTTGCGGTTAATTTGTTTCTTTCTAAAAAGATTGGTTTTTTAAATATATTTGATTTAGTAGAAAATTGTGTAGAAAAAATTACTTTTGTCCAAAATCCGACTTATGAGGATCTTGTGGAATCTAATTACGAAACTATAAATCTTGCAAAAACATTAATATAATGGACTTTTTTATTCAAGCATCTCAATTTGTTTTAAGCCTTTCTCTTCTTATTGTTTTACATGAGCTTGGTCATCTTATTCCAGCGAAAGCTTTCAAAACCAGGGTAGAAAAGTTTTATTTATTTTTTGATTACAAGTTTTCATTGTTTAAGAAAAAGTTTGGGGAGACAGAGTATGGGATTGGCTGGATTCCCTTAGGTGGTTATGTTAAAATATCTGGAATGATAGATGAGTCGATGGATAAAGAGCAAATGAAAAAAGAGCCAGAAGAATGGGAGTTTCGATCAAAACCAGCATGGCAAAGGCTTATTATTATGCTTGGCGGTGTAACTGTGAATATATTATTAGGAGTTTTTATTTATGCGATGATTCTGTTTTTTTACAACGAAAAATATACTCCAATAGAGAGTATGTCAGAGGGTATTGTTTGTGACTCCTTATATATAGATTTGGGTTTTCAAAATGGAGACAAAATTATAAGCGTTGATGGGTATAAAGTAAAAAGTTGGACGCAGTTTAGAAAAAAAATGATTCGCCCTAAATCTGTAATAGTTGAAAGAGGGGGTGTTTTGGTTGATATTGACATTGCTGATGACTTTCCAATGAAGTGGCTTGGTCTAATGGAAAAAACTGGTTCTTCAGGGGTTGATTTTCAGAGGCCAACAATTGTTAGTTTAATTGCTGATAGTGTTGGTTTAAAAAGCGGGGGTTATGAAGAAATAGTTTCTTTGGAAACCAGTTGTAGAGCATACACAGAAGGTTTGAGGCGTGGCGATAGGATTGTTTCTGTTAATGGTATTGAAACTCCTTATTTTAACGATTATAAGCGGGTTGTCTCTGGAATACAAAAAGAAAATATTTCTAGTGAGGTTTTTCAAATAATTGTCGAGGTTTGTTCTGTTGATGAGTTTGACAGCACAGAAGAGCGTGTGTTGATGCCTCGTTATGGCGAGCCAACAACAAAAACAATAAACTTAACTGTTGATGCTAAAGAAGGAACAGTTGGTTTTATTCCATTAAGGGGTTCTCCTGAAGTTTTTGCTGAATATGGTTATGGTGATCTTGTCGAGAAAAGCTACGGATTTTTCGAATCGATTCCTGCCGGTTATCATAAAACGATAGAAGAGTTAACTTTTTACATTGATCAATTTGCTATAATGTTGATTCCAGAAACTGGTGCATATAAGCATTTGGGTGGCTTTGGAGCGATTGGGGGTTTGTTTTCAAAAAAATGGGATTGGCATCATTTTTGGAGCATGACGGCTTTTTTGTCAATTATTCTAGCCTTCATGAATGTTCTTCCTATACCAGCTCTAGATGGGGGTCATGTAATGTTTTTGCTTTATGAAATGGTGGTTGGAAAACCAGCTCCACAAAAAGTTATGGAATATGCGCAGGCTGTTGGTATGATTATTCTTTTAACTCTAGTTGTTTACGCAAACGGTATGGATATTATTCGTTGGATTAATGGGTGATTTAAGCGGTTCTGTATTAATCGTTATTTTTTCTGTCACTATAGTGATTTCTTATTTCTTTACTGTGTTGTCTAAAAAAACCGGCATCCCTTCTGTTCTTATGCTTATATTTTTAGGAATATTGATTAATTCTGCACTAACGATTTCCGGATCAGGGTCATACAACTTTAAATCTCCTGGGTCAAATATATTAGAGGTTCTTGGGGTGGTTGGGTTAATTCTTATTGTTCTAGAAGCAGCCTTAGATTTGCGATTAAAAAAAGAGAAACTTCCTCTTATTTTTAAATCCTTTTTTGTCGCGCTTTTGTCTTTAGCTGGGACTTCTTATTTGGGGGCTTTGGTGTTAGGTTGTTTTGTGGAAAACATGTTATTTTCAACAGCGCTCCTTTACACGATACCTATGTCGATTTTAAGCTCTGCGATTCTTTTACCTAGCGTTGGTGGTTTGGACAAAGATAAGCGGGAGTTTTTGATTTATGAAAGTACTTTTTCTGATATTATAGGTATTGTAAGTTTTACTATTATTTTAGCTACTTCAGTAGGTTCTGGAGATGCTGGTATTTACGGTGAGTCGTTTTCTCGTTTATTTCTCACTGT
>MDTE01169114.1_pt1 | contig 17881 bp, 13 predicted proteins | sample 811231 | NCBI WGS metagenome assembly MDTE01 (sample SAMN05326651, study PRJNA326480) | marine metagenome | isolation source: seawater | place: Indian Ocean: Red Sea | collected 2010 | reverse complement strand
CAACAGCTGCCAAAGTTTCGGTTGCGGCGGCTGGTGTTAGTCCTCTTAGATCTGGCGCCAAAACCTCTCGTGATTTAATCGAGAGCTGCAGGCCAGCGTAAGCTGCGATGCCGTAGGTCAGTCCCAGGCCTCCGACAAGTAGAAGGAGTTTACTTAGAAAGATAAGCCGTATCCGAACATTCATTAGAACAGTTCAGTGTAGAACAAGTCTTTTAAATGCACAACGTTCAGGGGATTCTCTTTCGTAAAGTTGCTGCAAAGAAGCCGTCGACACCATCTCTAAATGGCAACGTGCGAAAAAATCCATCATCGTCGACGTAGTCGCCAATTTTTGGCATGGGAGGTCGTGTAACGAGGTAGTCGGTTTGTTCTGAGAGAAATTGATTGATTACTCCGTTTGTTTCTTCTGGTTCAGTAGAGCACGTTGCGTATACGAGCCATCCCCCTGGTGCTAGAACAGCGGCAGCATGCTTTAACATTTGGAGTTGTCGCATGGAAAACAGTCTCAGGTCATCCTGCTCGCGCCGCCAGCGAATATCTGGGTCTCTTCTGAGAATGCCTAGGCCCGTGCATGGTGCGTCAACCAGAATTACATCAAATATCGCGCGAAACGGGAGAGGTTCTTCGGCATTCAAACGGACAACGGGCACACTTGACAGGTCGTAATGGCGAAGAGTGTTTGCGAGAAGAGTAGTACGCTGTTTCCTGAAGTCACTCGCTACCATGCGAACCGGTTCGCCGTTACACGCGATACCAACTGTTTTTGAGCCAGGCGCTGCGCAGAGGTCAAGAAGTAGAGGATTGTTCAATTGGTTAACCAGGCCGCAGACAAGTTCGGTGACAACTTGCGCCCCTTCTTCTTGGAGGATGTAGTTTGATGTTTCGTCGTCGGCAGAAAGAGGTAACGATCCATCCGTAACGATAAGGCCTCGTTGCGCTAGGCGAGTAGGCACGGAGTAAATGCCTGATTTCTCGAAAAGTCCGTTTAGTGCCTTTTCGGAGATTTTGTTGAAAAGAGGCCGGATCGCAACAGGGGCGCGCCGGTTGTTGAAGCGGGCCCAGGCCGCCGTTGATTGCCACCCATGGCGGTCGAGCCACCGTTCAATAATCCAGCGTGGGTGGGATAGTGTCACGCTCAAGTAGTCAACGGCTGCTCGGCGGTCGGGGTCAGCATTACTTTCACAGGATGGTAGTGGCGGAAAGTTGATGGGGCTTCGTCGTTCCGCGTAGTTTCTTAATACTGCATTCACAAATCCACTCGCGCTGCGCACGCGAACTGTTCTGGTGAGCGACACAGCATCAGCGACGACCGCATGAGTTGGAATGCGGTCGAGGCTGGCTAGTTGGTAGAGTGCTGCGCGAAGAATTCGAACTACAGTATCGTCGATTTCCGATAAGGCGCGCGAAGACAATTGGCTGATGACATGGTCAAGGGCGGAAAGCGATCGGTATACACCAAGCGTTATTTCCCCGAGTAGAGCCCGATCACGTGAGTCCGTGAGCTCTCGGCGTGCGCGATCAAGGGCAGTGGCTAGGTCGTACTTATTGCGATCTACGTCAGTCAGAACTTTGTGAACGCTGTGTCGTACCGGCGTGGTCATAGTCCGAGGTTTGTCAAGCGTGTTCCTGCCTGCCAGTGCTGTTGTCCTGAAAGAAAAGCCTGTGTCTCCAAAGGACGTCGGCCTTCTTGCTGTATTTCGAGCAGCGCTAATGCGGTTTTGGATCCCGCCGAAACGATGAGCTGGTCAGTGTGGGCTTCGATAATGGTGCCGGGATCGGCGGAATGATCTGGGGATTGGACCACCGCGCTACGGTGTAGTAAATACCTCTTGCCGTGGTGCATCGTCGCGGCGTGTGGCCATGGATGTAGTCCTCGGATCAGATTATGAATATCGCTAGCGGGTGCAGTCCAATCAATGTGGCCATCTTCGCGAGTAAGTGGTGGTGCAAACGTAGCCTTACTATCTTGCTGATCTATTTCTGTAGCGTTGCCCGCGGTCAATGAGGTAACGGTTTCGACTAACAATCGTGCGCCGAGTTTCGCGAGGATGACTTGCACCTCACTGCTTGTTTGAGAGGGGCCGATTTTGCAGCGGGTCATTCCTAGCATCGGACCGGCGTCCATTTCACTAACGAGCCGAATAATCGTGACGCCGGTTTCGCGGTCGCCTGCGATTATCGCCCGATGGATTGGTGCTGCACCACGGTATTTGGGAAGTAACGAAGCATGAACATTGATCGTTCCGAGTCGGGGTGCTTCAAGTACCGAGTCTGGCAAGATGCGACCATACGCTGCGACTACCGATAATTCTGCTTTCAACGAGCGGAGTTGTGCGACGAAGGTAGAGCTTCGAAGTTCCGCGCGCTCGGGTTGTAAAATTGGGATCCCTGCGTCGATTGCGCATTGCTTGATTGGCGAATATGTTAAGTGGCGGCCGCGACCACGCCGGCGGTCGGGTTGTGTGATAACAGTGACCACCTCATGATCCGATGCCAAGAGTGTCTCGAGTGTCGGTACGGCAAAGGCTGGGGTGCCGTAAAAAACGATTCTTACCATGTACCAGACCGTCGCAATTTTTTGATTTTTCGAAGCATCATATCGCGCCGGAGACCGCGGAGATGGTCGAGAAATAATGTCCCATCAAGATGGTCCATTTCGTGGCCGAATGCGCGGGCAAGAATTCCGGTTCCTTCGATTTCTCTGGACTCGCCGTCTTGGTTGAGTCCTCTGATAGTTGCATGAAGCGGTCGTCGAACTCGAGCACTAAATCCAGGAACGCTAAGGCAGCCTTCATCTTCGCGTTGTGTGCCCTGCCGTTCAACCCACTCTGGGTTAACCATCACGACTAGCTGGCTGCCATCTTGTCCGCCGGAGGGGTCTGCAACGAAAATTCGCAAGGGAATTCCGATTTGTGGTGCTGCGAGTCCGACTCCTGTTTCGGCGTACATGGTCTCGATCATGTCTGTAATGATCGTTCGTGTTTCAGGTGTGACCTCGGGAACTCGTTCAGCCGGGCTGTGAAGTGTGTGGTCCCCGTAACGCACAATCGTACGAATCATGTAAAGAATTGTAGTGCGGAATAGTAGACTCGATATTTCCTAGAACGATGAGGTTTAGCGATGTGAAGGCGACTATGATCGTGCGGACGGCATTATCTGTATGCCGTGAAGGGATTCGGGAGCCGTAGGGAACGCTATTTGTAATTATGAAGGGGTGAAGCGTGCGTATGAGTTATCGATGGCCGGTGGCACTAGCAGTGACCTGCCTATTTTTAGCGATGGACGGGCTGGGACAGACCCGGGAGTACAGGCCGGTTACAGATGAAATGCTTCAGAGTCCAGACCCGTCAGACTGGCTGAGTTGGCGTCGTACGCTGGATGGTCAGGGGCACAGTCCTTTAAATCAGATCACGACAGAGAATATAAATGACCTAAGGCTGGCATGGAGTTGGAGTCTTGGGGAAGGGTCCCAGCAGACCACTCCACTTGTGCACGATGGCGTCATGTATCTTGCAAACCCCGGCGAGATAGTCCAGGCGATTGACGCGGCCAACGGTGAATTCATCTGGGAATATCGTCGGAATGCCCCGCCGCCTGGTGATAGCTTCGGTGGCCCGCCACCCGGTAGGGCTCATCGAAATATCGCGATGTACGAGGACAAGATTTACCTTAACACTGCGGATGCACACATCATCGCTCTGGATGCCAGGAATGGGAATGTGGTGTGGGATACGGACGTGGGGCAAGATGTTGGGTTTCAGTACTCCAGTGGCTCTATCATCGCGGATGGAAAGGTCGTTTCTGGCTTGACCGGTTGTGGACGTTACCGAGAGGAGCCTTGTGCCATCGTCGGTCTTGATGCTAGGACAGGTGAAGAGGTCTGGCGAACGGCGACCGTTGCGTTGCCGGGTGAAGCAGGTGGCGATACGTGGGGAGACCTGCCATCGATGTTTCGTGCTGGCAGTGATTCGTGGATTCCGGGAAGCTACGACCCGATTACTCGCACCTTGTTTCATGGTACATCGCAGGCAAAACCGTGGGCACGGGCGGCGCGTGGCACTGATGGAGATGCGCTCTATACAAATTCGACCTTGGCTCTCGACCCGGATACTGGAGAGATGAAGTGGTACTACCAACATTTGCCAGGTGAAACATTGGATATGGATGAGGTCTTTGAACGAATCATCGTAGATTACGATGGTCAGCGTTCAGTCTTTACCATGGGCAAGATGGCCGTCTTATGGGAGCTGGATCTTGCGACCGGTGGGTTTCGAAGTGCTCACGACCTGGGCTATCAGACATTTGCGGATGTGGACCCTAACACCGGAGCCGTTGAGTATCGGGAGGGCATGATTCCAGAGTTGTATAAGGAACTGTTTTGGTGTCCGAGTACCGCCGGGTTTAAGAGTTGGCGAGCGATGTCCTACTATCCCGACCTTGAGACGTTTTTCGTTCCGATTAATCTCAATTGTGAAACGGCGACGTTCGGTCCGGTTGACCGGGTAGAAGGTGGCGGTGGAACTGGTCCAGTTCGTCGAACCAACCATTTTCACCCCGAGAGTGAGGGAGAACTCGGGGAGTTTCTTGCAATGGACATGCGCACTGGAGAAGTACGATGGCGACGGCGTTTTCAGATGCCTATTAACAGCGCGGCGCTGACCACGGATGGCGGATTAGCGTTTGCCGGCAGTTGGGATCGACAAATCTTTGCGTTCGATGCCGAGACGGGTGAAACCGTGTGGGAATCGAGGCTACCGCAGTCTGTGCAGGGATTTATCACGACATACGCTGTGGACGGTCGACAGTATGTTGCGGTGCCAACCGGTGCGGGAGGTGCGAGTTGGGCAGGGTCGATACCATCGCAACTGATTCCGGAAAAGCGACGTCCACTTGGAGGAAATGGTCTTTTCGTGTTTGCGTTACCTGAATAGTGCGACTCGTTCGCGAAAGTTATTCTAAAGACAACATGATTATTTCAAAGAAAGTTCTTGCGCGACGAACGTTACTCCGTGGTATCGGTGCCTCGGTTGCGTTGCCGCTACTCGATGCAATGGTGCCGCCATTAACGGAACTAATACATACGCCTGTTTGCCCACCGCGTCGACTGGGGTTTGTCTATGCGCCGATGGGAGCGGACATGTCGGCGTGGATTCCGGTTTCAAAGAAGATGGAAAGTGGAGAGTTGGCCCCGACGCTTCAACCGCTTGCTGAGGTGAACGGCGAAGTCACTGTGATTACAAACGTTGGATTAGAACACGCAACGCCTGGTGGGCATGCAACGGCGGTTGCTGGGTTTTTGAGCGGCGTACGGTTGTGTCCGTCAGAATCAGAACCCTTTCGTGCTCGTAAAACGGTTGATCAGGTAGCGGCAAAGGCGTGCGAACCGTATGCGCCACTGTCCTCCTTTGAGCTTGCAGTGGATGTTCCGAACACGGTGACACAAGTTGAGCATGGCACCACCTCGCGGTATCTGAATCACGTGTCATGGGTGACGTCTGTTATTCCTGCCGTAGCAGAGACACGGCCGGAGGTCGCGTTTACCAGACTTTTTGGTGGTGAGGGGCAACAGTTTTGTTTAATCAAGAACAAGGGGACAGTCGGGAGTGTTCTCGATCAATTAATCGAGCCAATGCGACGGCTGAGAGAAACGATTGGCGCCGGGGACCGCAGGACGTTGTCGATGTATTTGGAGCAGGTTCGTACGGTTGAACATCGGATTCAGAAAGAAATACACGCCGTGAGTAAGAACCCAGGCGCTCAGGACTATGACCGACCGGTTGATGCTCCACTTAAGTATCGCGATCATGTTGATTTGATGTTCGATTTGCAGTTGCTTGCATTACGCGCAGATATTACTCGGGTGGTGTCGTTTCAATTGGCGCGTGAGTTGAGTCAACGCGTCTATAGGGAGGTTGGTGTCACTGAACCGCATCATGAGGTCTCTCACCATGGCGGAGATCGAAGCAAGCGGAGAGCCTTACGCTTAATCAATCGGCATCATGTGGAATTATTTAGCGAACATCTACGGAAACTTGCCTCGGTAAGTGAAGGAGATGGAACGCTGTTGGACCATACAACGTACATGTACGGCAGTGGGATGGGTGATCCACACCGTCACGACCATAGTCAACTACCGCTTGTGTTGGTCGGTGGCCGACGGAAGAGAGATCGTGCTATTCAATATCTTCAATTTGAAGACTGGATGCCGTTGTCGTCCGTTCATTCGTCACTTTTAGCTGGTATTGGGATTGAGGCTGATACGGGTTTTGCGGGAGAAACTTTTATTGAACCTATTGTCGATTTGCACCAGCGACGGTGGGGACAGTTGTGACAACAGTGTCTGGTCTGGGCCTGGTGTCCGGCAAAGGACAGGGTTGTGTTAGGAGGTCGGTGATGCGTGTAGGCGCGATCGTAGCGGTGTTAATACTTGGATCGTCATCGGTTGGGGCTCAGTCCAGTCGTATTCCCGGTGAGCTAGGCGACATTGTCGTGACACCCATTGTGCACGCAAGTGTGCAGATTGAATATGACGGGACCGTGGTGCATGTAGACCCGTGGAGTGCTGGTGATTTATCGCAGGCGAGGCCAGCTGATTTGATTTTGGTCACTGATGATCCTGGGCATCATCTTGATCCGGTGGCGATAGAGCAGTTGAGAAAAGATCGGGCACCGGTCGTACTCACCGCAACCGCTCATGAAAGGTATACCGATGGCATTGTGTTAGCTAATGGTGAACGGGGCACGTTCGCTGGAATCGAAGTAGAGGCAGTTGCGGCGTATGACATGACGCCGGGCCAACCCTGGCATCCAAAGGGCGAGGCTAACGGGTATGTTGTGACATTGGGTGGAAAGCGCTTGTTCTTTTCGGGTGTGGGTGAGTGCGTACCTGAGATCCAAGCTTTATCGAATATTGATGTTGCGTTTATGCCGATGAATTTACCAGTTGATCGGATGCGACCACGGCCAGTCGCTGAATGTGTCAAGACCTTTAGTCCTGACATCGTGTTTTTGTACCACTATGACAATGGGTACGCCGGGTGGTTACAGAACCCAGATCGATCTCAACCGAACAGCGACACGCAAGATACGCTTCGGGCATTCGAAGAGGCGCTGGAAGGGCAAAGTATTGAATTCCGTGATGGCAATTGGTACCCGCCGATTACCGGTCAGTAGATGGTGTCTTAGAAACGGAAGATTGTTGGGGGCATGATGCGTAATACAAATCGATGTTTCGGCCAGTTCGTGATTATGTGTGGAGTTATGGGGTTTGGTTGCATAGCGCCGCCAGAGGACACGGAAGAGGCAGTCTCGCAGGCAAACGTCACTGCATTTGAAGGCGCAAGGGTGATTGTGGGAGATGGGAGTGGACCGATAGAAGATGCCGTGTTTTTGGTTGAGGAGGATCAGTTTCGTGGCGTAGGTCGTCGAGGTGAAATCGAGATACCAGTTGGGGCGGCCCGAGTTGACCTGACTGGACGTACGGTGATGCCTGCGTTGATTGATACGCACACTCATCTAAGTCGCACACGTCCTGAATTGGAGGAAGACCTTCGCCGCCGGGCGTATTACGGTGTTGCGGCTGCGATGAGCTTGGGGCAGGACGATGGTGGCGTGCCGTTTGAAATTCGTAATGAGACGATCCCTGGTGCCGCACGCTTCTTGACTGTCGGCAGAGGGATCACACGGCCTGAGCCCGGTCGATCGGAAATTCCTTATTGGGTTTCGACAGAAGACGAAGCTCGTCAAGCGGTTCAGGAACTTGCGGCAGATAACATTGAGCTAGTCAAAATCTGGGTCGATGATCGCAGTGGGCAATATGACAAGTTGACGCCTGAGTTGTACGGCGCGGTTATCGACGAGGCGCATACGCGTGGCATGAGAGTAACCGCACATATTTTTTCGCTGGAGGATGCGAAAGGCTTACTTCGAGCGGGCATTGATGCGTTTGCACATGGCATTCGTGATCAGGATGTGGATGATGAGGTGGTTGCTCTGTTTAAGGAGCGACCGAGGGTTGTGTTGGTTCCGAATCTTCCAGGTCGTGGTGTCGCGGAGGATCTCAGTTGGATTGGAGATACTGTGGGAGTTGGTGAGCTCGCAGAATTACAAGCGCGGTATGTGGACCGACCAGCGGCGCAAGAATCGTTTTCGATTCAGGCGAGAAACCTGGATCGTTTGCACCGCGAAGGGGTCACCATCGCATTTGGGACGGACGGAAACTCAAGTTGGGGACCCCACCTCGAGCTTTCGGATATGGTGGCTACGGGAATGACGCCTCACGAGGTGATCGTTGCGGCCACCAGTAATTCGGCAGAGTTTTTAGGACTATCTCAACTTGGTTCAATAGCTATCGGTAAAGATGCAGATTTCGTGATTCTGGATGGGAATCCCTTGGATGACATACGAAATACGCGCCAGATTGCGTCTGTCTACATTCGTGGCGAAGAAGTTGATCGAACAGGTCTCAGTAACCGCTGGCTCAATTCGGCGGTTGGTGAGTAGCGAGTCGTCACTATTGATCAGCCGTTTCAGCCAAAACATCTCGGAGTTTTTGGCGCGCGGTTCCTGGGATGCTCAAGTGAACGTTCGCGCCTAGCTCTTCAAGAAGTGCAGCGGTTTCAGGCCACGTTTGGAACTGGAAAGACTGCTTAGCTCCCTCTGCAATGCGATAGGGGGTGCGCCCGCGGAAATCTCTGGCGTCAATCTCGGCTCCCTGTGCCACCAGTTGCTCGATAATTTCGTTGTTGCCACGGAAGGCGGCGCCATGAAGAGCCGTGAAGTCTGCTTCATTGACAGCATTCACGTTTGCGCCCTGTTCAATCAGTAATGAGACCGCTTGTTCCGCTGTTTCGGATTTGACGCCGCGCGGTTCGGCTGGCGTGTAGGTGCCGCGGCCCAGGCCTGCAGCAGCCATTAATGGTGTGGTCCCGTCGTCTGTGGTGAGGTGAAGGTCAGCGCCCGCAGAGAGCAGTAGTTGAAGTATTTCAATGGAGCTATCCGCATCCCGATTCGCGTTATGCGCAGCGACCCAGAGAGGGGTTGCCCCACGGAGGTCACCCGTACCGCAGGCAAATCGTTCGAATGCGCCTTCACGTGGATTGGCAATGTAACTCATGAACATCGCCGAGGTCTGCAGTCGGACATTGGGGTCTGCTCCATGTTCCAGGAGAGATTGGATGAGTGTCACACGCTGGTCTCCAGTGAGATTTTTTCCTCTGAAGCGTTCACCGAAACCATGTTGGCGAGACCATTCACCGAGCCACGTCCCCACGTTTCCTGCGGCCGCATGAAGCGCACTGATGGTCCCAAGTGTTGCGGTAGCATCAGCGCCCTGACGCAGTAGAAATAAGGCGAACTCGTGATGGCCATTCACGATGGCGTAGGGCAGTGCATGACTGCCATCAATACCAGTGTCATTGACGTTAACGCCACCTGCAAGAAGTTGCTCAGCCAGTTCAATATTCCCGCTGCCGGCGGCAAATAACAGAGGAGTGAATCCATCAACTGTCGAGTGGTTTGCATGGGCGCCGCGCTCAAGAAGCAAGCTGACGATGGTCTGATGTGCTTCACTGGCCGCCCACATTAGTGCGGTTGCACCGTATTCTATTGTCGAGGCATTAACATCACTTCCAGCATCTACCAGTGCTTTCACCACCTCGAGATTTCCGGTGCGTGAAGCTACCATCAGCGCGGTGAGTCCATTGACCTGGGGTAAGTTGCTGTCCGCACCGGCTTTTAAAAGTTGTTCAATCATGGCCAGGCTTGCATTTTCGGCCGCACGGACGAGCGGTGTGACGCCATGATCGTCAGAGGCATTCACGTTTGCACCGGCGCCGAGTAGGAGTTCGACCATCTCGAGGTCGTTCCAGTGCGCCGCCCAGAGTAAGGCAGTCGAGCCGTCAGCCAGTGGGACATTGGCGTCCGCACCATTCGCTAGTAGCGAACGTACCTCGTCGGCTTGTTGTTCGGCAGCGGCCGTTGCGAGGGAGGGTGTTTGGCCAGCGATTGTGACACTGCAGGCAAACAGAGCGATCGTTCCGATAGTTGTACGGAGTAGGCGCGTCGTCATGATACTCATCCGTCTGGTCTCCCACGCGTAGCTCAAAAATACGTCGCCGTTACTTGAGTCCGAGGCCCGTATCTGCAACTATACGCATACAGCTACGTTGCAACAAGCGTGAGTCACCTGCATCCGGGGGTAACCGGGGCATTACAGCGCTTATTAGGTCGTTGGAGATGACTATGTCGAAGATGTCCGGCGTCGTACGAGTGGCTGGAACAGCGTTACTGACCAGCCTTTGTCTGCCTGTTGCTGTCGCGACCGGACAGACATCAACCGATAATCCACCGACTCGCCAAATTCTCGATCGATATTGCGTTACGTGCCACAACGAACGGCTCAAGACCGGGGGACTCATGCTCGATCAGGTTGATGTCGGGGATGTCGCTGGAAATGCGGCTGTTCTGGAGAAGGTTGTGCGGAAACTGCGGAATGGGCAAATGCCCCCTGAAGGTCGTCCGCGGCCGGATTTAACGACGATTGACGCCGTGGCTACCTCATTGGAATTGGCCCTGGACCGTGTGGCGCTTGCAGATCCTAACCCTGGCCGGGTGGTGACTCGGCGTTTGAATCGTGTTGAATACGTGAACGCGATCGAGGATTTACTCGGCTTGGAAATTGACGGACCAGCACTGCTCCCGAGCGATATGGGCGCATTTGGGTTTGACAATAATGCGGAAGTGTTATCGATCACTCCTGCGTTGATGTCTCGGTACATTGCGGCTGCAACAAAAATTAGTCGTGCGGCTATTGGGAGTGCCGACACACGACCCATCGTACAGGTCTACCGGACTGGTTTTGAAGAGCGTGACGTGCGTCTCGATGAACAGATGCCATTTGCTAGCCATGGTGGCTTGGCGGTGCGACATCATTTTCCGCTCGATGGTGAATACCAATTTACGATTCGGTTGAAACGTGATGGTACGAGTCAGGTTATCGAGGGGATCGGCGAGCGAGTCCATCAGATTGAGGTGCGAGTTGACCGCGCGTTAGTCCGAACGTTCGAAATTGGTGGGGAGTATCCAGGTCCTGATCCTGGCACGTTGATTGCGCCTCGAGATGATGACTTGGAGGGCATACGACTGCATCAGTACCGAATGGAAGCGGATGACATCCTTGAGTTTCGCTTACCGCTGAACGCCGGGACGCAGTTGTTGAGTGTCGCGTTTGCTGATACGGCGCCGACGCCCGTTGGTGTTACGGACTTGCCAGGCGTAGACATGGTTTCGATTGCTGGCCCTTTTGAGGGCACGGTTCCGACGGACACCGTTAGTCGGCAAAAAATCTTTATCTGTGAACCCGGCGAACAAACGGGGTCGTTCGAAGAAGCCTGTGCGAGAGAGATTTTGGGTTCCCTGGCCAGGCGGGCCTATCGGCGTCCTGTTTCGGATGGGGAAATTGACACACTTTTTAGCGCGTATCGGGAAGGTCGAGTCGATGGTAGTTTCGACGCCGGTATTGAACGTGGCTTGGAAACACTGCTGGCTATGCCGCAATTCTTGTTACGCGTTGATGCGCGACCCGTTGACGCCAAAGCCGGTGGCGTTTATACGATCAGCGACTTGGAACTTGCGTCGCGCTTGTCGTTTTTTCTCTGGCGAAGTTTGCCTGATGAGGAATTGATTGAGCTTGGCGCGAGCGACGCATTGAGCGCACCGGATGTCCTGTCGGCACAGGTTGAGCGGATGTTAGCTGACCCACGCGCGTCGCGGTTTATGGACGATTTCGTTGGTCAGTGGCTACAGATGCGCGACATCGAGTCCCACAATCCTGATGTTCGGTTATTTGGTGCCTTTAATGACACGCTCCGAAAGTCAATGGTTCGTGAGACGGAGCTGTTTTTTCAGAGTCAGGTTCGCAACGATCGGCCGATTAGCGATTTGTTGTTGGCGGACTATACGTATTTGAACGAGGGACTTGCGCGGCATTACGGTGTGAATGACGTATACGGTAGTCATTTCAGGCGGGTAGAATGGAACGACGACCGGCGTCATGGGCTCTTGGGGCACGCGAGTCTCCTGACAGTGAGTTCCTATGCGAATCGGACTTCCGTCGTGTTGCGAGGGAAATGGGTATTGGAGGCGCTTTTGGGCAGTCCGCCCCCGCCCGCACCGGCGAATGTTCCTCCACTGGAAGAGAATGACACCGCAGCGCCAACCTCGTTACGCGAACGGATGGAAGCGCATAGGAGTAATCCCGTGTGTGCTACGTGTCACCGGCGCATGGATCCACTCGGTTTTGCCTTGGAGCATTTCGATGCGATCGGACGATGGCGAGAGACTGATGGCGGAGCCACCATAGATTCAACAATCGAATTGTCTGGCGAAAGAATTAGCGAGCCGAGAGCATTCAGGGAGGCACTGTTACGCGAAGGTGATGGTGAGTTTGTGAAGACGGTCATCGAAAAAATGTTGCAGTACTCACTCGGGCGGATCGTGATGCACTATGACGCGCCGTTAATCCGGAAAATTTCACGTGAACTCGCAGGAGAGGAATTTCGATGGTCGGCACTCATCCATCGGATTGTAGCGAGTGATCCGTTTCAACGGCAGCGCATGCCAACGCCTGGTGATGATGGTGTCGTGGCTGATGTTTCACAGTAATAGAAGTTGGGTGAGTAGGTAAGGAGAAAGCTATGTTTATCAGCAAAATGCATCTGCCGCGCCGTACGGTGTTACGTGGACTCAGTGCATCAATTGCATTGCCCTTGCTTGACAGTATGGTGCCGGCACTGACGGCGATGAGTAAGACGGTAGCGGTACCGATTAAGCGATTCGGCATCTTTTATCCGACAAATGGGATGTCGATGCCGTATTGGGCGCCGGCAAAGGAAGGTCCACTGGATGACTTGCCGGCCACTATTCAGTCGGCAGCAAACTTCAAAGACAAGCTCCTTATGACGGGTGGATTGAAACAAGAGTCCTCGTTGCTGGTGAAGGGTGGAGGTGCGCATGCGCGGTCCGCTGGTACGTTTTTGACCTGTGTGCCGTTCAAGCACACGAACGGTGCTGATGTCTATGCGGAAACGTCCATGGATCAGATTGCGGCGCGAGAGTTATCGAAAGACACGCAGATTGCGTCTCTTGAACTGGGGATTGAGCCGAACTCGATGTTAGGGTCGTGTGGCGGTTCGACATGTGCCTATACGAATACGATTTCATGGCGGTCACCAACGACTCCGCTACCAACCGAGAATGATCCTAGAGCGGTTTTCGAGATGCTGTTTGGGACGAGTGGTAGTACGGACCCCGAGGCGCGGCAAGCGCGGATGCAACGCGACCGTAGCATTTTGGATAGCGTGAATGGAGCTTTAAAGGATTTGGAGTTGGTCGTTGGTACGAGTGATCGTGCGAAGCTCGACGAATATTTGGATTCTCTCAGAGATATTGAACGGAGAATTCAGATGGCCGAAGAACAGAGCGCGCGTGAATTGCCGGTCGTCGATCAGCCGGTGGGTGTGCCCAGCGATTATGCGGAACATGCCAAGTTAATGATGGATTTATTGGCGTTGGCGTATCAGACAGATCTGACACGGATTACGACATTCATGATGGCGCGTGAGATTAGTGGACGCGCGTACCCTGAGATTGGAGTGCCGGATTCACATCACCCACTGTCGCATCACCAGGACTCGCCAGCGAAATTGGCACGTTTACACAAGGTGAATGAGTATCACTTTCAGCAGTTCGCGTATCTCGTCAACAAACTCGAACAATTGCCAGAGGGTGATGGCAATATGCTGGATAACACGCTACTGATGTACGGGACGGGAATTAGCGACAGTAACACCCATTTTTATGACGATCTTCCGATTGCGCTAGTCGGCGGTCAGAAGACCGGGATCACGGGTGGTCGGTACGTGCGGTATGCCCAAGATACGCCGCTCGCAAATTTGTGGGTAACCGTCCTTACGAAACTCGGGCTACCGATTGAGACCTTTGGGGATAGCACGGGACCACTGGATCGACTGATTGACGTCTGACGGTTCAGTAGTAAGCGCTGGTGTGGCCGTTAACTCCTCCGCGCAATCACGCGATAAGGTGCGTCCACGGTCGAAAGCAGTACAACCTCGTACTGGGACGTTAGAATCACGTCTATGAAACGGAAAGTCTCCTTCGGTCGTGTGTGCTTTTTATTCCTGCTGGGACTGTTTTTTACGGATGGGGATGTTGCTGCACAAGACGCTGAGCTGCTTGCGGCCATGTCTGAGATCGCGGCTCTGACCGGGGAACCGTCTGTGGTGAGTGCCGCAGGTTTGACGAATGCGATGGATCCCCTCCTGACAATTGAGAACACGAGCGCCTTTTCGCCGACCGACACGCGGCGTCGGGTGGTCCTTGTGGCTGGGCTTGATGGAGACCGGGCAGGCGCTGACGTGGCGGTAGAGGCTGTCCGGTGGTTTAAGACGGGCGCGGATGCGACGATCCGTTCGGCGTGGTCGGTCAGTGTGTTGCCACTTGCCAACCCAGGAACACAGCTGCCTTTTTTGTTTCCGCCTGAAGATGGCTTTTATAACGACGTGGCCATTCCCGAGACCCGTTATGTGTGGCGATGGGTAACGTATCAGGCGCCGGATGTTGTGATCGAGTTACGAAGTGGGCCAGACATTAATGTCGTTACAGGATCGAAGCCCTACAGGTCGCTCATGGATGCGCTGTCAAACCCGGATAATGGAAACGGATTAGGCGTGGTTCCGACGGTGGTCGTGACGGTGCCGGACGGCACTGTCAGTCAGGTATTACCGTCGGTTCTCGCCGATGTAGTCGAGCGGTCCCAATTGCGGAACCAACTGCAGCGGCGCCTTGTGCGTGAACCGCTGGCAATCGCACGCTTGTTGGCAGAGCGGTACCCTGGTACTCCCGGCATGGCGTATATCCCGTCGGTGGCATGGGTGCACACGTTACGGCTTGCATCGCTCGTTCGCGACCCGGCGTTGGTCGCGAAGGTGTTGCGAGAAGTAGCTCCATGGTTGAGCGGTGAGAAGCCAGTGGTTGGTGACCGGATTGGTTTCGCGAGTCTTGCCGGGACAATGGTGTTTAGTGAATTACAAAACGTTGACCAGGTGGATGTCAGTCAGGCGCAATCATTGGCTGGCCAAGGAGTGACGTTGGCCGCGGAAGAGGAGGCGCCCGGACAGCCTGTATACGGGTCGGGGTGGAGTGACGATATTTTTCTTGGTACGGTTGCAGCGTCACTGGCGGGTGATACGGACGGCTTGGCGGCGGCGGTTCGTTTGGTAGACCGATACGCAGGGCAGCTCCAGCAGTCGACTGGTCTCTGGCATCACGCTCCTGATGCGCCGACAGCATGGGGGCGAGGGAATGGATTTGCGGCTCTTGGATTGGCGGAATTGCTAACGGCATTGCCAAATGAACACCCCGGGAGACCGAATGTCTTAGAGAGCTACCAACAACATATGTCAGGTCTTCGAGAGTTTCAGGGTGCGGACGGTCTGTGGCGGCAGGTTGTCGATATGGAGGGGAGCTATCGGGAAACGAGCGTTACGGCGCTAACGGTGACGGCGATGGCGCGCGGGTTGCGTCTCGGTTGGCTTGATAAGAGTTACGGACCCGTGATCGAACGCGGGTGGCGAGGTATTTTGAGCCATGTGGTCGAAGACGGAACACTCGTGGATGTGTGTATCAGCACCGGGTCGGGAACAACGCTTGAGCACTATCTCCATCGGACCGCGGTCAATGGTGCCGATGACCGGGGTGGAGCCCTAATACTTGGTGCTGCCTTAGAGATGCATGCCTTGGCATCGATGCAGTAATACAGTGCGTGAAACGCTAGAATGGGGTGCTCGGGTAAATCCATGCACGGGAGTTGTCTTATGGCTAATCGCATCGTGGGAAGACGGGGCTGTCCATTTGTTTTCATGGTTGTGGTCGCCCTGTCTGGGGCAGGAACGTTCATTATTGGCCAGGAGTCTGGCACCGACGATTACAGCGTACCTCGTACGGCGGATGGGCATCCTGATCTTCAGGGATTCTGGTCAAACCAAACCTATATTCCATTAGAACGACCGGATGGGGTGGAGGCTGCGTTCTACACGGATGAAGAAGTTGCAGCGCTAGAGCAAGGACGTGCACAGAACGAGGCAGCCCAAACGACACCGGGCACGATCCCTGATGTCCATTACGACTTTACCCAATTTGGACTTGATCGTAGTCAGGCCGATTTTGCACGCAATCGCCGGACGTCGTTGATTGTCGATCCGCCCACTGGCCGACTTCCTCCAACGAATGCGGAAGGACAACAACGAGCGCGAGATCGTGCAGACGCGCGTGAAGGAATCGGTCGGTGGGATTCGGCGGAGGCCAATCAACTTGATGACCGGTGCATCATTATGCGAGGTGCAGGTCCCCCGATGATGAACGCAGGTTATAACAGTAACTACCAAATTGTTCAGAATCGTGACTACGTCATGATCCTTGTTGAGATGATTCACGACGCGCGAATTATTCCACTGGATGGTCGTGAGCACCCCGCCGCGTCAGCCCGACAATGGATGGGTGTGCCCCGGGGACGATGGGACGGGGAGACGCTCGTGGTCGAGACCACGAACTTCAATGGAAAAAACCCGTTTAATGGATCGAGCGATCAGATGCGCGTCATAGAGCGTTTTACAAGAACTGGGGATGACGCGATTACCTATACCTTTACGGTTGAAGATTCCGGAACATGGGATGTACCGTGGACCGCGGAAATGCTCATGACGAGTACACGCGGCCCTCTGTTTGAGCATGGTTGTCACGAGGGGAATTACGGCCTTTACAACACCCTTGTGGGTGCGCGTCTTGAAGAACGGCAGGCAGCAGAGGCGGCGGCCAGACAACAGCAACAGCGATAAGCGGATGAGAAAGAAGCGATATCAGACGGAGTTGGCATCCTTGGTGTGCGCTGTGGTTGGCGTCTTCCTTTTGGTTCCGTCAGTAGCGGTTGCGCAGTCTGATGGATATCGGGCACCCAGAACCGCAGAGGGAACACCGGACTTAAATGGCATCTGGCAGGCCATCAATACGGCCCATTGGGATATTGAGCCGCATGGTGCGAGTCAAGGTACGACCAGAGAACTAGGCGCGTTAAATGCTATGCCGGGTGGCTTGGGTGTGGTCGAAGGGGATGTGATTCCATACCGTCCAGAGGCACTCGAGCAAAGGAATGACAACTTTGCCAATCGCGTGGCACGAGATCCAGCGATTAAATGTTATTTACCAGGTGTGCCACGGGCGATGTATATGCCTCATCCATTCCAAATTATCCAGAGTACTGATCACATCATGATCGTGCATGAATTTGCGGGAGCCGTACGCACCGTCTATATGCAGGACCATGTGCCAGCGCCGGCACCCAGTTGGATGGGCTGGTCAAATGGTCGATGGGAAGGCGACACGCTGGTTATCGAAACAACGGGCTTCAACGGAATGACATGGTTTGATCGGAGCGGGAACTTTCATAGTGATGGGCTCCGTGTGGTTGAACGGATTAGTGCGCGGAGTCCAGAGACGTTGAATTATGAGGTGGCGATCGAAGACCCTGAGGTCTTTACACGCTCATGGACGATGCACATGCCGTTGTATCGACGGGTGGAAGCGAATGCTGAGTTGATGGAATTTCGTTGTGTCGAATTTGTAGAAGATCTGATGTACGGACATCTTAGGAAGCAGCCAGATTGAATGGCACGGGCCAAGTGAAGTCCCAGGTGGACATGGAGGAATCATGAGAACCATTGCCGTACTTGCTATCACAGCTATCGTGGCGTTCGGTGGAGCAACAGACCTCACGGCGCACCACGCCTTCTCAGCAGAATTTGATATT
>MDTE01058915.1_pt1 | contig 17882 bp, 17 predicted proteins | sample 811231 | NCBI WGS metagenome assembly MDTE01 (sample SAMN05326651, study PRJNA326480) | marine metagenome | isolation source: seawater | place: Indian Ocean: Red Sea | collected 2010 | reverse complement strand
TATGGTAACTTACCCATCTACACATGGTGTATTTGAGGAAAAAATCTCTGAGATTTGCGAATTGATACATGAACATGGCGGACAAGTTTACATGGACGGAGCAAATTTAAATGCGCTAGTTGGAATAGCTAAACCAGGAAATTTTGGACCAGATGTTTGTCATATAAATTTACACAAAACATTTTGTATACCACACGGAGGTGGTGGACCAGGAATGGGTCCAATTGCATGTAAAAAGCATTTAGAAATTTATTTGCCTACACACCCAGTAGTAAAAGATTGTGGTCCCGCTACCGGAATTGGAGCTGTTTCAGCTGCACCATGGGGAAGTTCAAGTATTTTATCAATTTCTTGGATGTATATCAAAATGATGGGATCTGAGGGATTAAGACTAGCGACTCAAATTGCTATTTTAAACGCAAATTATGTTGCATATAAATTGAAAGACCATTTTCCAATATTGTACAAAGGCAGCAAAGGTAATGTAGCTCATGAATGTATAATAGACATTAGAACAATTAAGAATGAAACTGGGATTACTGAAGAGGATATTGCTAAGAGATTAATTGATTTTGGTTTTCATGCTCCTACGATGTCATGGCCAGTTCCAGGTACCATGATGATAGAACCAACTGAGAGTGAGAGTTTATCCGAACTAGATAGATTTTGTGATACTTTGATAAAAATTAAATTAGAAATTGATAAAATTAAATCTGGAAAATATGATAAAGATGACAACCCTATTAAAAATGCACCGCATACAGATTTAGAATTAGCCTCAAACGAATGGCATCATAAATATTCTAGAGAAGAGGCTGCTTATCCATCAGAATTTTTAAAATCAAATAAATTTTGGCCTCCTGTTGCTAGAATCAACAACGTTTATGGAGACAAAAATCTTTTTTGCACGTGTCCGAGTATGGACGAGTTTAAAGAAGATGCTGCCTAAACATCAATGAAAATTGCTGTAATTGGATCGGGAATTTCCGGATTAAGTGCTGCACATTTATTATCAAAAAAACATAAAGTAGATTTGTTTGAAAAAGAAGATCATTTTGGAGGACATTCATACACAATAGATGCTGAATATGAAAAATCTGATAAAAAAAAAATACCAATCGATATAGGTTTTATTGTATTTAACCATCAAACCTACCCTAATCTAATTAATTTTTTTAAAGAAAATAAAGTTGAAATTGAGAAAAGCAATATGAGTTTTTCAGTTTCTGTTAAGGGTACAAATATTGAGTATTGTGGAAAGGGGCTAGATGGAATTTTTTCAAATAGAATAAATTTACTAAACCCTAAATTTTTAAAAATGTTTTACGAGATTGTAAAATTTTATAATACATGCTCAAAATTAAATGAAATTGATGAAAAAGAAACACTAGGTAGTTACTTAAATAAAAAAAATCTATCTAAATATTTTATAGACTATCATTTAGTTCCAATGGTATCAGCAATTTGGTCGATGCCTCCATATGAAGCAAAAAAAATGCCATTAAAATTCTTTATAAAATTTTTTCAAAACCATGGATTGTTTAAATTAAAAGATAGACCACAATGGTATACAGTTAAAAATAGAAGCAAAAGTTATGTAAATAAGATTTTAAATAATATTAGTGGCGAATATTACAAAAACTACAAAATAATAAAAGTTAAAAGAATATCAAATGGTGTTCAAATTTATTATGGAGATGGTAACGAATATTTTACTTATGAAAAAGTAATTATGGCAACTCACGCTGACGAGGCAATTTCAATAATTGAAAATCCTTCAGATGAAGAAAAGAAAATATTATCAAATTTTAATTACAAAAAAAATAACGCTGTTATTCATTTTGATGAGAAAGTAATGCCAAAAAACAAAAAATCTTGGTCATCATGGAATTCATCAATCAGTCCTGATGATTTTAAAAAAAATTCAGTTACATACTGGTTAAACCTTCTTCAAAATTTAAATATTAATAAAAATATTTTTCTTACTTTAAATCCTTTTTTTAAAATTGAAGACAGCAAAGTAATCAAAAAGGTAATTTTTACACATCCATATTACAATCATGAAGCTTTAGAAAATCAAAAAAAATTATATTTATTACAAAATAAAGATAATATTTTATTTTGTGGAAGTTATTTTGGTTATGGTTTTCATGAAGATGGGATAAAATCCTCAGTAGAGATGGTTAAACATTTAAATGATTAATAGATCTTGCATTTATACTGGCAAAGTAATTCATAAAAGATTTAAACCAAAAAAACATTTTTTTCAGTATAGAGTTTTTTCACTTTTTTTAGATTTAGATGAAATAAAAGAAATTAGTAATAAAATTAATTTATTTTCATATAATAAGTTTAATTTAATAAGCTTTTATAATAAGGATCATGGAGAAAGAAATGGTTCATCTTTAAAAGATTGGGTAAAAAAAAATCTTAAACGATCAGGAATTAAAACAGAAAATATAAAAATTAAACTATTATGTTATCCTAGAATTTTAGGTTACGTATTTAATCCTTTAAGTATATTTTTTGTATATGATAAAAATTCTTCATTAATTAGTATACTTTATGAAGTTAAAAATACTTTTGGAGAGCAACATACTTATGTTTTTAAAGCAAATTCAAAAAGTAAATTTTTGAAAAATAACTGTAAAAAAAAGTTTTATGTTTCTCCTTTTATGGATCTTCAATCCACTTATTATTTTAAAATTCTAAAACCAAAAAATAATTTATCAATTATAATCGACCAAAGAGACGATCATGGTAAACTCTTATTTGCTTCTCAGGACGGTGTAAGATCTAATTTAAGCTCAAGAAACCTAATAATATCGTATTTAAAACATCCATTAATGACATTTAAAATTATATCGGCGATACATTTTGAGGCATTACGACTTTGGGCAAAAGGAGTTAAATTAGTCAAAAAAAAAATAAAAATAAAAAATAACGTTACTATTGAAAGCAAATGAAAGTAAGTTCTGTTTCAGACAAAATTGTATTTTTAGCGCTTAAAAATATAAAACATGGAAACATTATTATTAAAAATTATAATGGTGAAGAAATTATTTTAGGTGATAAAAATTCCTCTCTAAGAGCAAATGTAAAAGTTAACAAACCTGGTTTTACATTAGATATCATTAGTAAGGGAAGCGTAGGTCTTGCAGAGTCTTATATGAATGGTAATTTCGAAACTGACAACTTAACAAATTTAATTGAGATTTCAGCAAGAAATATAAAAACTGTTCATAAATTTTCTGGGATACTAGATATTTCATTCATTAATTATGTAAAAAATTTTTTTATAAATAATACAAAAAAAAGAAGCAAAGAAAATATTTCAAAACATTATGATCTTGGGAATGAATTTTTTTCAATGTGGTTAGATAAAACATTAACATACTCAAGTGCTATTTTTGAAAATGAAAAATCAGATTTGGAGACAGCTCAAATTAATAAATATAAAAAACTATCTGATTTAGTAAAACCAAAACCAGGAGATAAAATGTTAGAAATTGGATGTGGTTGGGGCGGATTTGCAGAATATATAGGTAAGAATTATGATGTGAAATTAGATTGTATAACAATTTCAAAAAAACAGTTTGATTTTGCAAAAGAAAGAATCTTTAAAAAAGGATTAACTGAAAAGGTTGATATTAAAATGCTTGATTATAGAGATGTAAAAAAAAAATATAACTCTATTGCATCGATAGAGATGATTGAAGCAGTAGGACAAAGTTATTTAAAAAATTATTTCTATAAAATAAAGCAAAGTTTAGAAATTAATGGAAAAGCAGCAATCCAGGCAATAACAATTAATGACGATCTGTATGATAGGTATAAAACTAAAGAAGATTTTATACAAAAATATATTTTTCCTGGTGGTTTTTTGCCTTGCAAAAAAAGCTTAGTAAATTTTGCTAATGAAACTGATTTAAAATTTGAAGAATGTAATTCTTATGGTTTACATTATTCAAATACTCTTAACATGTGGAGAGATGAATTTACGAAAAAATGGGATCAAATTTCAAAACAAGGTTTTGATTTAACTTTTAAGAGAATGTGGAAATTTTATCTGTCCTACTGTGAAGCTGGATTTAAGTCAAAAAATATAGATCTTATCCAATTTTCTTTAAGAAATAATTAAAATTTATGAAATTTAAATATTTTTTGTTGATAATAAGTTTTCTATTAATTACAAGTTGTTCAGGCAATCAATCTATGAAACCAGAAGATTTTAAAGATCAAAAACCGAGATTAATAATCGAAGAATATTTATCTGGCAACGTTAAAGCTTGGGGAATTTTACAAAATAGATCTGGAAAAGTGACTAGACAATTTTCTGCTGATCTAGACGGAAAATGGGATGGTGAAAAATTAGTTTTAGATGAAAAATTTTATTGGAATGACGGAGAAATTCAAACTCGACAATGGAAAATTACAAAAATTGATGAACATAATTATGAAGGAAGAGCAGGAGATGTAGTTGGCACTGCAAAAGGCTATTCATACGGTCCAGCTTTCAAGTTTGAATATGTATTATTAGTTCCAGTTAAAGGTAGGGAAATAAAAATTACCTTTGACGATTGGATATTCATGCAAGATGAAAAAGTAGCAATAAATAGAGCTACCATGTCAAAATTTGGAATTAAAGTTGCAGAATTAACTGTTTTTTTTCAAAAAAATTAACGACCAATAAGGCTCATGCCTTTTTTTACAATTTTCAAATAAAGCCAATTAGGCATAACTTTCAATATTTTCATAATAAACGTAAACTGTTTAGGAAAATGAATTTCAAAAGAATTTGATTTTGTGAGACCTTTAAAAATTTCATCAGCTGCAAACTCAGGTGATCTTATCATAGGCATGGGAAAATCATTTTGATCAGTCATAGGTGTTTTAATAAATCCAGGACTAACGACTGAAACTCTTACATTAAATCTTTTAAGATCAAAATATAAACTTTCAGCAAAAGTAATTAAAGCAGATTTTGACGCACAATAACCACCACCAGCTGGTAGCCCCCTATAACCTGCAACTGAAGATACAATAGAAATTTGTCCAGATTTTTTCTCTTTGTAATAATTATATACAGCATTAATTGAATTTATAGTTCCAAAATAATTTACGTTCATTATTTGTTTTATTTTTTCTATATTTAATTCCTTTTCAGATTTTGGATCGTGCATTCCTGTACAAAAAAAAGAAATGTCAATATTTTTTAGTTTATTTTTGATATCATTAAATACTAATTTGCACTTTTCATGGTCTGTTACATCAAGTGTAAATGGAAAAATATTTTGATTGTTATTAGCTATTTCATTTAATAGATTTTCTCTTCTAGCAGAAATTGCAACTTTCCAACCTTCTTTAGCAAATTTTATAGCCAAAGCTTTGCCAATACCGCTACTTGCGCCAGTTATCCAAATTACTTTATCGTTCATAATCAAATGATATATATATTATTATGCTAAAAAATAAATTTTTATCTTTTTTTCTATTTTTTGTTGTTACGTATTCTGCTTCTTTTATTGGAAGTTTAGCAACAATTTCATACAAAGAGCCTTGGTATTCATCTTTAATAAAGAGCAATTTAAATCCACCAGATTGGGTATTTGCACCTGTTTGGACAACTTTATATTTTTTAATGACAGTTGCCATTTGGCTTTTTTGGCATAGTAAAAATAAAAATATAGACACAGTTTATCTCTATTTTATTCACTTAGTTTTTAACACAACTTGGAGTATAGTTTTTTTTGTTTTTCATAATATTTTTTTAGCTTTAATTAATTTAATTATTTTAATAGTCTTAATTATCATTATCATGATTAGATTTAAACGTGTCAATTTAACAAGTTATTATCTTATGATTCCTTATTTACTTTGGAGTTGTTATGCACTAATTCTAAACATGAGTTTATTTATTTTAAATTAATCATGGATGACGTTGTAATAGTTGGTGGTGGTATAATTGGTGCAGCAACTGCATATTTTTTATCAAAAGAGGGTAGAAAAGTTAAAGTTATTGAAAGAGATCCAACATATAAACAAGCTTCGTTCCCACTATCTCTGGGCGGATTTAGAAGACAATTTTTTCAAAAAGAAAATATTTTATTAGGTAAATTTGCACGCGAATTTATTTTTCAAATTCCAGAACTATTAAAAACAAAAAAAAATCCAAACCCAACTGCAAGCATGGTACCAAATGGATACTTGTTAATGTTTGGTCCTGAGCATGCTGAAGAGCAGTACAGAGCCTTAGAAAATCATAAAGCTTGTGAGGCTGGAACAAAAAATATTAAAGGTTCAGAATTATCAAATGTTTTTCCTTATATAAATAATGAGGGAATAGAAACAGCAACCTACACTGACAACAAAAGCGAGGGGTGGATTGATCCATTTATGTTTCATAGTGCTTTAAAAAGTAAAGCAGCTGAATTAGGAGCAGAATTTATTAAAGGTAATGTAAAAAGTCTTTCTGAAATTAAAGCAAAAACTATTATTTCAGCAGCAGGATGTTGGACAAATGAATTATTAGAGGATATTCCAGTGGTGCCACAAAAACATACTGTATTTAGAGTTAAGTGCCCAAAACACATTCCCGAAATGCCGTTGACTGGTGATTTAACCACTGGGGTTTACTGGAGACCTGAAGGAAAGGAATATTTAGCTGGTTCGCCAATATCAGTTTTTGATTCAAAAGATCTTGAGCCTGCTTGGAATGATTTTGAAGAATTAGTATGGCCCGCACTAGCTAAAAGAATTCCTGCTTTTGAAGAATTAAAATTAACTGGCGGATGGGCAGGATATTATGATTGCAACAAACTTGATAATAATGCAGTTGTTGGAAAACATCCTAAATATGAAAACGTTTATATGGCTTCAGGATTTACAGGCAGAGGGTTAATGCAAGCGCCAGGAATAGGAAGAGCTTTAACAGAACTAATTACCACTGGATCTTACCAAACAATAGACATTAGCGTCTTTGCTGTAGAAAGAGTTTTAGATAGCAAAGCTAGACCTGAACCTTACGTTTTATAACCTTAAGTTCCACAAAAAGTCTGGTATTTTTCATTACTAGGTGGTGCAGGTAACTGGTATTCTTTAGTATTATTTTTATTTTCGTAAGGTTTTTTTAAAACTTCAATAAATTTTTCTAATGGTTTTAAATTGTTACTGTTAGCTGAATTTAAAACCTCTTCTACTTTATGATTTCTTGGTACAACTAAAGGATTAACTGATCGCATTAAATCAATTGCCTCAGTAAGTGGTTTATTATTTAATTTAATTCTTTTTTGCCATTTATTTTTCCATTTTATAAAATTTTCATCATTATAAATTTTGTTATTTTCAATATTTTGCTCCATTAAAACACAAAAAGTATTTGTAAAGTCAGCCTTTTTTTCATCCATCCAAGATAAAAGTTCGTTAATTAGTTTTTCATCATCGTCATTCTTATTAAACAAACCTAATTTTTTACGCATCATCTCTATCCATTTTTTATTATAAATTTCACCAAATGTATTTATTATTTCGGTTGCTATCTGTATAGATTTATTTTTATCACTATCAATTAATGGTACTAAACATTCAGCAAATCTTGCCAAATTCCATTTAGTTATCCCTGGTTGATTAAAATAAGCATAGCGACCATTATGATCTATCGAACTAAAAACTGTTTCTGGGTTATAAATGTCCATAAATGCGCAAGGTCCATAATCAATAGTTTCACCTGATATAGACATATTGTCTGTGTTCATTACTCCATGTATAAAACCAACTCTCATCCAATTTATAACTAAATCTACTTGCTTTTCTAAAACTTGAATTAATAAATCTATTGCAGGATTTTTTGAATTTAAAATATTTTGATAGTGTCGCTTTATTGTATAATCAAATAAAATTTTCAAATTATTTTTATCTTCACTAATAAGAGCATATTGAAAAGTCCCAACACGTATATGGCTTGATGCAACTCTAGTCAATACGGCGCCTATAAGTGGAGTTTCTCGAAAAACTTTTTCACCAGTTTTTACAACAGCAAGACTACGAGTTGTGGGTATTTTAAGATGATACATGGCTTCACTTATTATATATTCTCTTAACATTGGTCCTAAAGCTGCCCTTCCGTCTGCATTTCTTGAGTAAGGAGTTTTCCCTGAACCTTTGAACTGAATATCATAACGTTTTTTATTTTTTGTAATATGTTCACCAAGTATAATCGCACGTCCGTCCCCTAATATTGTAAAATGACCAAATTGATGACCAGCATAAGCTTGTGCTATAGTTTCAGTTCCACTAGGCAATATATTTCCAGAAAAAATAGATGATAATTGTTCTTTATTTGTTTTAGAAAAATCCAATCCTAGTTCTTTTGATAGATCTTTATTAATTATTACTAACTCTGGTGATTTAACAGGAGTAGGTGATAGTCTTGTTAACATGCTCTCAGGCAATCCTGTATAAGTGTTATCAAATTTCCAACCTATTTTATTATCATTTACCATAATTATATTTTTTTTACATATACTCCCATTAATCCATTAATGGAAGCAACACTAATTAATACTAATTGACCTTTTATCGAATAAAAGTTGAATGAAGGATAAAAGCTTATTGCTACTGTTAATAATATATAAGTTATTATAAAAGGTTTATAAAATTTTTTAAAGAATCTTACCATATAAATGGCAAAGTTATTTAAACAGGTTTAACCTCTGCTTGATTTTTATTGGTATCTACTTCTGTTTTAAACATATTTGAAATTTTTTGAACTTCTACAGAAGAAACTTTATATTCAGCACACATTGTTTCTTCATCTTTACCATGTCCAGTAACCATGTTGACCATATGTTCAGGAAAATGAAATGTTGTAAAAACGATACCTTCTTTTACTCTATCAGTAACTTCAACTTTTAAAGAAACTTCTCCTCTTCCAGAGTAAAGTCTAGCAACATCTCCAGTATTTAGCTCTCTATCTTTTGCATCTTTTGGATGCACTTGAAGTACATCTTCGTCAACAAGTTCGATATTATTTGTTCTCCTTGTCATTGTTGCTGCATTATAGTGCTGTAAAACTCTACTTGTAGTTAATATTAATGGATATTCTTTTTTATTCTGCTCTATTTCACTACTTTCTTTCCAGTCAAAATATTTGATTCTCCCTTTGCCTAATTTAAATTCTTTCTCATGTAATATTTTTGTATCTGTTCCATCTTCTTTTACTGGCCACTGAAGACCTAGTTTTCCAAGTCTTTCTCTTGTTATACCTTTAAAGAAAGGAACTACATCTGCAATTTCTGCCAAAACTTCATCAGCATTATATAATGGTTGCTTATATCCAAGTTTCTGCATCATTTCAGTTACTATTACTCCATCTGGCTTAGTTCCTGGAAGCGGTTCTGCTGCTTTATTAACTCTTTGAACTCTTCTTTCAGTGTTTGTAAATGTTCCATCTTTTTCAAGAAAAGTTGTACCTGGCAAAACCACATCTGCATGTTTAGCAGTTTCGCTCATAAATATTTCTTGAACTACTAGCAGATCTAGAGAATTCATTGCTTTTGCAACATGAGCACTATTGGGATCTGTTTGAACTACATCTTCTCCAATTATCCAAACTGCCTTGACCTCTTTATTAATTGCAGCATCAAAGATTTCTGGAATTTTTAAACCTGCCTTAGTTGGATGAACTACTCCATATTTTTCTGTATAAAAATCCTGTATTTTCTTATCTGCAACAGGAAAATAACCTGCACCCTGGTGGGGTTGACAACCCATATCAGCTGCACCTTGAACATTGTTTTGACCTCTTAGAGGATTTACACCAACGCCTTTTCTTCCAATATTTCCTGTGATCATTGCAAGATCTGCAATTAACATCACTGTTTTCGATCCTTGCTCTTGCTCCGTTACTCCTAGACCATGAAATTCCATTGAGTTTTTTGCAGTTGCATAAGCTATGGCAGCTTCTTTCACTTGTTGTTTATCAACTCCCGCAACTTTTGCTAAATGATCTATATCTAGTTTTTCTAAATTTTTAAGAAAGTTTTCAAAACCTTCTGTTCTACTTAATATAAAATCTTCTTTATATAATTTAGATTTTACTATGAAATATAACATCATATTTAAAACTGCAACATTCGTTCCAGGTCTTACTTTGATATGATAGTCTGCTAGTTTAGCTAATTCTGTAGTGACTGGGTCAAGTACAATAAGTTTTTTACCTTTCATTACTTGTTGTTTTATTTTTGCTCCAGTTACTGGATGTGCGTTAGTTGGATTTGCGCCTATTACTAAGAAAAGATCTGCATGATATATATCCTCTGTTGAATTAGTTGCAGCCCCTGTTCCAAAAGTTTGTTGCATGCCCCAAGCTGTTGGAGAGTGACATATTCTTGCACAACAATCGATATTATTAGTTCCAATTGCAGCCCTAATCATTTTTTGAAATACATAGTTTTCTTCGTTTGTACATCTTGCAGACGATATACCAGCTACAGCATCAGGCCCATTTTCTTTTACAATTTTATTTAATTTATTTTTTATATAATCATAAGCTTCATCCCAAGAAGCTTCTTCAAACTTTCCATTTCTTTTTATTAAAGGAGATCTTAATCTATCTTTATGATCATAAAATCCAAAAGCATATCTGCCTTTTATACAAGTATGTCCTGCGTTCACCTCAGTTTTTTTAGGTGTATCTATGGAAACTACTTTGCCATTTTTTATAGAAGCTTCTAAATTACAACCCACACCACAGTATGAGCATGTAGTTCTAACTTTTTTATCATAGTCTGCAGATTTAGAAGCAAAAACATCAGAAATTGCATCTGTTGGACATGTATGAGCACAAGCACCACAGGATACACAAGAAGAGTCACCAAACACCATGTCATTATCTGTTGTTATTCTAGACTCAAATCCTCGGCCGCTCATTGTTAAAACAAAAGAACCTTGAATTTCATCACAAGCTCTAACACATCTTCCACAATTTATACAATTATCAAGATTCATTCTCATGTATGAATGGGAAGTATCTTTAGGTATTCCTTTATTTTGTTTTGGACTATTATATCTGTGTTCTTTTATACCTAGATCATTTGCTACATCTTGAAGTTCACAGTTATTGTTAACTTCACATGTACCACAAGTCATTGGATGGTCAGTTAGAACTAACTCAACAATATTTTTTCTTAAATTTTTTAACTCTTCATTGTTTGTAAAAACATGTTGATTTTCTCCGATTGGAGTGTGGCAGGATGCTACTACTTTAGTTGGGCCATCTTTTTCAAGGGCAACTTCTACTGAACAAACTCTGCACGCACCATATGGAGCTAAATTTGGGTCATCACATAAAGTTGGAACCGTTTTTTCTCCTAAGTAACTTTTAACAAATTTTAATATTGAAGTATGGTTTGGACCTATTTCGTAAGGTTTTCCATCAATAAATGCAATTTTTCTTTTTTCTGAGCTCATTAATTTTCTCTTACTATATCATCTTTCATTTCATCACCAAAATACTTTAAGATGTTCATGATAGGGGTAGGGATTGCCCCACAGAGAGCACATAAACATCCTTTTTTCATCGTAATAAGAAGCTCATTTAATAATTTAAGTGGGATTTTTGCAGATTTATTCTTTACTTGATCAAACATTTCTTTGCCTCTATAGGAGCCAAGTCTTCCAGGGAAACATTTACCGCATGATTCTTCAGCAGTAAATTCAAAAAGATGATGAATATAATCAACCATATTAAAATCTTTTGGTATACTAACCACACTGGCGTGTCCAAGCATAAATCCTGCACTAGTAAATTCTTGAAAATCTAAATTTAGTTTATCTATTTCTTGCGTTGGCACCACTCCCCCAAGTGGTCCTCCAACTTGAAATGCTTTAACTGGTTTTTTTAAACCACCACCAATTTCATAAAATATTTTTTTCATTGGTGTTCCCATGTCAATCTCATAAACTCCTGGCTTATTAAAAAAACTATCTAAACAAACAAGTTTTGTTCCAGCAGATTTTTTATTTCCTATTGAGGAAAATTTTTCAGGTCCGTTGAGCAAAATACCACTTGCCGCTGCTAATGTTTCTACATTGTTTACTACAGTAGGTTTTTTATATAATCCTTCAGTTACTGGAAATGGAGGTCTTACATCTACTTCAGCTCTCCTACCTTCAATAGATGCGATCAATGCTGTTTCTTCACCACAAATATAAGCGCCTTGTCCTATACAAATATTTAGATCAAATGAGAAACCGGATCCTAAAATATTTTTTCCAAGCAATCCTGCTTTTTTTAAAGAATTAATACTTCCATTCAAGGCTTCAATAGATTTTGGATATTCTCCTCTAATATATAATACTCCTTCGTCACCTCCAATTACAAAACCACAGATAACCATACCGAAAATAACTTTAAGAGGTTGATCTTCTAAAAGATATCTATCAGAAAAAGCTCCCGAGTCACCTTCGTCTGCATTACAAATTACATATTTTTTATCTGATTTAGCTTTACTGCAAAAATCCCATTTCATTCCTGTTGGGAACCCAGCCCCACCTCTTCCTGTAAGGTTAGAAGATAATAACGACTCAATAATTTTTTTCTTATCTGTTTTTAAAAAACGATCAAGATTATCTTTAAATTTCTCCAAACTAGAAAGCTTATCATCCATTAAAAAACTAGTTGACGCAAAACTTTTTGCATTAAATTTTTCTTGAATTATTTCTTCACCTTTTACAATTTGATCAATTTTATTAATGTCATTACCAGCAAAATTCTCACCATCATAATGAAAAGCATGATTTTCATAACAATAACCTAAACAAAACATTTCACCGACTTTGTCTTTACCTAACTTATCCTGTAATTTTTTTTTCAAGTTATCTTGTGTACCCGCACACATACATGCACTTCCATTGCAAACAAAAGCTTTTTTTGCTCTATGCTCAGGTCTCAAAAATTCATAAAAACTTTCTGCCCCATGAATTGTTGAAACACCAACATGATATTTGTCTGCAAGTTCTTTCATTCCTTCACCATTTTTAGAATTTAAAGATCTTTCAGATAACTTTTGAAAAAGGTTATCTTTTAAACCTATTCTTCCAGATAATTTACTAATATTTTTAGACATTTAATTTTATAAAATAACTCGTTCTTTGTAAGTATATATATTAAAACTATTTTTTTTTACAAACCCTAAGAGTGTCATACCAAATCGTTTTGCTAAGTCTATTGCGAGACTTGTGGGCGCACCCACTCCAGCCATTAAACCAATATCTGACATTAATCCCTTTTGAACTAATTCAAAATTAAGCCTACCAGAGCATGCTATAAATTGAGAATGATTATCAATCAATTTTTTTTTATGAACATGCCCTATAAGTTTATCAAGAGCATTATGCCTTCCAACATCTTCTCTTGTTGCAATTACTTTTCCATCTTTATCAATTAAAGAGCTTGCATGTATTCCACCTGTTTTAGAAAATTCTGATTGTTCATTTGTTAAAAGCTCAGGAGAAATTAATATAATTTTTTTACTAATTTTTGGAGCTGATAAACTTAACTTATCTTTTTTTAATACTTCCACAGAGTCTAAGGATGTTTTGCCACAAACTCCACAAGAAGAATTTGTTAAAAAATTTCTTTTTAATTTTCCAATATCAATATTTTTATTATTATTTATTGTAACTTCTATTTTATTCTGAATATTATAATCTCCAACTTTTTCTCCTTTTTTCTCAATTTTTTCTATTTCAGAAAAATTTTCAATTATTCTTTCATTATAAAGAAATCCAGAAACTAAATCTTCATCATTTCCTGGTGTCCTCATCGTAATTGATAAATTTTCTGTTTGCCAAACTTTATTCAAATTATATTTGAGAATCATTTCAAGAGGCTCTTCTATAGAGACAAAATCTTTAATCTCTTCTGATTTTCCATCTTTATGTTTAGTAACGTTATACTTTATGTCCATTTAAAGAGGATATTTCTTTTTTAAAATAAGTCGATTTAAAACTACACCAAAGATTAATATTATTAATGTACCTAATATTATTGGATTTATTAAGTATTCAAAAGAGACACTGCCCATTATTACAATTATAGGATTTCCCCCAGCTGGAGGATGAGTTACACCACAAATTATCATAATACCCGCCCCAAATCCTACAGCCAGAGGAATTATAATATAAATTGGCATTGGTATAAAATATAAAAAAAAAATACCAACAATTGACGTTAGAACGTGTCCAAAAAAAATATTTTTTGGTTGTGCAAAGGGACTTTCAGGGTAACCATATAACAAAACCATCGAAGAACCAAAAGAGGCAATTAAAAATAAACCATATTCAGTTTTATAGGTTAGCAGTGTTAAAGCAAAAATAGTTATAAAGGAAAATAAACCTGCAAAAAAAGATTTTTTAATTATTTCTTTATTCATTTTTTAAAGCCTTAGATAAAGTTGTAAAAGGCAACAACAAACAATCTTTTCTTGAAATATTTTTTTCATTTATTATTTTGCCTAAACTTTTCCATTTTTTTAAAGTTTCATTTTCTTTTTTTTCAAAGAAAAATTCAGATTGCTTTAAAAGCTCAAGTACTTCTTTTAAATCTAAATTAATTACATTTTGAGACAATAAACTTACAGATGCCTGACAGTATATACAAGATTTACACTGATAACCAAAATCTGTTATTTTGTTATTTTTTACTATTATACTAATTTCCATTACATCCCCACAAATTCGATTCCTATTTTTACAAAAATGCGTGAAATTTTTTATAGATTTGTGATTTTTCGTATTTGAAGCAATTTTTAAAATTTCTAAATCCATTTAAATATCTTTAATAAAAAAATTAATGTTTTATATTTTGTTTTATGAATGAAAACAATCTTTTAGGTGTGGTTTTGGCTGGAGGAAAATCCCAAAGATTTGGCCAAGATAAAGCTGGAGTGAACCTAGGAAACAAAACTTTGATTGAGCATACACTGGATAAGATAAAATTTAAATTTGAAGATGTGATAATCGTTTCAAACAAAACTAATTTTAAAAACTATAAAATAATCAATGATTGTATAGAGGGGCAGCTAGGTCCTCTTGTTGGAGTTTTATCTGCAATGAAATGGATAAAAAAAAACAACAAACCATATGAATGGGTTGTAACTTTTCCATGTGACACACCTTTCTTTAATACTAAGATTATTGATGAATTTATAAAATTTTCAAAAACTAACGATGGTTTATTGTATTTTGTAAAATCTAATAAAATAAGACATAATATATTTGGTCTATGGTCCTTAAAATTAATTGAAATTTTAGAAAAAGATATAATTAAAAATAATTATAGAAAAGTAGAAAAATGGGCTGATAAAATTGGAGTTAGGATTATAAATATAGAGGATAATAAAAAAGATTTTTTTTTGAATATTAATACTAAAGATGATTTGATTGTGGCAGAAAGAATTTTAAAACAAAATGATTAGTTATATAAGTGCATTGAAAATATTGAAAAATTCAAAAATTAAAATTCAAAATGAAATAGTTTTATCAAAAGAATCAATTAATCGTATCTCTGCAAAAAACATATTTTCTCCGTCTAACTATCCAGCTGGTAATAATACAGCATTTGATGGTTATGCAGTAAACTCTAAAGATACAATGGGATTAAGTAAAAAAAATAAAAAAAAATTTAAAATTTTAAAAACATTAGCAGCAGGGGATAATCCAAATTTAAAAAAAATAAAAAAATTTCACTCAATTGAAGTAATGACCGGTGCATTAGTATTAAAACCTTTTGATACTGTAATACCAATAGAAACAGTAAAATATTATCCAAACACCCAAAATCCTAAATTTATAATTATTGATAAAAAAATACCAAAACATAATCATATTAGATATCTAGGTTCAGATTTTAAAAAAGGAGAAAAAATAATTTCAGAGGGAGAAGTTATTAATTCTTCTCACTTATTAGCCTTAAAAAGTTTAGGAATAAATAAAGTTTTAGTTAAAAAAAAACCAAAAATAATTTTCTATTCGACTGGAAATGAAATATCAGAAAAAATAAAATTACCATCTTGGAAAATAAGAAGCTCTAATATTCATTATATAAGGTCTTTATCTAAAAATTCTTTTTTTGAAATTTTAGACGGTGGAATACTAAGAGATAAAGATGAAAAATTATTTAAAAAATTAGTAAATAAAGTTTTTAAAAAAAAAATTGATATTATAATAACTAATGGTGCTGTTTCTGCAGGTAAGTTTGATTTTGTTCCAAAAATTGTGAAAGAATTTAATCTGTCGAAATATTTTAAAAGTGTTGCTATTAGACCTGGAAAACCAATAATGTTTGCTAAATTTAAAAATAAAAATAAAGCTTTTTTTGGCCTACCTGGGAATCCTATATCCTCAGCAGCATGCTTTAAGTTTTTTGTTTATCCATACTTAAGAAAAATTTTAGGCATGAAAAAAGAAGAGTCGTTTACGGCAGTTCTTAAAAAAAAGTATTCAAAGAAGAAAGAATTTACAAGATTTATAAAGAGCAAAGTCTCTATTAATAAAAAAGGTATAATGGAGGTTGAGGTCTTAAAAGGGCAAGAGTCCTTTAGAATTAAATCTTTAATAAAGTCAAATAATTGGGCTATTTTTAAAAGTGGAAAAGCAAATTTTAAAAAGGGTGAATTGATTGATTGCTTTAAACCACTTGGGATTCAATAGTAAATATTCAAATAATTTTTATTGTAGTAAATTAATTTTGCTTTAAATATTCAACCATGTCTCAATTAAAAAATGAAAAATTTGCTATACCTGTCGTAATTTTAGCAGGCATAATTTGGTCTTTTGGACCACTTGTCGTAAGAAATATTGACAATGCAAATTTATTTGCTTGGCAATATCTTTTCACAAGAGGGATTGTTATATTTTTATTACTAAATCTTTATCTATTTTTTGAAGAGGGAAAAGAATTTTATAAAAACTATTTAAAAATAGGTTATTCTGGTCTTATCGGAGGATTGGGTCTTGGATGTGCAATGATTTCTTTCATTTGGTCTATAACTAATACCACCGCAGCAATCACACTTTTGTGTTTATCCGCGATGCCTTTCGTAGCTGCATTGTTAGGATTTTTATTTTTAAAAGAAAAAATTACAACAGGTGTTTGGATAGCAATTTTTGTAGCATCAGTAGGTGTTTTTATTATGGGATTGGGGAGTTTTTCGAAAGGATCAGCAATAGGATTGTTATTTGGTTTAATTTCAGCACTAGGTTTTGCTATTTTTTCAGTTTCTTTAAGATGGAGAAAAGATACTCCTAAGTTTACAACTGTAGCAATCGCAGGATTAGTCTGCTTCTTATTTTCTACAATTGTAATAACTCAAAACAATTTAAGTTTTTTATCAACCAGTAAAAATGAAAGTCTATTCGCATTACACGGAACTTTAGTTTGTATAGGTTTGATTTTGTATTCTTCAGGCTCTAAAATTATACCAGCTGCTGAGCTAACCTTATTATCATTAACCGAGGTCATTGGAGGCATATTCTGGGTATGGATTCCAATATTAGGAATTAACGAAGTACCTTCTAACAATACGATAATTGGAGGTTTTCTAATATTTATGTCAATAATTTACTACAGCCTTTTAATAAAAAATAATAAAAGATTTATTGGTTTAACTTAATTAAATGGAAAGACCTGATTTTGTTGAATTAAAAAATGGAGAAAAGGTTAAGCTGCCTTTTTCAGATCAAGAATATCAAAATAGAGTCGCTAAACTAAGAAAGAACATGTCTGATAAAAAATTAGACATGATATTGCTTACTTCAATGCACAACATTGCATACTATACAGGTTTTATTTATTGTTCCTTTGGAAGACCTTATGGCTG
>MDTE01015216.1_pt1 | contig 17886 bp, 12 predicted proteins | sample 811231 | NCBI WGS metagenome assembly MDTE01 (sample SAMN05326651, study PRJNA326480) | marine metagenome | isolation source: seawater | place: Indian Ocean: Red Sea | collected 2010 | reverse complement strand
TGTCGGATCTCACGCGTATGACATCGTCCGCTGGATCGTCGGATCCGAGGCCCGCAGGGTGCTCGCTCACGCTGATGTGATCACGCCCGCCAAGCCCGACCTCGGGAACATCGACCTGGGCGAGGCGATCGGGTGGGGACAGGACAACCAGGATCTCGCCTCCGATCAGGCAGTCAAGAAGGGAACGGCCTTCGACTACGCCACCATTGCCTGGGAATGGGACAATGACGCTGTTGGCGCCATCATCCTCTCCCACGCCCCGGTCATCCGAAAGGGCATGGCCCCCGAGCTGGAACTGCACGGCACGAAAGCCTCGCTCGCCATCGATCGGATCCGCAGCACAGTCACGCTCTATCCTCCCGACGACACCGATGGCGAGGTCGAGAAGATCGAGGACCCCGGGTTTGGCAACCGAGCTGCCAAACACGTGTTCGGGTCCTTCCAGGAACAGATCGCCGGCACGCGGGGAGTGCATCCCGGAATGGATGACGGTTACCGCGTGCAGCTGTTCACCGACGCCGCAGCCACTTCCGCAAAACGAGGAGGCTGGGTCGAGCTGAGCGAGCTCGACCAGGATGTGTGACCACTTCAGCTACGTACGGTGACAATGCCGCGACCTACACCCGAACGGACGTCACCTCGACCTGCCCACTCTTGCCGGAGTCGACGGCGGCCTGCACTGTCGCGGCGATGTCGCGGCTGGTCACGACGTCGAGCACACCGCCGGCACCCGAGTCGATGGCGGCAGCAAAGTCGTCCATAAGCTGGAAATCCAGGTCGACCGCCATCCGGCGACCCCGGAACTCGAATCTCGGCTGATCGCGATAGTACACGCTGACCTCGGGCCTGGCCTCGCTGATCACCAACCCGCCCTGATCGCCGAGAACATGGAGCTTGATCTCACCGATATCAGGGTGCGACGCGGCACCGATCCGCCCGATGCACAGCGTCCCGACGATGCCGTTCTCCATCTCCAGTGTCACCGTCGCCAGGTCCTCGACATTGTTGTCGACGTTGGCCTGGTGAAAGTGTGACGCCGTCCGGGCAAACACCCGCTCGACGCGGCTTCCCGCCAGATGCTGGATATAGGCAAGCGGGTAAATTCCCTCGATCTTCAGCTCGCCCATCGGGTCCACTCCAACACCACCGTCGGAGCCGTCCGAATGAGCTTCGATCTGCCGCTGGAGCCAGTTGATCGGCGGGTCGTCCGGCCCACGGCTTCCCCGGGGAGGACCCGAGTCCTTGGCAAAGTAAAAGTCCACATGAAAGGCATACGGCCGCCCAATGTCCCCCTGATCTATCAGCCGTTTCGCCTCATTGAGCGCCGGCAGGAAATTGCGATTCCACATCATGAATCGCACGTCATGCTCGACGATCGCATCCACGAGCCGATCACACTCCGAGACACGGTTGGACATCGGCTTGTCCTGCACCACATGAAGGCCCATCGCCGCACAGCGAATGGCGAGGTCGCAGTGCCGCTCGGCTTCCGAGCTGACCACGGCCACCTGCACGTCGTGGTCGGCCACCGCCTGGGCGATGTCCCGGACATACGGGATGCCGTGCTCATCGGCATACAACTGGTTCCGTTCGTGCACCCAGTCCGGCTGATCGGCATCGTCGCACACAACAACCAGCTCAAAACGCGGGTGCTTCTCGACCCCGTTCGGAACGTAGGCGTGCTTGACCACGCTCACCACCGCACACCGGAACACATCCGCTGGTCGGTCCCCCTGGTTGGCATCACCCGAGCTCATAGCCGTCTCCCGACTCGTTGATCTCCAATGGCGCCCCCGCCTCGATCGACCTCTCGGCCGCTTCGGCCACCACGAGCGCACGCACCGCATCGGCCGGACCCGGCACAGGCGCTCGCCCCTCCGACACCGACCCAGCCAGTTCTCCCAGCAGGTTCACGAGACCCACGACACCCTCACCGCCACGCACCCCCTGTGGCGCTCCGCCGGAATACACCAGGTGCATGTTGTGGTGGTCATCTGCATAAACCGAGCCGTTCCGGCCGATCAGTGAGAGCGCGTAATAGTCCTCGCCGTCGGGCAATGTCGTCGCCACATCAATGAGCGCCATGCCGTCATCCGCAAACCCCAGGTGGACATGGACGTACTCGCCATTGTCGCCACGCCTGACCGCGTACACCTCCGTCGGCATTCCGCCAAACAGCCACGTGGCCAGGTCCAGCTGATCCGCCAGGCAGGCGACACGCACTCGACCACCGCCTGGCACCCAGCGGTGGATCCTCAGCAGCCCCGGTTCACCCAGTTGGCCGGACTGGTTGACCGCCTGGACCTCCTGGATCGACGCCGCAAACCGACCGGTGGCCGCCAGCATCGTGCCCTCGGGCAACGAGGCCGCCTCGGCCGATCCCCCCAGTGAGCCAGGGACCACGACCGCAACTCTTCCCGCCACTGACACGTCTTTGGCCGCTTCGACATCGGCCACCACGACCGCGTCGGCCGCTTCGACGTCAACCATTGTCACTCCGGCCAACCGATCGATGGCGGCACGCCACTGGTCGGCCGACAGGCCACCCGAATCAAGCACCGCGATCTTCAACATTCCGGATCCTCGCCAGCCGCTCGCCCTCGGGCAATCAGTCTTTCAGTTCCTGTTGTTTACTGAACGGAGCAAAGACAATCACAACCAGGCCAAACGCGTAGATGAACCCCGTGAACTGGCCAACCTGCGGATACTGGCCCTTGAGTGCTGTCTTGAGCACGGCCGCCGAAATCAGGATTCCGACTGCGGTAAGGATCCGGCCCCAGTTGAAGCTGACGCCAGCCCCGGTCGACCGCACCCGGGTCGGAAACAACTCGGGAAGACACAGCGGCAACCATCCAAAAAAGAAACCACTGAAAAAGCCGAGTGCAGCCGTCCAGAAAATGAACGGCGACGGCGACCAGCCGAAGAGCGTGAACAGCGCTTCCTTGCTGGCCGGATCCTCAACCCGAAACAGGAATTGCGTGCAGACCAAAGCGCATATACAGAGAATGCTGTAACTGAGCTTGCGGCCCAGCATCGCCGCAATGAATCCGCCGAGGAGGCTGGTCACCGACCCGGTCAGCGATCGAGCAATGGTGGTCTTGGATTTCAATGCCGGGTCCGATTTCTGGACCGGTTTCCCTGTCTTGTCGTCTCCAGCTTCCCCCGCTGCGTCTTCGGACACCTTGGCAACTGGCCGGTCACCGACCTCACTGGCCCACGCGCTGGCCCAGTTCGAGACGCCCCAGCCACCGAACAGGGGAATCGTCCCCAGCAGGATCCCGATGATGGTCAGCTTGTGGATCGGCGGCTTGAAGATCTCGGCCACTCCCACTTTGCCGACGTCCTTCTCGGCAGCACCAGCTCGAATGGCCAGCCACCGGGGTGATTCGGGAACCGTCAACAACGACAGGATGGCCAGGATGATCGGGCTGGCGCCGACAACCATGGTCCACCGCCAGTCTTCGGCGGTCACAAAGCGATAAGTCGTCGCGATCGCAAAGAAGAGAATGCCGACGTTGGCCGCCGTACCCATCACGCCGGCCAGGATCGGACGACCGACATTCGACCAGGCTTCCGAAAGCAGCGCGATGCCGTTGGGCCACATGCCGCCGACACCCATGCAGGTCAGAAACCTCAGCACCAGCAACATCTCAGCACTGCTGGTGAAATAGGTCGCTCCCGAGAACACCGAATAACAGAGAATGCTTCCGGCCATCGCCTTGGCTCGGCCGAACTGATCTCCAATGATCCCGAACAGGTACCCGCCGGTGGCGGCGCCCAGCAGGAAAGCGCAAACCATCCAGCCAAACCACTGGCCAATGTCTCCCTCGGGAGTTTCTGCCGGTAACAAATCGGTCAAGGCCACCCGCATAACAATGCTGGTGATCGACATGTGCACACCGGCAAACGCCCAGCCAACAAAGGCAAAAAACAAGATCGCAATTTGTCCGGTTCGGCTGATGGGCTGGCCGGGCTGTTCCGGTCGAATCTCGTCACTGGCCATCGGGACACTCCACGGATCATCGAATCAATGTGAGTCGATTCTACCCCAGCGGTCCGTGGGATTCGATTCACCGATCATCGATTGCGGACACGGTGGTCAGCGGCTGCCCACATCGACAGAATCAGAAGACCTCCAGGACCGAGACCCAGACTGATGACACACGACGCCGATCTCCGCGCCCGGCTGAAAACAGTTCACACGTACGCGGCCACGCCGTTCACCGACGACCTCGTCCGTCTCGACCTCGCCGGGTTCGAACGGAACATGGAGTTCCTGGTCGAGCAGGGCATGAAGGTCATCGCTGTTGGCGGCGGGACGGGTGAGATCGAAGCGCTGACGCTGGATGAACTCGAGACACTCGTCGGCACGGCACTCAGGACCATCGACGGACGTGCCCTGGTGATCGGTTGCCTCCCCGCCAATCTCGGCGAGGCCCTCGAGCTGCTGGGTCGATACGAACGTTTGGGGGTCGAGATCTGCCTCGGCATGCCCCCGCTGATCCGCTCCAAGATCCCGACCGACCTGTCTGGCACCTGGAACTACTTCAACGAACTGGGCCAGGCCACCAGCCTGCCGTTGATGCCATACAACACCCAGGGCTGGCCGGCGGAGTTCGTGGTCGAGCTGGCTGAGATCGACGCGATCATCGGTGTGAAGGACCCCTGCTTTTTGCCTCACGAGTTCTTCCGCTGCATCCAGATGCTCGGGGATCGCTTCGTCTGGATCGGCAACAAGAAACACGACCCCGGCGTGGCACAGCTCAGGTTCCAGATGGGCATGGAGGGCTTCACCTCCGGGCAGGGCAACTTCTGGCCCGGCCCTGAGCTGGAGATCCACGAAGCCGGAATGGCTGGCGACTGGGACCGGATCATCCGGATCCAGAAACAGGTGGCCGTGCTGGAGCAACTCCGGCTCGCCAACGACGACGCGGCGATGGTCAAGGCGGGCATGGACCTGGTCGGCCTGGCCGGCGGTCGTGTTCGGCCTCCGCGAGTGGACGCGCCACAGGAGGCCCGTGACGCGTTTCGCGAAGCGCTGGTCACGGCCGGGTGTCCGCTCGTATGAGCCCATCCCGCCCCACGTCGATCCGCTGGGTGATTTTCGCGCTGGCCGCACTGGCCAGCTACATCAATTACGTCCACAGGTACTCGTGGGGAGTGATCAAGCCGTTCCTGCTCGAGGACGGAGTCGTGACCGACGACAACGTCGGTTGGCTCGACGGGCTGATCGGCATCTCCTACGGACTGGGCCAGTTTCCAGGCGGTGTCGCCGGCGACCTGCTGGGTCCGCACGTGGTGATCCCGACCAGCGCCGTGCTCTGGTCGGTCGTCACCGCCGCCCCGGCGTTCGTCCACGCCTATGGCGGCCTCGCCACCATCCGCCTCGCCATGGGGCTCGTCCAGGCTCCCTGCTACCCCTGCCTGGGCAAGATCACCCAGAGCTGGATCCCCCGGGCGATCCGCACAACGCAACAGGGATTCATCAGTTCCTTCGCCGGCCGCGCCGGAGGTGCCTGCTCCAGTCTGATCATCGGAACGCTGTTGATGGGAGCCCTTGGCACCACCTGGCAGACAGCGCTCGTGATCACCGCGGCCTTTGGCGTGCTCTTTGCGGTCGCATTCGCCGTCCTGTTCCGCAACTCGCCACGCGAGCACCCGTGGGCCAACGATGCGGAGGCCGCGTTGGTCGAGGAGGGTGAGGTCGTGGTGGCCGACAACCAACGGCTCCACTGGGACTGGTCGGGCCGAAATATCGGAAACCTGGCCGCATTCTTCGGAGCCTCGTTCTCATCGACGTTTGCCGACAACCTCTTTGTCTTCTGGATGCCGACGTTCCTGGTCCAGGCCAAGGGCTTCACTGCCGCCGAGATGGGGGTGTTTGCCAGCATCCCGCTGTTCGGGGGAGCGTGCGGTGGATTGCTCGGCGGCATTCTCAATGACGTCCTCATCCGGCGGATCGGCAACCGCAAGTGGGCACGCCGCGTCATCGCCGGCGGCTGCAAGGTGATCGCAGCTCTGCTGATCTGTGGGAGCCTCTACTTCGACGACGGACGCGTCGTGATGGGCGTGCTGTTTTTCTGCAAGTTCTTCAGCGACATGAGCCAGCCCACCTGGTGGGGTACGGTCACTGATCTCGGCGGCCCCGCTTCCGGCCGCGTCTTTGGCATGGTCAACACCGTCGGAGCCGCGGGACTCTTCGCCGCCGGACCCATCATGGCGTACGTCAAGAATGCCTACGGGTTCGACGGCCTCTTCTACTTCGTCGCGGTCGTCTACCTGGTCACCACCGCCTGCTGGCTCATGGTCGATTGCACCAAGCGGCTGGTCATCGTTGAGTAGCCCATCTGGTACCAGATGGGGGAGTCGCTGGTGACTCTGCTGAAGTGTGACCACTTCAGCTACACCGCATCCCACCAACACCGGATCGCCTCGGCGGCTTCCGACCAGTTCTTCTCGGCGGTGCGGCCTGATCTCTTGCGCGGCACCAGGTCGTGGTCGCCGTCGGCCACCCACTGCACCTCGATCGATGCCGAGAGATCATAGGCCGCCACCTCATCGGGCGTCCCAAACCGATCGCGTTCGCCCTGCAGGATCAGTGTCGGCGTCTCCAGGTCGGCCAGGTGTTCGGTCCTCAACTTCTCCGGCTTGCCCGGCGGATGAAACGGGTAGCCAAGACAGACCAACCCCGCGACCTTCCGCTCGTCGGCCACCAAGCTGGCCATGCGGCCGCCCATCGACTTGCCGCCGATCAACAGCCCGTTTGAGCCGAGCCTGTCAATCACCGCGTGCCAGGTTTCAAGCAACACCGGCTGCCTGTCGGGCGGACGACGCGTGCCGTCCTGGCCTCGCCGAACCATGTAGGGAAACTCGAACCGCACGACGCGGAATCGGCGGTCGGCCAGCCCGAGACTGATCGCCTCGAGAGCCGGCGAGTCCCAGCCACGCCCGGCTCCATGAGCCAACACGATCGTCCGACTCGGGGATCCGGATGCGCCAGTCGGTTCGTTCACACACAGATCGGGGCAGTCCACCGGTCGAGTTGCACTCCCATTCTGCCGAGAGCTATTCGCCGGTGGCAGCAGCCGCCGTCTTCGACTTGCCGATACAGTACAGGTGCTCGGTGGTCCGAAGCAGGAGCTGCCCCCTGGAGAAGATCGGCGTGGCGACCGTGAATTCGCCCAGCGTGTTGGCACCCAGCACCTCGAACTTGTCACCGGTCCCGATCACGAACGTCTTGCCATCCTCACGGGTGATGTAGATCTTGCCGCCGGCCAGAACCGGTGAACTCGAAAACGCCTGGCGATTCCGCTCAGGCTGTCCGCTCCAGATCGTCTTGCCCGATTTCACATCGAGGCAGGTGACCTTGCCCCGGTCGCTGCAGACGAATGCACGCTTCCCCTGGACGATCGGGGTTGGCACATCGGCGGCCGCGCCGCCCTTGTTGATCCAGGCCACGTGTGTCCCGGTCACGTCTCCCTCGCCACCCAGACGGATAGCCGTCAGCGTGCTGCCTCGCGAGTACGGAGCCAGCAGGAGGTCTCCGGCCACGACGGGTGACGAGATGCTGCGGAAGTACTTCTGGCCACCGGGGTTCAGCCCGCCAACCCGCCACAGCTCCTTACCGTTGGCCACGTCCTGGGCGGTCACGTGATCGGCGCCGAGCACCAGCAGGCGCTCCTGCCCATCTCGATTCAGCACCAGCGGAGTCGTGTAGCTCTGGGCCGCCTCCAGCGGAGCCTCGAGATTGCGGTCGGTTTTCCAGTCGACATGCCCATCCTTCTTACTGAAGGCAACCACGTACGACCCACCGGTCTGCATCACCGCCACAATGACCTTGTCCCTGGACAGCACCGGCGAGGTTCCCAGGTCCCACCACAGGGTGTCTTTTCCCCAAGCTTTCTGCAGGTTGGTCTGCCAGACCAGCTTGCCGGCCAGCGTCAGGCAGGCCAGGTCACCCGTCTTGAAGTACACGTAGATGTTGCGGCCGTCGGTCACCGGTGACGGGTTGCTGCCACTCGCCTTGCGATGCTTGCCCGGGATCGTCTTCTCGCCAATCGTCGTTTTCCAGATCACCTTGCCGTTTCGATCGAGAGCCTGGGTCGTGTTCCCGCCGTCCTGACAGGTCAGGATGATCTGATCGCCCCACACGATCGGCGTCGAGGTTCCCTTGCCCGGGAGTTTCAACTTCCACGCCACGTTCTCGGTCGCACTCCACTTAACCGGGTAGTTGCCCTTCGGGGCGACTCCGTTGAATGTCGGGCCGCGCCAACTCGGCCAGTTGTTCGCCGAGGCCAGTGGGGCGGACACGACCAGGGCCAACAGGGCCACGAAAGAAACAGCAAGCCGACTGCGAGACATGAACAACTCCGGACAGGGGGTCGAGGTGAGACCTACAGGATAACAACTCGGGGAGCGTGGATGAATTCGTGTCACACTTGCCGAGGACCCGCCGAACCGAAAGACTGCATGTTCAGCTCACAGGAAACCCTCGCACATGCCCCGACTCACCGGCGCCCAGTACCTGGCGGACATCCTCGAGGTCTACGGCGTCACCCATGTCTTTTTTGTCCCGGCGATCCTGAATCAGTCGCTGGCCGAGATGGAGATCCGCGAAACGGGAATCTCCCGGATCATGACTCACGGCGAGAAGTCCGCCGTTTACATGGCCGATGGATTCGCCCGCGTCTCGGGCCGACCGGGCGTCACGTTCGCCCAGTGTGTCGGTGCAGCCAACCTCGCCGCCGCACTGCGAGACCCCTATCTTGCCTGCTCTCCCGTCGTCGCCCTGACCGGCGGCCCCTATCACGACACGCGACACCGCCACACCTACCAGGAAATCGACGATTTCAGCCTCTTTCCGGCTGTGACCAAGTCGAGCACCCGGGTCGAGACCATCGACCGGTTGCCCGAGGCGATCCGGCAGGCGTTTTGTGACGCCACCAGCGGCACACCCGGCCCCGCTCACATCGAGCTGCTGGGCCATATGGGCGAGATCGAGCTTGAGGAGCTGGATGCCGAAACGCTGTTCGAGCCGCACATTGTTGCCACGCCGGCCGTCCGCATGGCCGCGAACAACGATGATGTTGAAGAGGCCCTGTCGGTGCTTTCGACCAGCCGGAGACCTGTCATCGTTGCGGGAGGCGGAGTCCGGTCGTCGATGGCCGGAGATGCGGTGGTGCGGCTGGCCGAGACGCTGGGCATCCCGATCGCCACCTCGCTCAATGCCAAGGACACTGTTCCATCCGGCCACCCGCTCAATGTCGGTGTCCCGGGCCACTACTGTCGCAAGAGCGCCAACCAGGTGTTGCTCGAGGCCGACCTGGTCTTCTTCGTCGGCAGCCGGACCGGCAGCCAGGTCACCGCACGCTGGCAGGTGCCGCCGCGAGGGACCACGGTCATCCAGCTGGACATCGCTCCCGAGGAACTCGGGCGGCACTATCCCAACGTCGCCAGCCTCTGTGGCGACGCCGCCACCGTGCTCGACCAGATGATCGCTTCCGCCGATGGCTCAACCGCGGAACTCCGCCAACCCTGGATCGATCACGTGGCGAATCTCCGCGAAGCGTGGTACACGGAGAATGAGGAGGCGCTGCATTCGGACGATGTGCCGATGAGACCCGAACGCCTGTGCGGTGACCTCGCCCGCCTGCTCCCGGCCGACGCCATCCTCGTTTCCGAAACCGGCCACAGCGGCATGTGGACCGGCGGCTTCGTGGATCTCCAGCACGACAGCCAGTCATTCATCCGAGCGGCAGGTTCGCTCGGATGGGGGCTTCCGGCCGCACTGGGAGCCAGCCTGGCCGCACCCGATCGACCGGTCATTCTCTTCTCTGGCGATGGGGGATTCTGGTACCACCTGGCGGAGCTGGAAACGGCCGTTCGCTGCCAGATCACCTGCGCCCTGGTGATCAACAACAACACATCGCTCAACCAGGAGATTCCCCTGGTCGAGACGGCCTATGGGGGTTCGTTGCCAGGACGTCATGGGGACCTGTGGCAATTCACAGACGTCAGCTTCGCTGACATCGCCAAGGCCATGGGAGCGCGAGGCGTGAAGGTCACGCAGCCCGGCGAATTCGATTCCGCCCTCGACCAGGCTCTCTCGGGCCAGGGCCCGTGCGTGATCGAGGTGATGACCGAACAGACCGCTCAGGCACCTCTCGCCTGGCTGGGAGACACTCCATGAATACCACAGCAGACACCTCAGCCAACAGCGCAGACCCAGCGGGCGATTCCCAGGCCTTGCCACTGGACACCCCGATCTCGGTCATTGGCCTGGGCACGATGGGACACGGCATCGTGCAGGCATTCGCCACCGGCGGCTACTCAGTCCGCGGAGTCGACGAGCGGCCCGAGACGGCTGCGACGGCGATCGGCCGGATCTCCAGCAGTCTCGAGCAACAGGTCAGTGCCGGCCTGATCACCTCCGACCAGGTCCCGGCGATCCTCGAACGCATCACGATTTGCGAGACTCTTGAAGAGACAGTCTCGGGGGCGGGGCTGGTCACCGAGGCCGCGTGGGAGGATCTCGAAGTCAAAAAGTCGCTGCTGACCCGGCTCGAAGCGCTCGTGGACTCCTCCACGATCCTCTGCAGCAACAGTTCGAGCTTCAAGATCTCTGCATCGGCCGCCGATCTGTCGCATCCTGAGCGGGCCGTGGTCACGCACTGGTTCAATCCGCCACAGGTGATCCCGGTGGTCGAGGTCGTGGGGGGCGAGCGGACGAGCGAGGCGACGGTGGTGACGGCAATCGCGACGCTCGAGGCGATCGGCAAGATGGCGGTGCGGATCGACAAGGAACTGACCGGCTTCCTGGTCAATCGCGTTCAGGTGGCCATGTTCCGCGAGGTGTTTGACCTGCTCGATCGCGGCGTGGCCAGTGCGGCCGAGATCGACCGCGCCATCCGTGGCAGCATGGGTCTACGACTGGCTGCCCTGGGCCCGCTGGCGATCATGGACTACGCCGGGCTGGAAATCTCTTCAGCGACGTTTCGTAACCTCGTGCCTGACATGAGACGCGATTGCGAGATCCCGAACACCGTCAAGCAGCTGGTCGCGGACGGCAACCTGGGAGCGAAGACGGGACAGGGGTTTTTCGAGTACCCGGCTGACGAAGTGGACGAGAAGATCACCGAACGCGACGCCGACTATCTCGCTCTTGTTCGCTTGCTGCATTCCGGAGAGCAAGACGGATGATGACACCCGAGGACTTCCGGCGTCATGGCCGTGAGGTGATCGACTGGATCGCCGACTACATGGAGCAGGTCGACACCTACCCGGTTCTTTCACAGGTCGAGCCGGGTGCGGTCCGCGCGATGTTGCCCGGCTCACCGCCCGAGACGGGGGAGGCCTTCGAGGACATCCTGGCAGACGTGAATCGGGTGATCCTGCCGGGAGTCACTCACTGGCAGTCGCCGAACTTCTTTGGCTACTTCCCGGCCAATTCGTCTCCCCCGTCGGTGCTGGGCGAGTTGCTCGCAGCGGGACTCGGCGTACAGGGCATGCTCTGGACCACCAGCCCGGCATGCACCGAACTCGAGCAGCACGTGCTCGACTGGCTGATCGAGATGCTCGATCTGCCGGATCGATTTCGTAGCGACGGAACCGGCGGAGGCGTGATCCAGGACACCGCCTCGAGCGCGTCATTGTGTGCACTCCTGGCGGCCTGCTACCGCGACCGCGAGGACCTCTCGCACGATACGCGTCGGAAGGGCATCAACGCCTGGCAGGTGGCCTACACGTCCGACCAGGCCCACTCGTCGATCGAGAAGGCGATGATGATCACCGGGATGGGCACCGACAGGCTTCGCGTGATCGAAAGCGATGGCCAGTGGCGGATGCGTGCCGACCTGTTGGCGCAGCAGATGCAGACCGACGCCCGACACGGTCTCAAGCCGACATTCGTCTGCGCAACTGTTGGCACCACGTCCAGTGGGGCCATCGATCCGGTTCCCGAGATCGCACAGATCTGCCGCGAACATGGCGCGTGGTTGCACGTCGACGCGGCCATGGCCGGCACGGCGGCACTGTGTCCGGAATTCCGCGAGATGCACGAGGGTCTCGAATGGGCCGACAGCTACGCGTTCAATCCCCACAAGTGGATGTTCGTCAATTTCGACTGCGACTGCTTCTACGTGGCCGATCGGAAGCCGTTATTGCAGGCGCTGTCAGTGTTGCCCGACTACCTGAGAAACCGAGCGTCGCAGTCGGGCGATGTGGTCGATTTCCGGGACTGGCAGATTCCACTCGGCCGCCGCTTCCGGGCCCTCAAGCTCTGGTTCGTCATCCGCAGCCTCGGGGCGTCCGATCTCAGGGACAGGGTCCGCCAGCATGTCGACTGGGCGAGCCAGCTGGAGTCGTGGATCCGCGAGGATGACGACTTCGAGTTGGCGGCTCCCAGGTCATTGAACCTGGTCTGTTTCCGGCACGTGGGCGGAGATGAACTGAACCAACGGCTTCTCGACACGCTCAACGACTCGGGCGATCTCTTCCTGACTCACACCCGTCTCGATGATCGCATGACGCTTCGGATGTCGGTCGCGCAGACAACGACCGAACTGGTGCACGTCGAAAGAGCGTGGGCTGCAATCCGCGGCACCGCTGCTGAGTTGATGTAGCCAATCTGGTAACAGATTGGACGAGCCACCAGCGACTCCCTGAAGTGTGACCACTTCAGCGACATTGCTTCACGCGACGCCGCAGAAGTTCATCGCGGCCAGCGCGTAGACCCGGGCGGAGTCGACCAGGCGGGTCATCGAGACGGTCTCGATATCCGCGTGGGCCGTGTCGTTGCTCGGGCCGTAGTAAATCGTCGGGACGCCCGAACCGTGGACGTACAGGTTCGCATCACCGACGATCCGACGGCCAATCACCCGCGGTTCCTCGTCAAACAGCTCACGGTGAGCCGCACTGACTGCCTCGGTCAACGGATCATCCAACGGAGTCTCGAACGGCTCTCGCTCATGCTCCATCGTCACCTCGGCCTGCATACCCCCGGCCTCCGCAATCGGGGCCACCAGCTGACGCAGGTCGTCGAGGATCATCTCGGCCGTCTTGCCCGGTGACCATCGTCGCGTGCCGGTGAATCGACACGATACCGGGGTCCGGTTGAAGTAGTCGCCGGTGTGCAGAATCCCAAGGTCAATCCGCTCGGGCCCCGCCAGTGGATGAACCTCGTTGACGTCCAGGTCGTCCTGCTTCGTGGCGATGGCAGCCACCAGGTCGCCCGCGTACCGGATCGGGTTGTCGCGAAAGTCGACATACTGCGTGTGCCGTCCGCCGTTGTCCGGGGTGAGCGTGATCGTGAATACCATCGACCCCATGCTCATCACCCACAACTCGTCGTCTCCCTCGACGATGATGATCCGGTCGGCGGCAATACGCCCGCTGTTGATGTCGGCAATCAGGGCCTTCGGCCCGTCCTTCTCGGCTTCGGGCTCCTCGTGTCCCACGACCGCGGTCAACCAGAGGTCGCCCGCCAGCGTCGTGCCGCTCTCGAGCAGGGCTCGAGCCGCTCCCAGCACGGCCGCCATGCCCCCTTTCATGTCCGTCGTGCCGCGTCCATAAAGCAGGTCGCCTTCGCGATAACACGGCTGGTTGGTCTGGTTCGGGATCGTGTCGAGATGGCCGTTGAGCATCAGGGTCGGTCCGTCCCCCTGGCCCTTGAGGCAGGCGTAGAGATTCGGGCGACCGGTTGTGACCTCGCGGACGTCGACCTCCAGGCCGAGGTCAGACAACTGACGCTCGTAATACCCACAGACCTCCGTCTCATTCATGGTCACGCTGGGGATCCGGACCATCTCCTCGGTCACATCCACGATCCAGTCACCGGGGATCCGCTCGAGCACCGCCGCCACATCAGCCATCATTGCCGTCCGTTTCTGCATGATCCGTGTCGAGGAATTCGTTGGGCTGTTGGAAGATGCCGATGCCCAGCAAGCCATCGGGCGTATAGGCCTCGTGCACGCTCCCCGGACGTCGCCAGACAAAGTTGCCCGCCGTACAGGTCCCCTCATCATCCACCAGGCTGCCCTCGATGATGTAAGTCTGCTCGACACCACGATGTCGGTGTAGAGGCAATTTCGCGCCCGCTTTCGCCCGGAACAGCGCGGTGAAACCTTCACCGTCGCTTTGCTCATACAACATCTTGATCTCTATCCCGGGAAATGGCGTCGCCTGCCAGGGCATGACGTCGACATCGACATACACCGAACCCGGGTGCTGTGTCATCAACCGGCCTCTTTTACGAGTTGCTGTGGACCATTTCGAGAATCACCACATCGCCACCGTAGTCAAAGCCACGACCATTCGGCTATGCAAAAGAGCCCCCACACCGAAATCAGAACGGGCCGGTTATCAGTGAACCGATTTGTACCTCCCAGGAGACCATTTCTCCATTGTTTTGTGTAAACTCCCTATCTTGGCCATATGACCCATATTTACAGGTTGGTTTGACAGATGTTGCTTAGCAACTGGCTGAAGAGCATTGCGCGTCGACGTCGACAACGGCGCGAGAGAGCTCCGGTTTCCCGCAAGGTGTCTGCCAGCGTCCAGCTTCTTGAAGATCGGACGTTGCTGTCCGGAATGTCGATCATCGAACTGGGCGATCTCGACGGCGTCACAGGATTCCGTCTGGATGGTGTTCAAGGCGGATCCAACGCGGGCTTCTCGGTGAGTGCCGCGGGGGACGTCAATGGCGATGGCTTCGGCGATATCATCATTGGGGCACCGGGTGGAGACTTCGATGGCGTCGAGTCGGTCGGGTTGGCCTACGTCGTCTATGGATCCGGCTCCACGTTCTCGCCAAGCTTCGACCTGAGCGGCCTTGATGGCAGCAACGGCTATCGCATCGTCGGATCCGAGAACCGCGACTTTGCCGGGGTCGCCGTGGCATCTGCAGGTGACCTCAATGGCGACGGTCTCAGCGATCTCCTCGTTGGATCCTACGGCAGCGCCAACCTGGCCGGCATAACCAACGTGATCTTTGGCTCCACAGAGACCTCGGCCCCCACGTTGCATCTCGAAGACCTCGACGGCACCAACGGCGCCCGGATCTTCGGAATTGATGCCGACGACTACTCTGGATACGCCCTCAGCGGTCTCGGAGACGTCAACGGTGATGGACTGGACGACTTGATCATCGGTGCCCCCGAAGCGGATGGCGGTGGCAGAGAGCAGTCGGGAGAAAGTTACGTCGCCTATGGATTCGACGGGAGCTTTCCTGAGAGTGCGTTTCTCGAAGAACTGGGGGACAACCCTGGCGACGGGTTCATCATTGAAGGCAGCGGCCCACGAGATCATTCCGGCAGATCCGTGCGCGGCGCCGGCGACATCAATGGGGACGGATTTGCCGACATCATCGTCGGTGCCCACAAGGCAGACACGGCCAACAACGTCGATGCTGGCGAAGCTTATGTCGTGTACGGCGGCCCGGGGCAGGACGAGTTTCGCCTCGGACTGGACGCGCTCGATGGCACAAATGGCTTCAGGCTTCACGGTGCCGCTGCCGGTGACCGCGCCGGATTTTCGGTGAGCGGCCTGGGCGACATCAACGGTGACGGACTGGGCGATTTCGTCATCGGTGCCTACGCCACCGACGTCCAGGGCAATGAAAACGCCGGTGCGATCTACATCGTGCCTGGATCTGCCAACGGTTTCGGCGCCGATGTCAGTTTTCAGGAAGCGGCGGTGGTCACGATCACGGGGGCAGCAGCCCTGGATGACGCGGGGGTCGCCGTCAGCGGGGCCGGAGACTTCAATGGCGACGGCGTCGACGACATATTGATCGGTGCTGATGGTGTCGACCTGCCGGACGCCCACGACGCAGGCGCCGCCTTCCTCGGTTTTGGCTCTCGCGTCCCTCCCTCGGGCAGCATCAGCCTCGGAGAGCTCGAGAACACTGCCGGCGTGGTGTTCAACGGCTTGGGCACCGAGGACCATACCGGATTCTCGGTGAGCCACGCCGGCGACATCAATGGGGACGGATTCGACGACATCCTGATCGGCGCCCACGACGCCGATCCCAACGACATCTCCGATGCCGGAGCTGTCTACGTCGTGTTTGGAGGCGACTACTCCGAGTCCGTCACTCAGTCCGGCACAGTCGCCGCGGACATCATGATCGGCTCAGGCGGAGCCGATGTCCTGGTCAGCGGCCGGGGGGACGATTTGCTGCTGGATATTGCCACAGACGATGTCGCCTACACGGCAACCGGCAACGACACGATCGTCATCCAGAATGCGAGCTTCGATCGTATTGATGGTGGCCCCGGAACCGACACACTTCAACTCGCCACCAACAATCTCCACCTCGACCTGACGACCATTCCCGATTCTCGCATTAGAGGCATCGAGAAGATCCATCTGGGTTCAGCATCCACCGCCACAACCCTGACTCTCAACGCCCTCGAGGTCGTCAACCTCAGCGGCAGCTCCAACACCCTCACCGTCACTGGAGACAACAACGACACGCTGAATTTCGGATCCGGCTGGACCTGGATTCGCCCCAAGCTCAATGAAACGGTCCACGAATACCGCCAGGGCACCGCCACCCTGTTGGTGGACTCGAACATCAATACCGGGCAACCCGATCGCGCCATCCTTCCTCTCAACACCCTCGATGGTGACAACGGTTTCCGCATGGAGGGCATCGACATTGAAGACGAGTCCGGTTCTTCGATCAGTTCGGCCGGAGATATCAACGGCGATGGATTCGACGATTTTCTCATCGGAGCCCGCAGCGCGGATCCCGGCGGAAACACCGATGCGGGAGCGACCTACGTGATCTTCGGCTCCGGTGATGCCTTCCTCGAGAGTTTCGACCTCGCCACGCTCGACGGCAGCAATGGCTTTCGTCTCGATGGCACCAACGCAGGCGATGCCTCGGGGTGGTCGGTGAGTTCAGCGGGCGATATCAATGGCGACGGACTCGACGACCTCCTCGTCGGAGCACCAGCCGCCGACAGGGAAGGCGACAACAATGAGGGTGCCGCCTACGTCGTACTCGGCTCCACAAGCAACTTCCCGGCAAGCCTCAATCTTGACTCACTCGACAAAACGACCGGCTTTCGCATCAACGGCATCGACAACGACGACGAATTGGGATTCACGGTCAGCTCCGCGGGCGATGTCAATGGTGACGGCCTCGACGATGTTCTGATCGCATCTCCATTTGCAGATCCCGAGGGTCGAAACACAGCGGGAAAGACATTTGTCCTGTTTGGATTTGAAGGAGAGCTCCCTGAGACCGGCGAACTGGGCCAGCTCGATGGCACTGTCGGCTTCCAGTTGAACGGCTCAGGCTCGGGTGATTTGTCCGGCTGGTCAGCCAGCGGCGCAGGAGATGTCAATGGCGACGGATTCGACGACATTCTCGTCGGAGCCCTATTTGCGTCCCCTGACGAAAACACCAATGCCGGTGAGACGTATGTCGTATTCGGATCGGGAAGCGGATTCCCCTCGGTTCTTGAACTGGACGAACTCGACGGAACAAACGGTTTCACGCTCAACGGCATCGACACCGACGACGAATCCGGCTTTTCGGTGAGTGCAGCGGGCGACATCAATGGAGACGGATTCGCAGACGTCCTCATCGGAGCCCACCGGGCCAACCCTGGCGGTGAAAACTCAGCCGGCGAATCCTACGTTGTCTTCGGCTCCGGCAGCGGTTTCGACGCGAGTATCAACCTCGACTCACTCACCGGCGCGAACGGATTTCGACTGACAGGCATCGACAGCGAAGATGCTTCCGGCAGCTCGGTGAGCTCAGCGGGGGACGTCAATGGTGATGGCTTCGATGATCTCCTCATCGGAGCACCCCTGGCCGAGGTTTCCGACAACTTCGAGGCCGGAGAGGCCTACGTCGTCTTTGGATCCGGGTCCGGT
>MDTE01094512.1_pt1 | contig 17887 bp, 18 predicted proteins | sample 811231 | NCBI WGS metagenome assembly MDTE01 (sample SAMN05326651, study PRJNA326480) | marine metagenome | isolation source: seawater | place: Indian Ocean: Red Sea | collected 2010 | reverse complement strand
TATACAAAATCTTTTTTAAAAGCTTTCATTTTGGCATTTTTAAAAATTAAATTTTCATTTATTGAAAAATTCAATTTTTTAATTTCAAAACTATCTCTAATTACCTTTTGAATAACTTTCCTTTTTGTATTTTTGTTATTTTTTTTTTTAAATAAGTAAATATTATTTTTAAAAAAGTTTACGGTAGCTCTACCAAACTCCAATTGATTTTTCATTTTTGATAAAGAAGCAAAGGAAGGGTATAATCTTGTAGCTACAATTAAAAAAGTTACCAAATAAGCAGCTCTATCAATTAAATCGCTCTGAGCATAATTTTTTGGTAGATCATAAAATAGAATTACAAACACACATGTAACTATAAATACTTCAAGAAAATGTTTTGGAATACTTCCATAAATTGATTTTTTTATTGAAACTTGTCTTTTTACTTTGTCATTGTATTTAAATTGGTTTACAAAATAGTCACTCAAATTAAAAATTCTAATATCTTTAAAACTTAAAAAAACAGTATTCAGTATCTTGAGAGCTGTTTTATTTAATGATCTCCTTAAGTAAGATAAATCTAATAATTTTTTTCTTAAAAGGTAAAAATATAAAAAATAAAAAAACAAGAGAAACAAAATTATTATTGAAGAAGATTTAAAATCATAAATTAAAACTAATGAAGATATTATAATTATATTAATACTGGTATTTATATACTCTAACTTCTGTTGTATAAAACCAGTGAACACATTTGTTTCTTCATTTACATTTCTAATATATTCGGAAACATCTTTTTTAAAAAAAAAACCAATGTCTTTCTTTAAATAATGATTAAATATAATTTTTGAAAATTTAAGTTTTAAAGTATTTATAAAATAAGTTACGGAATATGTGTAGGCAATTTGCAAGCTATTCTTTATGAGGAAAAATAAAAAAATCAAATATACTAAAAAAATAATAAAATCTATATTTAATGTATACGAATTGATTTCTCCTAAAAATTCATAAATTTTATTTCCGAAATTATTTTCTAAAATTGAATTAAAAAAAACTATTATCAAACCTATTGATAAAAAATCAGCAAAAGAAGTGATTAATAATAAAATTGATAAAACTAATAGATTAAAAATATCTCTTTTTCCAAGGATAGTAAAAATTATATTAAGATCTTTAAGCATTCAAAAAATAAGAAATTATATATTTATATGTTTTTTTGGCATGATTATGATCTTTTTTATAAATTTTAAAGAAATTTTTAACACACTTATTTCCCAATAAAGCTAATTTTTTTTTTTCATTAATTATATAATTAAATTTTTTTTGATTATTTATTGGAATTGCAAGACCAAGTTTAGAATATAATTTTAAATTTTTATCAATATTTAAAATATCATTTAAAAATAATTCAATTGGTGGAACTTTTAGCGCCAAAGAATCTAAAAATACTGAAGATAAAGGTTCTGATAAAGAATAATCGCTCATCATTAATAATTCATATAAATGTTTTTTTGAAATAACTATTTGATCCTTTGAAAAATTTTTAATTATTTTATTTAAATTCTCTAATTTAGTTCTTGGATGCAATTTAAAAATAATCCTATTATTTTTATTTGATAAAATAATTGAAATTATATTATTAATATATTCCTCTATGATTTTTTTTTGTTTTTCAGTATAAAATTCAAAATTATATTTATATGAATATAAAAAAGTACATTTTGAGTTATCTTTTAATATTTTTTTATTTTGGGTAATTTTTTTAATCCAACAATTGTCAAATTTTGGATATCCCGAAATGAATATTGGTGGTTTAATTTGTAGTTTTTTCCAATAATGATAATCAAATCTAGAATTTAAAATCAACAAATTTCCATATAAATTATACCTAGGTCTGTAAGTTTTTGATTTAACTTTTGGAAACATTTTAGGTGAGCTTGGATAATGAATAACTTTAATATTATTGTTTTTAGCACTTTTTATCCAAGGATTATTAAAGTCAAATTCTGAAAAAAAAAAATCAAATTTTCTGTTATCTACTTTATTATAAATATTTTTAAAATCATGAATTTTATTATTAATAAAATTAATCAAAAAAAAATGATCTTTTCTAAAAATCCAAAGCATTATTTTTCTTAGACTTCTTAGAATAAAAAAATCTTTTTTTGTTTGAATATAATATTTAGTAACTATTTTTTTCCATAATTTAAAAACTATTTTATTATTTGAAATATTTTTAAAACATTCTTCTGATTTAAAATAAAAAAAAATATTATAGTTTTTTTTAAATTCAACCAAAACTGGTAAAATCCAGTCTAACTCCGCTAATCCATTTCTATTATAAACTAGTAAATTTTTTTTTTTCATCTTATTTTTTTTGAAAAATTTGAATTTTATTTAATGTTTCATATTTTTTATCTAATTCATCAACTTTATCTCCAAAAAGAGTGTTGAAATTTATCTCAAACCTTTTTTTAAATAAAAAACTATCAATATATTTTCTATACCCATCTAATAAATTAAATTTAAAGTATTTTTTTTTTTTATTTTGACCTTTAAGAGGTTGGGCAGTTTCATCATTAAATAATTCATCAAAATATGCTTGGGTTTTATTTTCTTTAAAATTACCAAATCTAAGACCAAATCGTTGAATGAAATTTGACAACTTTGATAATATAATCACTCCATTTTTACTCAGAGCCTTATTCGTTGTTATTTTATTTTTAGGATTTTTATTTTTTATAAAATTCTGATTATTTTGATTATAAAGATTTAATCCTTCTAGTAAATAATTGTTTTCAAACATAAACTCATATTTTAAAAAAACCACTCTTTTAAATTTATTAATAAAAAATTTACCTAACTCATCATAGTCAAATTTTTCTAAATTAAATTTAGGGTAATTTTTTTTCAAATTATAATCATTACTATTTAAAAAAAAATTGCCAGGTCTAACAAAAAAACCTTTGGAAATACATGACTCTAGATATGTCGAAAGCATTAAATCACTTGGTTTTCTTAATACTATTAATATGTCTAAATCTTCACCGAGTGAATTTTTAATTTTTTCACTTGAATTTTTCCAACTCTCTGGATCTTCACCTATTAAACCTTCGTGACTAATTAAATAATTATTTGGTATTTCTATTTTTTTTGAATCAAATCCATACTCAATTGAATATTTTAAATGAAATATTTTTTTATTTAATTGATTATCATAGTCACCATTTTTTCCTAAAAATAATAATTTATTTAAATTGCAAAGTTCAGGAAATATTTTTTTTTGCAAAAATGTAGTTGCTGTTTTTGGTAATCCAATATGAAGAATTTTTCTAGACACGAATTTCATATTAGTATAACAATTTTGCATGAAAACAATATGTATTATTCCAGCTAGGGGTGGTTCAAAAAATTTAAAAAATAAAAATATTAGAAAACTTAATACTAAACCTTTAATTTTTTATCCAATAAATGCTGCAAAAAAAAGTGGGGTCTGTGATCATATTTTTGTAACAACTGATAGTCCAATAATTGCTAATCAAGCAAAAAAATTTGGCGCTGAAGTCCCCTTTCTAAGAAAAAAGAAGTATAGCCAATCAATGACAACAACTGAAGAAACTTTGAAACACGCATTACTTAGTTACGAAAAATTTTATAATATAAAATTTGATATTTGTGTTTTTTTAACTTGTACAAATTTTTTTAGAAAAACATCATGGGTAAAAAAGGCAGTAAATAATTTAAAAAAAGATCCAAAATTGGACAGTTCATTTGTTGTAACAAAACTTTACAGACATTTTTGGCATGAATTAAAAAATAATAAGCCAGAAAAAATTGCTAAATGGATGAAAAATTATACATCAAGACAAATTGCTCCAAATATGTATAGGGAAGAAACTGGTTTAGCGTGTGCTACCAGGGCTAATTTTTGGAGAAAAGGAAAAAGAATCGGAAGCAAAGTTAAGTTCATTATTTCAGACCATTCTTTTACTGGATTTGATGTAAATGATTATGATGATTATGAAATAATTAAAAAAATATTTGTTCATTTAAAAAAAAGAAAATTTAAAGAACTAATTAATTAATGAATAAAGACTGCTGCATTCTCTTATTTTCATATAATAGACCCTCGCACCTCAAAAGAGTAGTTATTAGTTTAGAAAATTATAAAGTTAATAATCTTTACATAATTTTAGATGGTCCAAAAAATAATAAAGACAAACTTATTCAAAAAGAAATAATAACAAATGTTTTGGGTGAAAATAAAATAAAAATTAAATTAATAAAGAGAAAAAAAAATATTGGTCTTGCAAGGTCAATTTATACAGCATTGGATGATTTTTCAAAAAAATATAAAAAAATAATTGTTTTAGAAGATGATTGTATACCAAGAAAAGAATTTTTTAGTTTTATAAAAAAATCTTTTTATTTATCTATGAATGATGATGAGATAGCAGCCATATGTGGATATCAATTACCTCAGTTACATAATAAAAATTTTTCTAAGTTGAAAATATTAAAACTTAAACATTTTATCCCATGGGGTTGGGCAATTATATCTAAAAATTGGCAGTATTTTAGAAAAAACTTTAAAAAAGTTAACTTTAACTACGATAAAAAAAACCTACCCCCAAATTTAAAAAAAATAATTAAAAAAACTAAAAACAATGAAAAAAACATTTGGTCAAAAAATTTTATTATATTTAATTTCATAAATAAAAAATTTTATCTGTTTCCAGACAAAAGTTTAATTAAAAACATAGGTTTTGATGGATCTGGGGTAAATTCAAAAATTACAGATATTTTTTACACTAAATATTTTAAAAGCAGAAAAATTTCTAATGAAATTATTGAAAAAAAAAAAATTATCTATAAACAGGAGCAAAATTTAATTAAATTAGTCGATTATTATTATTAATGAACATCATTATAGTTGGTTTTGGATCTGCTGGTAGGTTTTATTATGAACTTTTAAAAAAAAATAAAAACTATAATATTTATATTTTAGAAAGTCGTAAGCTTAAAAATATTAAAGCAAAAACATTTAATAGTTTAAAACAATTAAACAAGATTAATTTTCAATTTGATTACGCAATAGTTTCAACACCATCACATCTTCACTTTAAATACTCTGAATTCTTTTTAAAAAAAAAAATAAATGTTTTAATCGAAAAACCTATGGTATTGAAATTAACTGATGCAAAGAGATTAATCTCTTTAAGTAAAAAAAATAAAGTAAAATGTTGGGTGGCTTTTCAAAACCGTCATAACAAGGCTATAACTAAACTTAAATCTGAAGTAGAAAATAAAAAAATAGGAAAAATTTCTTTGATTGACTGTATACTTCTTTGGAAAAGAGATTTTAAATACTACAGCACTAGCTGGAGAGGTAAATACAAAAGTGATGGGGGTGTTTTAGCAAATCAAGCTATTCATCTTTTAGATGCTCTAATTTTTATTTTTGGAAAAATAAAAAATTTTAATGTAATTGCTTCATTTAATAAAAAAAAACTTGAAGCTGAGGATTTAATAATAATAAGCTTCTTACATGAAAATAAGGCGCTCTCATCATTTAAGGCCACCACAAGAGCAAATCAAGATTACAGATCTGCATTAGATGTAATTGGTGAAAAAGGAAGAATAATTGTTAAAGGAATAAGTCTAAATACATTTAATTACTTTAAAAAAGGAAAAATCTTTGAAAACTCTAAGCATAGTGAAAATTTTATGTTAGGATTAGGACCTAAGAGTGCTATGGGTAATGGTCACTCAAAACTTCTTAAAGAATTTTTAAATAATAAAATTAAAAAAAGCTCTAAGGATCTTGAGATCGAAAAGAATTATTACTTGCTTAAAGTAATACATTCAATTTACAATGCAATTTTTAAAAAAGAGTTTAATAAAGTTAAAAACTCTCAAAGTATCTGGGGAAAATAAAAATAATGAAAAATAAATTGTTTATAAAAAACTTATCAAATAAAAACCCGACAAAAGATATAACAAAAGATGATATAATTTATAAGATACCAAAAATAACAAAAAAAAAACAAGTTGTTGTAAAAATAAATAATGAAATATCTTTTTCAAAAAAAAATTTACCTATCATAGCAGGTCCAAATGGAGTCGAAAGTAGAGAATTAATTTTCAATGTTGCTAGATTTTTAAAAAAAAAAGGTATCAAAATTTTAAGAGGTCATTCATATAAACCTCTAACTTTTCCTTACAGATCAAAAAAATACCTAGAAACACAGGAAATTGGTATGGATTGGTGCGACGAAGTTAAAAGACATTTAGGAATGTCAATTGTAACTGAAGTTACAGAAATAAAGTATTTGGATAGAATTGCACAAACTGCAGATATTTTACAAGTAGGTTCAAGAAATATGCAAAACCTAGAATTGCTTAAAGAGATAGCAAATACAAAAAAAGCTATAATTCTAAAAAGACACTTTGGTGCAAGCCTCAGGGATTTATTGGGAGCGGCAGAACATGTTTTAGTTGAAGGAAATGAAAAGTTAATAATTTGTGAGAGAGGAGTTTCTGCTCCTCATACACATAGAGAAACTTCGAGATTCATGTTAGATATTCAGGCAATACCGGCACTAAAAGAAATATGTCAATTTCCAATAATTTCAGATCCTAGTCATGCATCCTTCTGGGCACCTTGGGTACCAAGCTTAACTTTGGCGTCAATTGCAGCCGGATGTGATGGTTTGATAATAGAAATGCACCCAAAACCTAAAGAATCTTTAGTCGATCCACTACAACCATTAAATTATAGTCAATTTTCTAAACTTCTAGACTCTTGTAAAAAAATATCAAAAGTCATGAATAAGAAAATTATATGATTTTAAAAAAATATAATTTTAGCATTATTGGGTATCCGTTAAATAAACCAAGATCAGTTACTCTATGGAGAAATTTTTTTAAAAAAAAAAAAATCAAACATAGGATGACAGCAATAGAGATTGAGCCAAAGAAAATAAATTTTTTTTTAAAAAATTTCAAAAAAGATAGCTCGTTTATCGCCTCTGCTGTTACAATGCCATTTAAAGAAAAAATATTTAAAAAAGTAAAGACAATTGACAAAATAACTAAATACGCTGAATCTATTAATCTTATTATCAAGCAAAAAAACCATATCATTGGATATAATACTGATATTTATGGATTTTTGAAAAGTATCCCTAAAGATTATAAAAATATTATGATAATAGGTTTTGGCGGAACTGGTAAGGCAATTTATAAAGTATTATTTAATTTGAAAAAAAAAACTTCTTTTTATGTAATTACCAGCAAATATCACTCGTTGAAAAAAATTGGTAACAGTAGGAGTATATTTAATAATAAAATTGAAAATAAAATTATTGAAAAAGTAGATCTTATCATTAATTGCACTCCATTGGGTAGTAACTTAAAAAAAGAATGGATTAAAAAATCACCTTTGAGTGAAGCACAACTCGCAAGAGTTAAAAAAAAATGTTTTATATATGACTTGGTCTATAAACCAGAAAAAACCTTGCTGTCAAAATTAGCAAAAAAGTATAAATTAAAATATGAAAATGGATTGCAAATGAATACTTTGCAAGCAAAAAAAGCTTTAGATATAGTTTTAAAAAATTTAAAGCTCAACCAAACATGAAATTTATAAATAAAACTATTCAAAATATAGCAAATTATTTTAACTATAAAATTAGTAAAAAAGTAAATAAATATTATAAAAATAATTATTCTTTCTTTTATAGAGGTTTAATAAAAACAAAATCACCTAAAATTTTTGATGTTGGAAGTGACAAAGGTTTATTTATTGAGAAATTTAAAAATATTTTTAAAAATTGTTTTATTTATTCATTCGAACCAAACATTGAAACATTTTCAGATTTAAAAACAAGATATAATTCAGATAATAAAGTTGTAATTAATAATTTTGGTTTTGCTGAAAAACAAGGTAAAAAAAAGTTTTATATTTCGCATGTAAGTGGTACCAGTAGTTTTTTTAAAATAAGTGAAAAAACAAATTTTTTTTTGAGAAAAACTTCAAAAAACAATTTAGATGTTTTATTAAAAAAAACTATAAACGTCAAAATCAATACTATAGATAATTTTTGTAGAACAAATAAAATTAAACATATAGATGTTCTAAAAATTGATACAGAGGGCTATGAGGAAAAAGTAATTAAAGGAGCTCAAAAAATGTTAAAAAACAACAAAATTGACATAATTCAGATAGAGTTAACTCATTGTAATGTATATGAAGGACAAAATAAAAAATTTGTGAGAAACAGTTTTTATGGAATTGAGAAATTTTTAATTCCAAACAACTATCGTTTGCTATTGATAGATGGTAGTGGTGGTTATCAAAATTTAAAGCTTAATTCTGCATGGAAATCAGAATTAATTTACATATCGGAAAAAATTTTTAATAATTTATCTAAATTGAAAAAAAATTAGAAATCAATTTTGTATTTATCTAAAATTTTAAGGCCAACTTTATAAGAACTAAAGTCAACTATATCATCTGTTTCTAAACTGATATCGAATACCTCCTCTAAAGAAGACATTAAAGTCATATGTCCAATTGAGTCCCATTCTGGAATATCATTATACTTGAGGTCTTCTAATTTATCAGGTGTTATTGAAAATGTTTCCTCAAAAGATTTATTATACTTTTCGATATTATTCATAATTTTTTTTAATTTCATTTACTATTTTTTCATCTGTAAGTCCATAATGATCTTTTAAAAATTCATATGATCCACTTTTTGAATATTCATCGTTAATTCCAAATTTAATAGTTTTGGGAGAATTTTTTATTTTACTTAAAACTTCACTTACTGCAGAACCTAGACCACCTATTATATTGTGTTCTTCAATTGTTACTATCAATTTGGAATTAATAGCCTCTCTTAGAATTGCCTCTTCATCAATAGGCTTGATTGTATGCATGTTTATTACAGATGATTTAATGTTTTCCTTAGCTAATCTTTCATTCACCTTTAAAGCTAAAGATACAGATGCTCCACAAGAAAAAATTTTCACATTTTCACCATCAACTAGTTTAATTGATTTCCCAATTTCAAAATCATAATCTTCTTTATAAACCATTGGATTATTTGACCCACCAGTAAGTCTTATATAACATGTTTCATAGTGATTAAGCGATTTTTCGATTGCTTTGATTGTTTCAAGTGAGTCTGCTGGTGATATAATTGTTAAATTAGGTATCGATCTAAGAATGCCAACATCTTCTACACAAGTATGAGTATAGCCTAAATTCCCCAGCACCAATCCACTAGCCAAACCAACCATTGTTATTTTTTCTTTCATGTATCCAAGATTTACTTTTATTTGTTCGCAACATCTGATTGTTTGAAAGGGTGCAAAAGTAGTAGTTATAACCTTGTAATTTTCTCTAGCTAGACCTGTTGCTACACCAATTAGATTTTGTTCGGAGATACCTAAATCAATGTAATTTTCTGAATGTTGTTTCCTAAAGCGGTCTAGACCAGCTGATGTGGAAACATCACATGTTAAAATCATTAAATCTTTATTTTTTTTTAATAATTCTAAGGCATAAAGTCCAAATGATGCTCTAGGACCTATTGTAGAAAACAGTTTTATTTGTTTTTGATTTAACTCCATTATTTTAATTTATTTGATTTGTTTTAAACCCTTTTCATAAATAGATTTCGTCATTACTGAATGATGCCAATCATTATTATTCTCCGAAAAGTCGAAACCTTTTCCTTTAATTGTATTGGCAATTAAAACATTTGGTTTTAAATTATCTTTTTTATTATCAAAATAATTTTTAATTTTTTTAATATTATGTCCGTCAACAGCATCTGTATTCCAGCCAAAACTCTCCCATTTTTTTTGTAAATCTCCTAAATCTAAAATTTCTTTATTTGAACCAGTTTGTTGAAAATTATTTTTATCAACTATTACAAATAAATTATCGAGATGAAATTTTGGAGCTGAAAGTGCAGCTTCCCATACTGATCCTTCATTACATTCTCCATCACCTAAGACAACGTAAACATTAAAATTTTTCTCTTTTTTTTTTGACGCTATTGCTAATCCAATGCCAAGAGATAAACCCATTCCTAACGAACCATTGGAAAAATCTATCCCTAAATCCTCATTTTTAACTGGATGACCAGCTAAATTACTGTTGTCCTTTTCAAAAGAATTTAATTCTTTATCTGATATTAAGCCAACTTTATTTAAAGCAGCATAATAGGCCAAACAAGCATGTCCTTTACTAAGTATAAATCTATCTCTTTTGTCATAATCTTTATCTCCTAATTTTTTTTGATTCATTTTGTATGAAAATAAAACAGATAAAATATCTACTATTGATAATGCTCCACCAAAATGTGAGCTTGATGAACCTGCTTCAAACGCCATATCAAGAATAATTTTTTTTATAGAATTACTAAAATCTTCAATTTTTTTTAAATCATTATTGCTATTTTGCATCACATTCCGCCATCTACTCTTATAGTTTGACCTGTCAAGTAAGAAGATAGGTCTGAAGCTAAAAATAAAGCTACATTTGCAATTTCATCAGGATTAGCAACTCTTCCTAATGACAATTGTTTAACTACTTTTTCTAATATCTCTTTGGGAGTATTTTCATTCATCATATCAGTATCTGTCAAACCAGGTGCAATAGTGTTAACTCTTATTTGTTTTATTCCTATTTCTCTTGAAAGAGTTTGTGCTTGTGAAATTACGGCAGCCTTAGAGGAAGAATAAGCATTTCTTCCATAATTATTATCTAATCCTGAGCTTGAGGATATATAAATAATACTACCTTTTTTATTTTTAATTATTTGTTTTAAAATCAATTGAGTGAATTTGGTTTGATTAAAAAAATTGATTTCAAATATAGATTTGAGGTTTTTCATTGAGGTCATTTGAAAAATTGAATTTTCAATTATGCCAGCGTTATTAACTAGAATATCTATTGGAATACCTGTATTCTGTATTTTTTTAACACCTAATTCAATACTTTCAACATCACTAATATCTATCTCAACTGGAATAATTTTCACATTATATTTTTTTTGTAATTCTTCGACTAATTTTTTAAAATTATCATCAATTTTTCTAACACAACCAAATATGTTAGATTGATTTTTTGCAAAAATTTCTAAAATAGATTTTCCAATCCCTCGATTACAGCCTGTGATTACTGCTGTTTTTTCTTTTAATAACATTAATCTACAAAATCTTCTTTTGTAAAAATTTCCTCAGCTAATGCAGGCTTGAATATAGACTGGCCACTTTTAGTCATAAACTTTCTTATAAATGACTTGTCTTCACCTGCAAGGCAAAGATCACTATGTTCGGAAAAGTGCTTTATGCTAAATCCATATTTAACTATTTCCTTTAAACTTTGTTTAAAAATATTCCCAATTTTAATGTGAACATAAGGGCAAACTAAAACATCTCCAATCGGAGTAACATAAAGTCTGTTTACTGTCGTACAGCCCAAAATTTTTTCATGATTTTTATCGAATGGGTTCCACACATTTCTAACAAGATTTTTATATTCTTTTCTGATTTTTCTTAAATACTCTCTATCTTTGTCATCACAAATAATTTCCTCTGCCTTTTGCCACATACCCGCTGGAACAGCTACATTTAATAAAGTTTTGTAATTTTGATCTTTTGAATAGTCCAACAATTGTTTCAAATGATCAGTATGGGCATTATAATGTCCTACTGTAATATTTAAATATGGATCCATTCCATGTTTTTGCACATACTTTAATCCTTCCATTGCCCTTCGCCATGAGTCTTTTCTACCACGTATTTCATCATGAATTTTTTCATCCATACTATCAATACTTACTGAAACTCTACTAACGTTTGCTTCGGCTAATCTTTTAGCCATTGAATCATCTAAGTAATAACCATTTGTCGTAAGATACATGTAAAATCTTTCAGGCCTTATTGCTTCAAGAACTTTAAAAAGCTTTTTAGGTTGTAGTAAAAGCTCACCTCCTTGTAGATCAAATTCAAAATATCCTAATTCATCCGCCTGATCAGCTAAATTTGCAATCGCGTCATAATCCAAATATTCTTTGACATGATCTCCTTTTGGGGAATTTGTAAAACAATATTTGCATCTTAAATTACAAGCATTATTAAAATTTAAATCTATACCTCTTGTTTTAGTACCAACTTTTCCATCATTTTTTTGAACATAATCATAAAAATCTTTAAGTTTTTTTACCAATCGTGGTTTTTTTAATAATGACGAGGCTATAGGCATAATATATTATTTATTTAAGTTATATAACTTAATCTCATCAGGCAATATCAAAGTAAATTCAGCAGTGCAAACTTTTTTTTTTTCAACAAACCCAGCTCCTTCGCATTTTGCAAGTCCTCTTTTGAAAGATAAAATCTTAGTTTCTAAAATTAATTTAGTATTTGGGGTAATTTTATCAATAAACCTTAATTTTTCTGCTGAAACAAGATACAAAATTTTTCCTTTATTTCCAGGTAAAGTCAAAATTGCTAGTGAGCTCATTTGTACTAGAGCTTCAATCTGTAACATCCCTGGCATATTTGGATCTGAGGGCCAATGAACTTTAAAAAACCATTCGTCCTTATTTAAAAACTTATAACCTTTTGAACTTTTTCCTGGGATAACCTCATCAGCATAATCAATCATTAAGTATGGCTCTCTATTTTGTTGAAACTCTTTTATTTGAATTAAATCTAATTTCATTAATCTATTTCTATTACTCTCGACATTTGATTGATGGTGTTATAGCCGTCCCAATTAAGACTAATATTTAAAGAATTGCCAATAGGAACAATTCTGTCTACACCAATTAATTTATTTTTAACTACAAAGTTCAAAAGATCAGACTTTTTGAGACCAAAATATGTTACCGTTTGTATTTTTTTATCTATAATTTTTTTTAAACTATTCAAATTTTTAAAATTTGATTGATAAAAATATCCCCATTTTCCTCTTAAAGAATTCACATTTCGGTTTAAATTTTTGATCTCAATAGTATGAAGATAATTACTATAAACTTTATTTTTATAATATTTGTCATTATTAACAATATCTAAACATAATTGATTAAATTTATCTACTACAGCTATATCAGGTAGATCATATTTAATTTTTATATTTTTATCTAATTGTTTCCAAAATATTTCTTTTGCTTTGTTTGAGATTTTATCTTCACCTAACCATACAATTATTTGTGGCGATGAACATGCATTTTGATCCATGAGATAAGTATCATTATAAAATTGTCTAGTAAGTTTATCTATTTGCGCATTATCCAATTTTAATATTAGTCTAGAATTAATACAGCACAAAGAATATCTATCAGCAAAAGTAATATCTGTAGCTGAAGGTTTTAATGGATTAAGCCTAATTTTACTAATCGTATCATCTCCACCCCAGATCACTCTTAAATCAACTTTGTTTGATATAAATTTTGTTAGATTTGTATCTAAATCATTATATCTAATAATATTAATCATAAATTTTATTAAACGGTATTTTCTTTTTTTTAATATGCTATTTATAATTTTACATAATATTTTAATTTGAAAAAAATCTTTTGAAGGAACTTTTACTATATTAGTATTACCTGCCAATAATCCAAAAATTAATGAGTATACAAAATTAGTTGGTACGTTTGATGGGGTAATATGAAATACTATACCTTTTCCAAATCTTAAACTTTTTGAATAAAAATTTTTTTTTAGGTTCATCAAATTGGAATTTCTACACCAAAAAGCTAATCCGATAAGATCTGGGTATTTGTTTAGAGCTTTTGATGATAAAATACTTTTGGAAAATTCATTCAGAAAATCACATATTTCTTTGCTGAATGGCTGAAGAGTCTTTTGTTCAATTTTCTCAGAACCAACCAAATAATCAATTTTTAGTTTTGGTAATTTAAACATTGCTACAACCTCTTATTTCTGAATTCTCAATTCGCCCGTATATTTTAAACATTTTTTCTTGATGATTTTTATCACAATTAACATTTGTAAAAATTTTTCCAATATCTTCAGTTAAAATATTATGTCCTGGGTAACTTTTTGGCAAAAGAGAAAGTAATTGAACCATTCCTTTTTTATTTAATTGAGAAGTAAATTTTTTATCTCTAATTATAATATCTGAATATTTTGAACATATAAATAAATTACATTTTGGACACTCAAAAAAAACCGATCCAATTTGCTCAACTAATCCATAATAATTAATAACCTTTTTTATATTAAAATTATTCTTTAACTTTTTTTTAAAATCTAAATTAGAGATTTTAATTTTTTCTAGCTTTTTCCATCCTCCACCATGCAATACAATTATTTTACTTAAATCTAAATTTTTATAATTTTTAAGAGTCTTAAAAAAAAAGTTATACACATCACTAGTAAAACCAAAAAAAATAATTTTTTTATGATTTTCAATAATAGAAGTGAATGATTTCAAATTTTCTTTATCATATTTATCTATAAAATATTTATGATTTTTTCCAAACATTGAAAAACCTAAAATGGCTGCTGCCTTAGCATCAAAATTAAATCTATTGTGCTTCGGATCTTTTCCTAAAATAAACATTGGGAGTCTCTCTCTGCTAACGTAGGTTTCAAATAGCTCTTTGAGTATTTTTCTTTGATTGATTGTATTTTGAATATCTAAAAATATTTTTGATTGCTGACCAGATGTACCTGATGATTTTAAAACTTTAAATATTTGTTTATCTGCAATACTTTTAAGTTCTAAATGCTTAAACAACCTAGCTGGTAGAAAAGGTAATTCTTCAGCAGTATATTTTTTTTTTTTATCAAAATTAAGGTTATCTAAAATTTTTTTATATAACTTTGAATTTTGATAATGATGAATTGTTAAATTGTAAATTTCATTTTCGAATTTTTTAAATTTATTAGATTCCACAGAATTAACTTATTATTTTTCCTGATGATGTATAATTAAATTTTTTAACATACTCAAACTTAATATAATTTTTATTTATTTTAACTTTTTTTCTCAAAAGTTCTTCAATATCTTCCTTACTTATATACTTGTGATCATGTTCAATCACAATTCTATCATCAATATTTTTACAATTTATTTTATAACCAATTTCTTCAACCATTTTTTCAATTTCATCCAAACTAATTCTATTTCCAAAAAATTTTATAAATCTTTTTTTTCTTCCTGTAATATAAAAAAAACCGTCTTTATCAAACATTCCCAGATCTCCTGTATCTATAGTTTTTTTATTTTCATCTTTTTTATTTAAATCCCTAATTGAATTGGCATATCCTAAACAAACATTATCACCTTTGAAAATTATTGAACCTGATACACCTTGTGTTCTTATAATTTTTCCTCCATTAATAATTTTTATTTTTCCTTTTCCAATAGGTTTTCCAATACTCCCTTTTTTTATTTGAGAATATTTTGAATCCAAAACTGATATTCTTGCTGTTGCCTCTGCTTGACCATACATAGAATAAAAATTTACCTTTTTAATTTCACAGAAGTGTAATATTTTTTGTAATGTGTCATTGCTTATTCTTCCACCAGCATATGCAATTAAATTTAATTTTTTATTATATAATTTTTCACTAAACATTTTGAATAATAAATCAAATGAATATGGAACTCCATAAAAGCAAGAAGGTTTAAGATCTTCATAGCGTTTCCAAAACTCTTTTTGAATAATTGAATAATCGTTTAGAATTATTTTGCTTCCAGAATAGAGATGAGTATTAATTATAGAAAGTCCAAATGTATATGAGATCGGAAGAGTCGTAATTGTTGAGTCGTTACTATTTATTTTGAGAGAATGAACAATATCTCTGGTATTGGTCTCATAGTTTCTAAAAGATTGCATCACTAATTTTTGTGTACCCGTTGAACCTGAGGTAGTCATAAGTAAAAAAAGATCTTTATTAAATTTGATTTTTTTGAATTTTACCTGTCTAAAAATTTTATAATCTAAAAATTCATGAATGTTTTGATAATTTTCTAATTTTAAGTTTTCCTCGGCAATAATATAATTCGGAGAATATATTTTTATCAGGTTTTGAAAAAAAACATTATCTAAGTTTTTATCTACAAACATAATTACAGATTTGTTAATTAACAAGGAAATATAAGATACAATTGTTTCATAGTTATTTTGTGAAATGATAAATACTAGCGAACGTTTATCTAATTTATTTTGTAACTTTTCAGAGTCTAGTAAAAGTTTTTTAAATGAAATTTTTTTGCCATTTTTTAAAATTAAAGCTGTTGAATTGCTATGACCTTTAATTTTATTTAACAATTTCATGGTTGACAATTATTTCTATCATAACTTAAAACTATTGATATTCTTATTTGTATAGAAATATTTAAATGACTATTAATAATATATGTATTATTCCAGCTAGGGGTGGCAGTAAAAGAATTAAGAATAAAAATATAATTAATTTTTATAATAAGCCTCTAATATACTGGGCTATAAATGCTGCAAAAAATAGTAATGTTTTTGATAAAATTTATGTGTCGACTGACAGTGAGAAAATTATAAATAAAATCAAAAAATATAAAGTAGATTTTTTGAAAAGATCAAAAATAAACTCTAATGACCAAGCTACATTGCATGATGTTGTAAGAGAATCAATAAATGTACTTAAATTAAGCTCGAATATCAATATCTGTTGCCTGTTACCTACAGCAGTTTTGGTAAATAAAGAAAAGATTAAACTAGGATTACAAATTCTTAAAAAAAATAATAATAAATTTGTAGTTCCAGTTTGTAAATTCTCTTATCCTCCTCAAAGGGGATTGTATTTAAAAGGTAAACTTATCAAAATGATTAATAATAAAAATTTCAAAAAAAATAGTCAATCTCTAGAAAGTATCTATCATGATGCTGGTCAATTCATATGGGGTAAATCTAAAAGTTTTTTAAAGATAAATAATCCATTTAACAAAAATTCAATTGGAATAATTTTAAACGAAATGAATGTTCAAGATATTGACAATCCAGAAGATCTAGAGCTTGCAAAAATAAAATTTAAATTTCAATAAATTTTAGTTTAAAAATTTTTTTATGATTTTTTTAATTTGTGAAATACTTAAAAAACTTGGATTTTTTAAAGAGTCATAACTAAATCCAACTTTCACAGGTTTGTATTTTTTTTGTTTTAAATAATAATTTCTTCTCATCATATCGTGTGAGGGTAAAATTATGTATTTGTCTTTCGTTTCAAAAGTATTATAGCTGTCATTTTCTGTTATCATTTGCTCATGAATTTTTTCTCCTGGTCTTATTCCAACAATTTTAATTCTACAATTACTACAAATAGCTTTTGCTAAATCAGTTATTCTATAAGAGGGTATTTTTGGAACAATTATTTCACCACCTATTACTGTCTCATTTACAGCATCTAAAACTAAATTAATTCCTTGATCTAAATCAATGCTAAACCTTGTCATTGATGGATCTGTTACTGTTAAAAAACCATCTTCTTTTTGTTTTAAAAAAAAAGGTATAATTGATCCTCTGCTCCCATCAACATTTCCATACCTAACTATACAAAATTTTAAATTTCTTTTTCCAACAATATTGTTAGCTGCAACAAAAAGTTTATCTGAACATAGCTTGGTTGCTCCATATAGATTGATTGGTGCGCACGCTTTGTCTGTAGATAAAGCAATTACTTTCTGTACCTTGCTATCCATTGCGCAGTCTATTATATTTTGTGCACCAACAATATTAGTTTTTATAAATTCAAATGGATTATATTCAGCTGTTGGTACTTGTTTTAATGCTGCTGCATGTATAATTATATCAACATCTTTTATAGCAAATTTAAGCCTATCTTTATCTCTTATATCTCCAATTACAAATCT
>MDTE01077953.1_pt1 | contig 17887 bp, 22 predicted proteins | sample 811231 | NCBI WGS metagenome assembly MDTE01 (sample SAMN05326651, study PRJNA326480) | marine metagenome | isolation source: seawater | place: Indian Ocean: Red Sea | collected 2010 | reverse complement strand
TTTCTTCAAAATAATTAAATTTACCAACATATATGACATCTATTAGCTCAGTATAGCCATTTGGTAGGATTCTATTTAAATTTTGTAAGACAGCCTTATAGTCAATGTCTTTATCAAAGCTGTTCTTAAAAATTATATTAAAGTTACCTATTCTTTTAAAAGGTAAGCTATCTGCTTTGTTCTTTAAATAAGTCTTTAAATTCGACATTTTCTACCACCTCTTGCTCTTGTTTATTTAAAAGCAAGCCAGTATCAACGTCCTCAAGCGCTTGCTGATATCCTCTTATCCAGTTTTCCTCGGCTAACGCTAAAACAAATTCTGGAAATTCTTTTGCCATAACCTCAACAATCATTTCTACAGTAACATCACCTTGATTATTTAAAAGTTCATTTCCTACGTATTCAACCAGCATATTTTTTAAATCATTTTCTGGTTCAACAATTTTTTCTAAATCGGGATTTTTATTTTCCATTATAACACCTTCGAAGCTAACGTGGCAACTTTAGATCTTTCGCCTTTAATTAATGTCATATGACCAGAAAGCTCATGTTTCTTTAGTTTTTCTACTGCATATGATAAGCCATTTGATGTTGAATCTAAATATACACTATCTATTTGTTCAATATCTCCTGTAAGGATAATCTTAGTATTTTCACCAACTCTTGTAATTATAGTCTTTAATTCATGAGTTGTTAAATTTTGTGCTTCATCAATAATAATAAATGCATTAGATATTGACCTACCTCTAATATATGTTAAAGCTTCAATCTGTATTGTGCCATTATCAAAAAAGATTCCCATATTGTCTTTCTTACCGTTTAGCAAATGGTCGATATTGTCTTGTATGGGCATCAACCATGGACGCATTTTTTCTTCCATTGATCCTGGTAAGTAGCCAATATCTTTGCCTAGTGGCTGTACAGGCCTAGAGACAACTAGTTTTTTATAGATGTTTTGCTCTAAGACTTGGTCTAAGCCAGCTGCTATGGCTAAAAGAGTCTTACCACAGCCTGCTTTTCCAATTAAAGTAACAATTGGGATCTCAGGGTCTAATAAAACATCTAATGCAAACATTTGTTCTTTATTTCTAGGTTTTAATCCCCACACTGGATCTTTGTTTTCTGATACTTTATGTAAGTGTACTCCATAATTTTTAAATCTAGCTAGTGCTGTTTTTTTCTCATTAGCATTTGAAACTAACATGAGGAACTGATTTGGCAAAAATACACCCTCATCTTTTTCAAAAAATATTTTTTCACCTGAATAAAAGCGATCAATAATTTGATCGTCAACTAAGTGTTTCTTAAATCCTGTATATAACTTACTATGACTAGTTACAACTTTATTAGTTACGTAATCCTCTGTAAGGATTTCAAGTGAATCACATTTTACGCGCATATTGATATCACGTGTAACAACAATAACTTTTCTTTTAGGATTTTTTTTGCTTTCAGTAATTGCTGTTGTGATAATTTTATTATCTGCGCCTTGTTCATTAACCCCACCAGGAAGATCATTAGGATCATAGCCTCTAACAGAGATTAGGCCTTTTCCTTTTGAGATCCTTACACCTTTGTGTAAATTACCTTTAGCTCGTAAGTCATCTAATATTCGAATTATACTTCTAGCTTGAAGGCCAACACCATCTTGTCTTTTTTTGTGATTATCAATTTCGTCTAACACTTTAATTGGAACAACAATATCATTGTTTCCGTATTCATAAATTGAGTTTGAGTTTGTTAAAAATACGTTAGTATCCAAAACATATGTTTTTTTCATCTGTTTCTCTTTCTTGCGTCTTGTACTAGTTATTTTAGAATGAAAAATATATTTTCAATTGTTATCTTAACATGCTTGCTGACAATATTAAATAGTTGCGCCGGTCAAACTAACATAATTAAGTCTATGCAACATGTAAAAAAATCAGTTTTAAAAATTGAAACTTGGGCTAGATTAGGTGAATGTAACGAAGAAACAATGTCTTGTGGTGAGTATGAGCTACTATCTATGGGTACTGGCGCTGTAGTATTATATAATAATACAAAAATGGCTCTTACAGCAGCTCACGTTTGTAAACAAGAAGAGTTTGAAAGATTTATTCAATTAAACAAAGGCGACTTCTACCTTAAGGCTATAGACAGAGAAGGTAGAGAATATATTTTAGATAGAGTTAAACACAACAAACAACAAGACATATGTTTACTAGAAAGCGTGTCAGATCCGTTTGAGGTTAACTTTCTTAAATTGAGTGTTAAAAAACCAGAGTATGGGGAGCAAGTATATAACTTAGCTGGGCCATTAGGAATAATAGAAGGAGAGATGGTGCCAATGATGCACGGTCAGTTTTTTGGTGAATTTGACGGTGACGCTTTCTATAGTATTCCGGCCATTGGGGGTTCGTCTGGTTCTCCAGTTTTAAATTCCAGAGGTGAGTTAATTGGTATGATTCATTCAGTACATTACCGTTTTCATCATATAACTCTTTCTGCAACACATAAGCAGCTTTGGAACTTTCTAGTATATAAACGTGATTAGCATCATGATGGTTGGCCCTCTGGGACTTGAACCCAGGACTACCACCTTATAAGAGTGGCGCTCTAACCTCTGAGCTAAGGGCCAATAATTAATTCTTGACCGCTAGTAATATTAATCAATCTAACAAAAGTTTAATTTGTTTATTTGATTCTTCATTAAGTTGACTTTCTTCATTAAGCTCTTGGTATTGTAAAGAAGCTAAATGAGGATATTTTTCAAATACTTGCGGTAGGGTCAAACATTCTTCCACTTGTATCTTTCTTATTTCTCTTGCGACTTTTCCCATTTTTCTTCTCCTGAGCTGGTATTTCTTTAGTCATATTTGGATCCATTCTAGTTTTAACAGCAAATTTACTTTTAGATTCCATCCATTTAACTTTTACTTGCATTCCTTCATGCTTTGGATTATCCTTCCAAATTCTTAATAATTTTTGTCTAATAGCATCTGCAGCTTCAAATGAATCATGAAAGCTTTCATTTTTCCAAGGTTTATTATTTACAGTCAATATTAACTCCTTATAATATAGTTTAAATATTGTATATAAATTATTATAATAAATATATATTAAAAGTTAAAGAATAAATAATATTATTAGTTAACCAATTGTAATTTTTAATTTTTTAGTATTTTTACTTTCAAACAAACCACGAATTTCTGATGCTGGATCGTAAAGAGGATCTTCGAGTTTTCTTCTAAAGCGACTTCTTTGATCTTCAGTGCCTTCTAAATCAATTGGTAAAACTTCTTCATCGGTAGCTTTCATTAAATCAACATACTGATCTAGTTTTTTACTATTTTCAGGTGAAACTAAACCTAAGTGTCTCATGTGAAGTATTAATTGAGTGGCAGCTTCTCTGTCCATTAAAGACCAATCACCTCTTGCTTTTTGATATTGCGCAAGAGCAGCTTTTAGCCTTTTACGTAATGTATCTAATACATTCTCAGTAAGTGCTCCAAATAAGCCATAATCACTACCTATTAGCCTAGTAACTTGTGCTGGGGTTGCGCCTAGTTTTTTTGCATCATCATATAGATCATAATACATTATAGGAAGTAAAATACCGGTGGATGCTCCTGCAACTCTAAGTAACCTAGCAGTTCTCTTTTTAAAGATCTCAACAGCTCTTCTGCTAGCTGATACATCTTGCTTATCTAAAGTTTCAATTAAGTTATCTTGAAGATCTAGCAGCTGTTCAAGTGCTTCAAGTTCTGCTTGCTTCTTGTCTGGTAAAGATTGCCCTCTTCGTGCAAGCCGCCGAGCTTGATTTTCTAATCGTCTAATTCTTTTTTGAGTTTTTACTCTAGCTTTTCGAACTTGCTTAGGATCCATGTAAGGCTGTTCTCCGAACGCTCCACCAGATATATCGCGGTCTCTTCTAGAAAGCTCAGCTTCAGTATTTGCAATTTCCTGATTAACTCTTCTACTGGCGCCTTGCTCAACTTCAATCGTATCTATATCACCTGTTTTTGGATCTATTATACGCAACTCACCATCTTTAATGCGCATTTTTGGCTTGCCCTTAGCTCCGGTATCAAAAACATCTCTAACGTTTGGATTGCCAGTAATTCTGTATCTAGGAATCATATTGTTGTCTAGTGCATTTTTAAGATTTGCTGAGTCTAATAACGCAGACTCTGGTATTGGACCATATAAATTTGAGGTGCCGCCTTTGTATACAAATATATCTCCAGTAGCTGTGCGTATCATGATATCAGGTCTATTACCAACTCTAGGCGCGCCTGGTCTTGTCTTTCTTCTTGTTCTTCTAGGCTGCGTGGCGTCTTCATAAAAACCAAATTTACCATTTGCAATTTCTGGGTCGACCAAATCTGATGTTCTAGGATCAAAAATCTCATAATTTTTAATCCCAATATCATCTAGGTGATTTTCTAAATTAACTGGTATTGTTGGTCTTCTTCTTGCGCCTGGAGCATCTGAATAAAGCTCAGGGGCTGTTTGTCTTGGTCCTCTTTGGCTAGCGTCTGTTTCACCAGAAGTAATTTCTGGTCTTGTAGTGGGCCTTACAGACGGATCAGCATCTGGAGCATCTGAATAAATTTCAGGTGCAGTAGATCTACGAGCCATGTCAGCTGTACGTCTTCCAGTTGTACCATAATCGCGCAGCCCAGTATCTGTTAATTTTATGATAGGATTTTGACGAAGGTCTGATCTAGTGCTACTTGCAAGATTTTTCTGAAGTAATTCCTCTAAATGTCGATTAATTGAGCTTATAGAATATGATCCTTGTAGTTTTCTAATTATATCTGATTTTCTAAGACCGTTTTTAAATTCTTCTTGACTAAAAAAATTAGCTAAGTCTCTAAAAAAATCCCGCGTGCTAATTGGAAGCTGTTGAGCAGATTCTGTAAATAACTTCCACCTGTTTAATAAATTTTTCAATCTGTGTCCCCGTACTTATCATCTTCTATAAAATAAATATCTTCTTCGTCTTCTTTCTTCCATATCATTTTTAAAACTTCTAATCTATGCTCTTTATCAATTTGTTCTCTCATTTCACCAAGATTTTTTCTAGCCTCACTAGTAGTTAGCTTGTCAGTAACAAGCCCGGCGCATATTAAACACATTATACATAACCCCTCCAAGTATTTTTAATACTAACTAGTATTACATTCTATCACTTCATTGTTCGTAGACTGGCTCTGCTACAGCGCCTGATCCACTAAAAATAGATTCATCTAAATTTGATTTTTTTTGCCATTCTGCAGATTCTTTATCACTTTTCACTGGGCCTCCTTTAGCCCATGTATGACAGGCTCTGGCAGAATGACATTTAAAATGATGCATCCAGCAATATCCTAGTTCACCATCATCATCAAAAGTGTCACCAGGTAAACAGTCTTTTATCCTAGGTGATATATCAAAAGCAACACAATTGCCACAGACAGATTTTTTAGCTGCTTTTTCGGTGGTCTTCCAATATTTTGCTATTTTACTCCAGTAATCACCTGGCTCATCAACATTTAGTGGACCATAATTATATTTTTTAATAGTCGCGTCTCTATTTTTTGTGTTAAGAGCCAGATCTTGAGTTGCAGGAGGACAAACTAAATCTTTTACTTTTTTTAAAGTTTTTTTAATTTTAACAATTATTTTCATAGTAAACTCCTAGCAGTTACAATTCCATTTTCTAAGAGCTTTATTAATTCTGCTATTAGGATCTCTTTTTCCTTTTGCTCCAGTTCTTTTCTTTTTCATACCACACATTCTAGAGCAAAACGATTTTCTTCTTTTTGCCGCTTTACCACCTTTTTTAAGCTTGCTTGGTTTTTTAGTAACTGCAGTTTTTAACTTAGAGCCAGGGTTTGCTCGTCTGTAGCGCCTAACACCTTTGGCAGTTAAGCCACCAGACTTTGACTTATCGCCGCTTTTAACAGAAAACTTTTTAGGCATTTTACCCTTTCGTTTCTTTTTTTCTTCTAAATCAATTTGTTCTTTTTGAAGAAACTCTTGGCACATAACAACTTCACGTGGATCATTCAATATTTCTTCCAGAAGATCTTCGTCTAGGCCTTCTTCTAAAACAGCTTGTATTTCTTCTTCAATAATTTGTTTTAATTGTTGTTTTGTAATTTTCATTTTAAGCTATCCTTTAGTTGCTGTCGTAACGCTTCCTAATGGGAAACCTTCTGCAGAGCCACGTGGTTTAGATCCAAGCATTCCTTTTAGTCCTCTTTTTTTAGGACCTTTTTCTTTTGCAACAATCGCATCAAGTGCTTGATCTAAAGTTTGGTTACCTAGTTTAACACGTGCTATAAATTCCTCCGGAGTTGTTGATCCTAGTGCTTTTTTCATGTCTAAACCCCTATCTTGAAACATTTTTTTAAGATCTTGTTCCATTAATATATTTCCTAGCTCTTCTTTGATAATTCGAATCAAATTTGATTTCGAAATTTTCATTGATTAATCTCCACTTAACAGTAAGTAGTCTCGTAACTTATTAAGATGTGCAGCAGACACTGCCATCTTATTTGTCCACCAAGTTGGAAGCGCTTGATCTTGCATTTGCTCTAAGGCCTGAAGCATTTGACCAGCGTCCTCAATAATAGTTTTCATTGTTCGCCGTGCTGAGGGAACATCTTGGTGGCCATCTTCTTGTAGCTTTTGTTGTGTTTGATCAAAATATTCATCAGGCATGCCTCTGTTCTTATCAAGCTCATACACGTCTGAATTGTATTTCTTACCTTTAAATTTAAAAGTTCTTGATTTGTAACACTGTGCTAGCTGATAGGCATGATCAAAACTTTTAACAGGCATTGATTTTTTAAGTTTGCCACCTATCTCGGCAACTCCTACATCAGGTAAATTTTTTCTTCTTTCTTTATTTTTTTCTAATGCTTTACATGCTTTTTCTGATACACCTGGCTTAAGTTTGTATACTCGCGATCGCACTTCTGCGGCTAGTTCTTCTTCAAGTTCTGGCATCTTAGCTGGAGGTGCGGGCTTGTCTTCTGGTTGCACTTCAGGCATCCTAGCTGGAGGTGGACCTTTTGGTTCTACTTGAGGCATCTCTGCAGGGGGCACTGATGTTCTTGGTGGTTTTATTTGTTTTTCCTGAAGAGTGCTCTCCAGTTCTTCTTTAATGATTTGTTTTAATTGTTGTTTTGTAATTTTCATAAAATAAAACTCCTATTCGCTTTTACGCTTCTTGCCTCTTTTCTTTTTGCGTTTTCTTTGCGGATCAGTAGAAACATTTATAGGTTTTCCTCTTCTATTGGGATTAGAATCCTTTTTTCTTTTTCTTCTAGCTGCTGAATCTCTTTCTTTTTTAGACATGCTTCTTCTTTTTGCAGACGAAACACACTTTGGCTTTGTTTTCTGACCTGGTTGTTTTGCGCAAGGTGCACCATCATATTTGCCACCAACTTGAACCCAGCCTCTTACTCTACGTCCAGATTTTGTTTTTCCAGAAGATTTTCCAAACCAATCACGAAGACTCTCTTCTAAGTCCTCATCCATAGCAAGCAATTCTTCAAGATCTTGTTCTTGCAAATCTTGGTCTAGTAACTCAGTAACGTCATACTCTTCTATTTGTTCATTCTTTCTTTTTTTACGTTTCCTGCCCTTCTTTTTAGTTTTCTTAACACAGTTTGGATATCTCTTACCAAACATGGTTTTCATACCTCTTTTTTCATAGCCAGGCCAGCATTTTTCACTAAGAAGATTTTCTAATTCTTCCATAATTATTTCTTCTAGAGACAAGGATTCATTTTTGTTTTTCATTCTTTGTGTTTTCCTTTTGCTAGCCTCTTTTCTTTTACTTATATATCTAAAAGCTGCTGCTAATCTTTTTTTTTTGACAGGATCTTTTGTCCTTTCTTTTGCAACTCTTACTCTTTGGTGAATTAAATTGATTATTTGTGATTGACGCTTATGAGATTTTGATTTAAAAGAAGCTTTTGACAAAGTATCGCGAATGTCTTTTACAGTTGAAAACTTAACACTAACAGTGTCGCTAGGATTTTCATCTGTATATAAACGACGTCCTGATCCTTTTGGTTTTTTACCTGTGCCCTTTTTTGGGTCTTTGCCCTCATTTTTTTTACGACCAGCACAATGTGCTTTTTCAGAAAAACCTTTAGGATTATTACAATCAATTGATCTTTTTCGTTTATCAGACCATTTTTTTTCAATGACTATTTTCATTCTTTCTTTTTACCACCAGTGCCCCAATTTTTTGCACCAACTCTTCTGCACTTTACCAAGGCGCCAGAGGCATACGCTGATGGCCAAACACTATATCTTGATTTTACTTTATAATAGCATGCGTCTTTTTTACCTTTTTTCTTTTTCTTAGTAGATCTTTTCTTTTTTGTTCTTTTCTTAGATCTTTTTCTTTTCTCATCTAGTATATCTTCTTGCTCTTCTAGAAAAATCTCAAGACCCTCAGCAATATCTTCTTTGGTTATTTTTACTTGCTTGCCATCACCAGCAATGATATCTTTTTTGTCATGCACACCAATATCTTTACTACCTTTAATGAACTCATCAATAAAGGCGCCTAGATCAAAGTCTTCTGGAATATCTACATTATCAGCTAAAAAAGCTTTTAGTTTTTTTGGATCTTTTAGCATCTTGCGACCAATAGCGCCGCCCTCTGCGTCAATAAATTTTCTGGCTGCAGTTTCTATCTCTTTCTCGGAGGCATCCTTTTTTTTCTCTTTGCTTTCGTCAATAAATTTACGCCAATGTTCAAATAGTACTTTCATACAAATAAATAGTATATATATTTACTTAAGTTGTACAAAATAACTAACATTTTGTTTGTGTAAATATTTGATTCTTGTGCCGGCTAATCGATCAACCCAGTCAGTTGTAACTCCCCAGTTAGCATTTTGATTTTTACCCATATGGTGATCATAATGCCATGGTAGATTTTTTTTGCCCCACTCTGTGTCTAAATGTGCCTTTCTATGCACAAAATAATACCTAACAGAACAAAGTAGTAGGGTAATGTAGAATATAGGTGAGATAAGATAAAAAGGTGAGTGCAGTATGCCTAAAATTAATAATCCAAAAACTTCTTGACGTGAAGATTTTTTTAATATAAACTGTTTATAGTCATCATCACTATTGTTGTTCTTTCTACATTTTTTATGATGAGTATGCCAGTGAGACGCCCAGCGGCTTTTTTTGTTTTTTCCTAAGCCATGTAAAACATACTTGTGTATTACCCACTCAAGTATTTGCGAATATGCTATACCAAGAGGGATGCTAAGTAGCTGTATTGTGAGAAAGATTACCCCACAAGCGACACCTCCAAAAATAACTAGTGTTTAATAACTGTCTTAAACTTTTTAGTTTTGTTTTAGTAGAGATTTAGTAATTTTCATTTTACGGTACTTCAGGCATATCCACCACTGCTCTGCTTGGCTTCATAGACATTTTTCTCATTGATGCTTTACTACGCGCCTGAGCCTCAGGTGAGGTAATTAATTCGTCCGTAGCTTGTCTCAGGTGTGCTAAAAGCTTTTCTGCTTTTTCCTGTGCTGATGGAGAGGGTCTGCACTCCTCCTCACTTGCGCGCCCCTTAGAACAATTATACCATGCTCTAAATTTAACTCTGCGCGGATCGGATACAGGTAAGCTTAAATACCACTTTGTATTTGGATTTAAACCCTCAGCTCTTAATAAATCAGCAACATCCTCGTAAGGTAAGCCAACCCACGAATCGATCTCTTCGGGCTCTGGAGCAGGCTCGCTAACATCTGCTGAGGCTAAACTTGCAGGCTGATCTCGTGGGTCAGCTGCAAAAACACCAGTGCCTCCCATGCTTTTTAATCGGTCTGAAGGATCCTCGCTTAAAAAGTTCTCTAGCTCTTCTTTAATGATTTGTTTAAGTTGTGATTTAGTAATTTTCATTTGTTGTGCTCCTGTGGCTCTATGTTAAATAGTTTTACTTTTCTTTTAAGCCCGTGTAATATTTTATTAAACTGGGCGTCATTTTTTTAAAATCAGCGTATCTTTGATTTCTGCGCATTTGTAATAAACTTTTATATTTATTCATACCAAAAAAATCTACGTAACGTTTTTTTTCGCCTGCGTGTTGTTTTTTGTTAATCATATCCAGAGTTTTAAAAAATCTAAGAAAATCAGCCACAGCTCTATCTGCCTTGTCTTTTTCAACACCAACCAGGCCTGTTTCATATTCTCTTTCGGGTGTTTGTATTGCTTTATCACTAATTTTAAGATTTGGATTATTTTGCTTTCTTAAATAAGCTAGTTCACCAGCAGTGAGCCCATAAAATTTATGTTCTTGATCTAAAAAGATTGATTCATGTGTAGGCACTCTAGTTTTAAAGCCATATTGTTGTCTATTTTTTGCTGCTTTTAAATAAAGTTTATATGCAATGTAAGGGTCTTCGTTTAAATTTAGTGGATCCATTAATGTACCAACTCGTCCTGCTGGTCCAGTAACAATATCTTTAGGCTCTGGTTTTGCTTCAGGCTCGGTCTTTGGCTCAGACTTTGAAATAGGCTCTGGTTTAGGTTCAGGCTTAGGCTCTGGCTTGGGCTCTGGAGCAGGTTCAGGTTTTTTATCAGCTTGTTGTGCAGCAAATTTTTCTTTTGCTTTTCGAAGTTTAGTATATGCTCTAGCCATATCATTTCTTGCATCGGCTGCATCTTGAGCAGCCTGATTCCATGGAATGCCTTCGGGAATACGACCAGCTTGTTTAAGTTTTTCAAACTCTCTCTTGCTTCTAGGAATTGAATATATATTCCCACCCATCAGTCGCGCTACATCGCGGTGCGGCCTAGCCTTTCTTAAAGAATCATTCCACTCTCTCTCTAGCTTGTCAATTTCTTGTTGAGTAACTTCTTTAGTTTCTTGCTCAGAGAGTAAGTTTTTATAAACACGATCAAAACTTTTTTCAATTAAAATTTTTAATTTTTTTTTCGAAACATTCATATTATTTTTTTTCTGGGACATCAACAACAGCACGCTCTTGGCCCATTTTCGGTTTTCCAGCGGCCTTTAGAATAGCTAGAGTATCTGCGGGACTTGAACCATCACCAACAGGTATTTTAGTTGGCTTAGCTTGAGGAAACACTTTTTTCATATTTTCTGAGGGAGTAAAAATAAATTCATTTCCTGATTTTTGTACCCTTCCTAAAAGAGCTGCTTGAACAAGTCGTGCTCTTTGCTTATTACTTAAATTAGGAAAGTTTTTCTCCAGATATTTTGCCACGTCTTTCAAGGTGACTTTTTTAGAATCTTTAGCTTTATCTTGAGTCTTGCTTTTTGTTTTAATATTTTGAAGAACTCTTACTAAATCCTCTTGCATTGGTGTCCAGACATTTGCAGGTATAAAATTATAAGTTCGGCCATATTGCCCTCCGTCGTTCTTCTTGAGATCTTTATCGGTGACCATCCCAGCGAGCGCTTTAGCAGCCATTTGTGCCATGTTTTCATTTTTTTGGTTTTTTAATTTAGATATATCCATAATTAATGCGCCAATTTTTTCAGCTCTGTCAGGAACATCATATTGAAAAGCAACTGCAGGACCTTGGCGAGTAAAGATATTTTTTGCCTTCATTAGTTCATTAAAGTTTTTTAAAACCAATTGACCAACTTTTTCTTGCTGCTGGCGTTTAGCTATTTGTTGATTAATGTTTTCTTGCTCTTCTAAATTAGATCTTTCAAGCTCTTCTCTAATAATTCTTTTTAAATCGTTTATGTTAATTTTCATATGATATATCCCTCAATCTTCAAAATAATTAGTAATATTGTACTTCTTTAGTAGTTTTTTTAAACTTGATTTGTCTAATCCTAAAAAACTAGCCATTTCGCCTTTTGTTCTAGCAGCAGAGTAAGTATATTTTAACACAGCATCTCTGACAATATCAGGTATTGAATGCCAAATGTTTAAACCATATAATTTAAAATTTACAGATTTTGCAGCTAATTCTAAACGTAACGCAATAATTTCCTCTAATGTTAAAGAGGACATCATAACTTCAAACCGCTCGTTAATTTTATTTTCAGTTCTTAATTTATTTGAAATACTATAATATTTTTGATTTGGTCTTTTAAAGCGGCTTCTTTTACTTTCCCACATTAAAGACCACCACCAAGATCGTCTCCACCTAAATCAACTTCTGGTGAAACTTGTGCTCCTTCAGGTCTAGACATGACTGGCTGTGTAAAAGCTGGTTTTTGTCCTTTTTGTCTAGCGATATCTTTTTCATAAAAGATCATCCAAAGATCAATGTTATAAAGACAATATTCTTTAAATTCTTTTCGATATTCTTCACTATCAAGAAGTTTTCTTTTATCAGAAATAGTTGCCTCAATATTTGAATTATTCCAAACATCAAAAGCCCATGATGCTCCGGTAACATCCTCACCTTGTAATCTTTCTGAATTAAAAGCATCTTCAGCTTTTTCTTCATCGCTTTTTTCTGGTGGTTTAAATCTGTCATCTTCTGATTGATCTGACGGCATAACTAAAGCAGGATCTGGCTTGTTAATGCGAACTTCAAGTTCTTGCTCATTTAAGTCACCTTCACCAATGCTACCTAAATTACCAGACTGTTTTTTCTTGTCAAAAGCCTCAGCTTTTTTAAAAAAGTTTTTAAACTTCTCTAGCATGTTCATTCGATATGATAATCTTTCCTCTGGTTTTTGTAAGCTTCGAAGTCCATCTTTTACTACTTTTAAAATTTCATTAAATGCGTCAGCGAGAAAAACTAAAGCAGTTGACTCATAAGGGGTTGGGTCGCCATCAGCATCAATCTCTTTTGCTTCATCTATTAATGTTCTTACAACGTTCCTTAAATCAGACTCATCTTTTTTATTTAATGATTTTTTAAGTTTTATAGCCTCTCTAACCAAAAGTCTTAGTTTAAGCTCATGTTCCATATTATCTATCATCTTCGTATCTCCTAAACGCTGGACCGCTATAGCCCGCTATGCCGCCACCACTAGCACCAACGCTCTCAGTGGTTGCAGCTGCAGTTAATTGTTCTGTATTATCTTCAACAGCAGCAATTAAATTAGAAATAACTGTAGCTACTATTTGCTCCTTAACTTCTGCTATGTTCTCAGCTGATATTTTAAGTGAAGCTAGAATGCTACCCATTAAATCATCTAATCTAGATTCTACACCAGATTGTTCAATTTGTTCGCTAGCTTGTCTAGAAATTTCTATTGCACTAGGTTCATTTTGCTCTGCCATGGCTTGTTTAGTTGCTGTTGCATACATGACTTCTTCAGCATCTGATCCGTATCTTTTTTTAAAGTCTTTTTTCTTTTTCTTTAAAGCCATAACAATCTTTTCTTTCTTTTGTTTTTGTTTTTTGGTCATTTTCTTTTCAACCAAAAAAGATGGGGGGTACGCTAGGAGAAAATTTTCGGCCACCATTGAACCTCCCTGGTTGGTGCTAATATCAATAGTTTGCCCATTTAAGACAGCGACAACGTCATCGTAATAATTATCGTCTGGTAAAAGCTTTTTAAATAACTCCCAATCTCCGTCGCGATAAGATTTACGCATCCTAGAGGCTGAAGCTGGACAAGCATCAACTTCGCATGAAGGTGCAGCTGGATAAGATACTAAATTAGCTTTTGAGAGTTCTGGTCTTTGATTAAAATATTTTACAAAATCATTTATTCTTTGAGGATCTTTGCCTTTATTACCTGCACCTAAAGAAAAAGACATATTTGGATATTGTGAAACAAAATTATCATTTTTCATTAGTTCATAACAAGTTAAAAGTGGTGTGGCATCATTTGATTCTAGAAACTCTACTTTGTCAGAGAAGCCACCATATATTTGAAATATAGCTTGACTTTGTTGATATGTCACACCTTCTCTTTGTTTTTTACCAGTTATTATAATAATTTTTGCTATATCAGACTGATCTTCGTAGTGTTTAATCATCGCATAGTGACCACCAGTCGGCGGCTTAAAACCTCCTGGTAAAAGAATAACAGTTTGTTGTTTTTGCTCTGTAACAGGTCCCGCTTCTACAGCATAACTCTCTAGCAACTCACCGTATTTAAATTTAGCTTCATGTAGAGCTTCTGCCGAGGCAGGGGGTACGTCTTCACCTTTAGGACTAACACCAAAACCTGCAGCTCTATTGTCTACAATAAATTCTCCAGTAAATTTAAATGCAATACCGTCACATATGTCTGTTGATTGTATAACAATGCCTTCATGTTTTTTATCTCCACCCTCAACACCTAGATCTGTATCTGTCATAATAGAATTTTTCAAAGCGTTACCAATATGACGCACAGCGTGCCAAAGAATGACTGCACTGTTAATTGCCTCTGCATCACGAGGGCTATTGCCAATATCAAATGGACCAATTCCAGTTTTATGGCCAGTTACCATAATGTCTTCATATATTTTAAGCGCAAATGCACTTTGTTTTGGATCTTTTATATAATCATCTTTAGTTCGAATCTTGCCTTTTACTGATTCTCCATCCTTAGTAAATCCTGGGGTGTCCGGATAATAAGCAACGTGAGCAGGGTTTTCTTTTACTGATAAAAGAAGTTCTTTTAGTGTTCTACCTTCAAGCTCACCTGTTTGTTCATTAATCCTGACAGGACCAACACTCATTTGCTCATTAACTTTTTTATAATTGTAAGAAACTTTCATATTGAGAGCTTCTTCAATTCTTTTTAGCACTGCTTGCCTGGAGAGACCTTCTTTAAATCGCACACCAATTTTTGTATAAATATTAAAAGGCATATCTAACTCAGTTGCATGCTTTTGTATAGCTTTTGCAAGGTTATCAAGTATTTCTTGGTGTTCTTTTTTTCTTACGCTCAGTTCATCGTTTTTTTCAGCAATCAACTTGTCAATTTCTTCAGTATCTTGCCTTTGAGCTAATAATTGATCTTTTTGTTTAAGAAGATCATTGATTTCTGCAACTGTTTCCCAATAAAAGCCTCTTGTCAAACGTCTAGACGTTGTTTTTCCTGTTTTTGTCTCTTTTGTTTCAGTATAAAACTCTGAAAGTCTATGAATTGCAATATAATTTTGACCATAATTAACATTATTTTTTACTGGGTTATATCCCCTTTGTTCATTGCCATTTGCATAATATTCAGCATCAAAAAAGACTCCATCAGGACCCATGCGCTCAAAAATGCCTAAAGCCTCAACATATGGCTTTAATTCCATTAAATTATGGTTCAAAATCTTTGACATATGGTTGACAACCTGAACCATCCCGTGTTCTTTGTTACCTCCAAATCTTTGCACCACATTATCTGGAGTCACGCCTTCAAAATCATATTTTGTACGTGCTCCAGGCGTTTTTCCGCCTCTATCTATCACAAACATGAACCCTGCAGGGTTATTTGCTTTCTGAAGACGAAAAGATGTATTAACACCGTCTAATTTAATAGAAACAGAGCTTCCTTTTGATTCTTCTTCGTAAAGAGGTATAGCATTGACCGCTTTTACGTAAAAATTGATTAAATCACGGCCATTTCTTACCTCGCGGCAATCAAATGGATGTGCCATGTGTCCAGCTGCGCCGCCCATAAAATTACCCCTTATTTAGCCCATTTTTTCACTAATCTTTCAAACAGAAGCTGATCTTTGTTGCCTTTAAACCAGTTTTCTTTCTTCATTTCTGGATCTTTTCCTTTATACTGTCCTTTCACGCCTTCTTTTTCTTCTTCACCCTCTTTTTTCTCTTCATCAAGGGTTTCTTCCATGCTGTCCGGGTTAATTTCATCGACGTCTTTCATTTCGGCAACTTTTTCCTTCTTTTTACCTCTTTTTCCGCCTTTCTCGGCAGCAAAATCCTGCCCTGTAAATTCAGGATTGTTATCTAGGCCGGCCTCGACACTATCAGTGCCTTGAGTTTCGCCATCACCTAGTGTTCCTTTCGCTTCTTCCTCGCTGCCCTTCTTTTTCGTCGATTGACCCGCTTGGGCTTGAGCTAGCTGTGGTGGCTGTTTTCCTTTCTTCTCTTGAAGCGCCATAAAAATTCTCTTTGTTAGCTCTTCTACTATTTTATCGTCAACTTTACTCATTTTTTTGTTCTCCTTAAGGTTAATTTTAGCTATGAGTGCATTTTTTTGGCCATCTTCCCAATCTCTAAAACAAAGATTGCCTACTAAATAGGCTTCACCTTCCATTTTGCGCATATGTTGATTTCTTTGTGCATAACCAGGCCCAGTATCATGCTCTTTATCAAACTCGCCTCTACAATGTTGTGCATGATGCACTAATTCGTGTGATAATGACCTTAATATGTCTTTAACATGTCTTTTATCAACAAAAACAACAACTTTCATCATATTTGGGTCGTAATATGCTGTTTTTCCTAATGGATTTTTAGCATTATCAGGATCTGATATAAAATTAATATCAACTGGCTTATTAAATCCCATTCTTTTTTGTGCGAAAGGTAAAAATTGACCAGCTAGCTCAGTTGCTTGTGGGCATTTGTTAGAAACGTCTTTAATTTTGAACATTTTATTCACTAACTACCTCCAAATCCTGGTGGCGAAGATTTTCCACGTTTATAATTAGGTTTTTTTGTGTAAGGTTTGCCAGTTTTTTGTTTTCCAAGTCTTAAGAGTCTTTTTTTAGCTCTCGTGTGTTTTCTTTTGACTCTTTTTTGAAATTTTTCAAGCTCATTTAGCCTGTTAAAACCAGAGTCCTCATTATTTTGCTCTAAATTAACAAAAATTTTAAATTTTTCATCAAATTTTCCACCTAAAGACATTTCTTTATCATAAGATTCATCTCTTAAATCAAAAAGCCTCTTCATGTGTTCTTTATTTCTTAAATATTTGAACGTAAGGTTCTCATAGGAGTACTCACCCTTATCTTCAAGTCCTGATTGTCGAAACTTTTTGATTTTTTTAATTAAATTGTTAGCTGCTCTGTGTGTATCAACAAATTTTTTCTGCTCAAACTGGTCTTCAGCCCTTTCAATCATATCAACAAACGAATTTATCTTGCGTTTAACCATCTCTAAATCAATTTCTGGCTTTTTTGGAGTTGCTTGCTTAAGCCATTTCTCATCTTTTATAGAATATACACCTGTCGAGTGGTGTGGCTCGCTAGAATTTTGAACATAGATCTCAACTTCATGGCCAAAAATCATAATTTTATGTTTATTGTTCCAAGCTGAGGACTTACCATTAAAAAATTCTTTGACTAAATCTTCATTTTCATCAATTTTTTTAAAATCAACTAGCAAATGTAGGTCAATGTCAGAATACTTCGTGTAGTTATAGTTTGCAAGAGATCCAGTAAATGTAATATCATCGTACATCACGTTATCTAGCTTCAAAGAGGAGAAAAAATCTTGTGCAATAGTGCGCAATTTTATCAATATTTCTTTTTTTAATTTCTCACCTTCCCATAACTTTTCATTGAGAGAATCGTGAATGGTCAGAACGTCATTTAGTTTCATTAAAATCATAGCTAATAATAAATAGTTTAAAAAAATTTACAATATTGTTTTTGTCTTTATAATGTAAGTGGAGGCAAAAATGAATTCTACTAATTTTAGTATCTTTGGTGTATTGTTTATGGTTATTGTATTTCTGTTTAAGGCAGTTGCTTTTATTGCTGTGACTTTTATTGAAGCAATTGCTATGCCATTTCAAATCATGGCTATTGATGATGGGGCACGGTCACTATTTGACCATTTTAAATCTTACTGAACGCGGTGAACACTTAATTTTCCTTCTAAGCGACCAACAATTCTTAAAATTTCGTTGTTGTCTAAACGAATTTGATTAATGTCGTCTCTTAGAATTTTCATCTCTTGTTCTATTTTTTGAAATTTAGGATCGTTAATCGATTGCACCCAAAAAATAACACCTGCAATGGTTACAATAATG
>MDTE01013881.1_pt1 | contig 17890 bp, 19 predicted proteins | sample 811231 | NCBI WGS metagenome assembly MDTE01 (sample SAMN05326651, study PRJNA326480) | marine metagenome | isolation source: seawater | place: Indian Ocean: Red Sea | collected 2010 | reverse complement strand
ATCGTATCATATATTGATTATACAAAAAATTCAAATAATTCTAAAATTATTACTGGTGGTAATTATAATAAAGAAATTGGATTTTTTATAGAACCAACAACAATTGTTACTTCAGACCCATACTTTAAAACTATGGTAGATGAAATTTTTGGACCCGTTTTAACAATATATGTTTATAATAACTCTTGGAAAGATATTTGTAAAATTGTAGATAATACATCTCCCTATGGATTAACTGGTGCAATATTTGCAGAAGATAATGACGCTCTTAAATATGGAACCAAAAAACTAGCATTCTCTGCAGGTAATTTTTATATTAATGATAAACCAACTGGAGCTGTAGTTGGTCAACAACCATTTGGCGGCAGTAGAGCTTCAGGAACAAATGATAAGGCAGGGTCTCCATTAAATCTTTTAAGATGGATATCACAAAGAACTATAAAGGAAACATTTAATCCTCCCAAGAATTATAAATATCCTTTTATGAAAGAGAAATAGTTGATGAAAGTATCTATATATTCTGAAATAAATAGATTAAAATCGATAATAATTCATTATCCTGGATATGAACATTATTTTATGACTCCAGATAGTTTAAACGAATTTATAACAAATGATGATCAAATTATTCACAATCCAAACTATTTACTATTTGATGATTTAATTAGTCCTAATAAAGCTAAAGATGAACATAATCAATTAAGGTGGATAATAGAATCATTTATTGGTAAAAATAATTGTTTTGAATTTGTAGATTTATTAAAAGATGTTTTAAAAAACATAAAATGTAAAAAAGGATTAATTGATGAGTGTTTAAAATTAGAAAATAAAAATAATCAAACTAATTTTTCAAATGAACAAATTCAAGAATTACATTCAATTGATATCGATGAATTATTATTTATTTTATTAACAGGTCGACAAAAAAATAATATTCAAAAAATTTATTTTAAGCACCCAATACCTAATTTGATTTTTACTCGAGATATTGCTGCCATTATAGGAAATACAGCTTTATTAACATGGGGACATCATAATGTTAGAAAAAGAGAAAATATTTTGACAAAATATATTTTTTATCACCACCCTTTATTTAAACAAATAAATAAATATAATTTCCACGCAGAACATCCAGATTTGTCTGTTGAAGGTGGAGATATTATTATATTAAATAGTGAAACAATATGTATCGGAATTAGTGAAAGGACCTCGTCAGATACAGTAAATGCTTTATTGCCTTTATTCTATAAAGAAGGATTTAAACGCATATATGCGATTGACTTACCTAAATGTCGATCTATGATGCATTTAGACACAATTTTTAATCGAATAAGTCATAAACATGTTGTTGTATTCCCTCCTATATTTATGAATAATAATAAAATGTTAATATACAAAGTTAATAAAGGTGAAAATTTAAATACAGCTCAAACGATAAGAGATAATTTCTTATCTATATTGAAATCTGATGGAATAAAACTAAATCCAATTAAATGTGGAGGTGAGCAAGAAATCAATCAAGTTAGGGAGCAATGGACTGATGGAGCAAATTATTTTACAATATCTCCAGGTATCATAATAGGATATGAATGCAACTACTATACAATCGCTGCTTTAAAGGAGACTGGATTTACATGCATTCAATCTGATGAATTCTTATCGAATCCAAAAAAATATAAAAATAAATCAAAACTTTTAATATCAATTCCGAGCTCTGAAATATCTAGAGGTCGAGGAGGAGCTAGATGTTTAACTTTACCTTTACTTAGATCTAATGATGATGAAACATAAAAATAAAACAGTTATGATTGCTTTGGGAGGTAATGCTCTATCACCCAAATCTGAAGCTGGAACTATTCAGCAACAATTTCAACATACAAAAGATAGTTTAAAATCTGTCATACATTTTGTAAAACATAATTATAATATTTGTCTTACTCATGGCAATGGTCCACAAGTTGGAGCTGAGTTGCTTAGAAATGAAATTGCAGCTAAAGAAGTTCCCCCTCTTCCTTTAGGTGTATTAGTTGCAAATACGCAAGGTGCAATGGGATATATGATACAACAATCTCTCCAGAATGCATTATATTCAGTAAATTCTGATAGAGAAGTTGTTTCTTTTATTTCTCAAATGAAGGTAGATGGAAATGATCCGAATCTAAATAAACCCACAAAGTATATTGGTCCTTCTTACAATAAAGAAAGGTCAGATTATAATGTAAGTAATTATGGATGGAATATGGAGGAACAAGAACCTAATGTATGGCGCAGAGCTGTACCTTCTCCTAATCCATTATATATTTTTAATGGTAAGTCCATAAAACATCTGGTGGATTTTGGTACAATTGTTATTGCTGGTGGGGGTGGCGGTATACCAGCATATAATTTAAACAATGGAAATCTTGAAGGTTTAGACGGAGTAATTGATAAAGATATGACAGCTGCTTTACTCGGTAGAATTATCAAAGCCGATGAATTATTCATTGTTACAGATGTAGATAATATTTATTTAAATTTCAAGACTGATGCTCAAGAAGTTATTTACAATACGACACTATCTGATATAGAATCTTGGTTAAATGAAGGTCACTTTTGGAGAGGAACTATGGAGCCAAAAATTAGATCCGCAATTTATTTTTTAAAGCACCATGGAAAAGAAGTAATTATTACTTCAATAAAAAATTTAGAAAAAGCTATTGATAAAAAAGCTGGAACTCGAATAATAAAATAAAAACTAAGGAAATTATGAAAATACACGAATATCAAGGAAAAGAAATATTTAAAAAGAATGACGTACCCATTCCAACGGGTTATCCAGTTTTTAATATACAAGATGCTGTGAAAATTTATAAAATGATAAATAAAAAAAAGGTTGTTGTAAAAGCCCAAATACATGCTGGTGGAAGAGGTAAAGGTGGTGGTGTGAAGATAGCAAAGAATGAGAATGAAGTAATAAAATATGTTAATGAAATATTAGGAATGAATTTAATAACTCATCAGACTGGCCCTGAGGGTAAAGTTGTAAATAAACTCTTAATTGAAGAAGCTTCAGAAATAGAGACAGAATTCTATGCCGGTATTGTTTTAGATAGAAGCACGGAAAACTATGTTTTTATGGTATCAACTGAAGGTGGTGTAGAAATAGAAAAAGTCGCGACAGAAACCCCAGAAAAAATTATAAAAGAATGGATTCCTGCAAATGAAGATTTAAAGCCTTTTCAGGCTAGGAAATTAGCTTTTGCATTGAATTTAAAAAAAATTCAAATAAGAAATGCTGTAAATACATTTCTTTCATTGTGGAAAGTTTTTAAAAAGTTTGATTGTTCTTTGATGGAGATCAACCCTCTAGTCTTAACTAAAACTGATCAAATTATTGCTCTAGATTCAAAAATTAATTTTGATGACAATGCCCTATTTAGACAAAATAACATTCAGAATCTGCGTGATTTAAGTGAGGAAGATCCTTCAGAAGTAGAGGCTGCTTCACATAATTTAAATTATATTAAACTAGATGGAAATGTAGGCTGCATGGTTAATGGTGCAGGTTTAGCAATGGGAACAATGGATATTATTAAACTTCATGGAGGTATTCCAGCTAATTTTTTAGATGTTGGCGGAGTAGCTAATGCTGATACTGTAGCTCATGGTTTCAAAATTATACTATCTGATAAAAATGTTAAAAGTATTTTAGTTAATATATTTGGAGGTATTGTAAGATGTGATCGTGTAGCTAATGGAATCATCAATGCTTTAGATAAAGTAAATGTACAAATACCTGTAATAGTTAGGTTAGAAGGTACTAATTCTGATATTGCTAGTAAACTTTTAAACGAATGTAAACATAATTTTATTGTTGCAAATAGCCTATATGATGCAGCAGAAAAAGCTGTTAAAGCTGTTAAATAGGAGAAAAATACATGAGTATTTTAATTGATAAAAACACAAAATTAATAGTACAAGGTATTACTGGAACTGAAGGTGCCTTTCATACCAATCAAATGTTAGAATATGGTACTAATATATGTGGTGGAGTAACTCCAGGCAAAGGTGGCCATAAAGATAAAAATGGATTACCCATTTTTGATACTGTAGATGAAGCAATTGAAGCAACTAAAGCAAATACATCGATAATATTTGTCCCACCACCTTTTGCTGCTGACGCATGTTTAGAAGCAATCGATGCAAATATTGAGCTTATTATTTGTATAACTGAGGGAATACCTACAAAAGATATGGTTACTGTAAAAGACAAACTCAATCATTCAAAGACAAGAATGATTGGTCCTAACTGTCCAGGTATTATTACTCCTGGTGAATGTAAAATTGGTATTATGCCAGGCTTTATTCATAAACCTCATGGAACAGTAGGTGTTATTTCTAGATCAGGAACGCTTACTTATGAAGCTGTTCATCAATTGTCTAATGCAGGCATAGGTCAAACAACTTGTATTGGCATAGGAGGAGATCCTATAATTGGTACAAACTTTATAGATCTACTTTCATTATTTAAAGATGATAATTTTACAGAAGGGATTGTAATGATTGGAGAGATTGGTGGGAGTGCTGAAGAGGAAGCAGCGATGTGGGTAAAAAATAATAATTTTACTAAACCAATTGTTGCATTTATAGCTGGACAAACAGCCCCTCCAGGAAAAAGAATGGGCCATGCAGGTGCAATTATTTCAGGTGGCAAGGGAACTGCTCTTGAAAAAATGAATGCTCTTAAAAATGCTGGGATCCACGTTTGTGATAGTCCTTCTGAAATTGGAAATACTATGAAAATAATTTTAAATTAATATTAAATTTTTAATAGAAAGGAATATATGTTAAGTCGTACATTTGCAATTATTAAGCCTGATGCCGTTAAAAGTGGTACCGTAGGTTTGATTTATGATAGAATCATTAGTGCTAATTTTAAAATAATTGCTTCAAAACTTATAAAGATGGATTTAGTTCAAGCCGAAGGATTTTATGCAGTACATAAAAATAAGCCTTTTTTTAAAGAACTTACAGAATTTATGTCATCAGGACAATCTATGGTTTTAGTTTTAGAAAAGGATAATGCTGTAACTGAATGGAGAGATACTATTGGAGCAACTAATCCAGAAGAAGCTTTAGATGGCACTATACGTAAAGATTTTGCTAAAAGTGTTGGTGAAAATGCTGTGCATGGATCAGATTCTGATGAAAATGCTCAAAAAGAAATCAACTTTTTCTTTTCTGATTTGGATCTTTTAAATAGGTGAAATATGTCTAGTAAACTTTTAATGCTTCTAATTTTACTTTTTTCATGTAGTTCAGAAAATAACTACGAAAAAATATTTATAGGAAAAACTGTTAAAATTTATCATGAAGATTATATTAATACATCTGAAAATTTTATTTTTAAATGGACTCCCCCTAAAGAAATAAAGGGACTTCAATTTGATTATGTTGTAAAAGAAGAAATTTTTCTGTTTACACCCGCATCAGAGGGGAAATATGAAATAAGTCTAAATATTACTGATATTTCTGATGAGGAAATTGAAAACAAAAATTTTTATTATGAGGCAATTATAGATACTAATACCTCTGTAAATTTATCAAATAATGTAAAAAATAAAGATGAATTAAAAAAGAAACTACAAAAAGACAAAATAATTATTCAGAAAGCAACGAAAGAAAATATTACTAAAAAATCAACAACAGCAAATTTATATAAATCATCTAAAATAGAAAACAATGGGTTAAAATATGCAATTCAAATTGCAGCCTGGCCTGGGTTAGCTGAAGCAAGAATGAATCAATTAACTTTACTAGATTTAGGATTTGATTCTTATATAGAAAAATATATTAATAAAAACGGACAAGAATATCATAGAGTTCGCATTGGGAATTTCAATAAAAAAAGTAATGCACTAATAAAAAAGAAGGAAATTGAAAACATACTTAATGCTAATACTTGGCTTGCAATTGTAAAAGGTAAATAAATGAAAGAAGTTTTATTTGGTCAGAAGAATATATGTAATATAAATTTAGATACTATAATAACTAGGAAATTGCTTAATGGCGGTACCAAAACGAAAACAATCTAAAACTAGAGGGAGAAAGAGAAGGACTAATTGGAATAGCCCTACACCACAAGTAGGAAAATGTTCACAATGTAGTCAACCTAAATTACCATACAGAGCATGTCCTCACTGTGGTTATTATAAAGACCGTCCAGTTATATCTACTTAATAATCTATAATCTTTAATGAATATTGCTCTTGATGTTATGAGTGGTGATAATGCCCCTTTTTCTAACATAGAAGGAGCGATTGATTATTTAAATCATTACGATAAAGATGCATCAAATATCATTTTTGTCGGTGATGAAAATATTCTAAATAATTTCTTAAAAAAACATGACCATTTAAAAAACAAGTTTACAATAAAAGGAACAACTGAAGTAGTTGAAATGGATGAAAAACCAACTAAAATACTTCGTTCTAAACCTAATTCATCCTTGGTCCAATCTATAAGACTACTTAAAGATAAAAAAGCACATGCAACTGTAAGCTCAGGTAATACCGGAGCTTTACTAACAACATCACTATTATTAATCGGAAAAATTCCTGGTATTAATCGTCCTGCTTTAGCCCCATTTATTCCTACTTTAAATGGTGGTTTTATTATTTGTGATGCAGGTGCAAATGTTGATACTAAACCACATCACTTAGTACAATTTGCCTTAATGGCAAGTGCGTATATGAAACTTATGAAAAAACGACATAATCCAAAAGTTGCTTTATTAAATATTGGTAGTGAAGAAGGTAAAGGTAATGAACTATGTAATTTATCATATCCTTTATTAAAAAAATATGTACCTAATTTTATTGGAAATTTAGAATCTAGATATATACTAGAAGGTAAAGCTGATATAATTGTATGTGATGGGTTTTCTGGCAATATTGTTTTAAAATTAACTGAAGGAGTTATTAAACATCTTCTATCATGGATAAATCATGATTTCAATAAAAAAAATATTAACGATTCATCTAAGTCTATATTTGATACTATTATTCAAAATATTACAAATACACTCGATCACGAAGAACATGGAGCAATACCTTTATTGGGAGTAAATGAGATTATTATGAAATGCCATGGCTCATCTACTTCCAAGGGAATTAAAAATTCATTAGAAAAAGCACAATTAATATATAAAAACCATTTTATTAAGAATATAAAACAGAAACTATCTAAACAAATGGATTTAGTTTAGTAGAATTAATAGAATTGATAAAAGCAAATATAACTTCAACTGGTAAATACTTACCTAAAAACATTGTTACAAATGTTGATTTTGAAAAAAAAATCGATACAAGTGATGATTGGATACAAAATAGAACAGGTATAAAACAAAGACGTATTGTAGACAAAAATGAAACAACAGCAGATATGTCTACTTTAGCTATTAAAGATTTACTTAAAAAAAGGAATCTAGATCCTAATGATATTGATGTTATAATTGTGGCAACTATAACTCCAGATATGACGTTTCCTTCAACATCAGCCTTAGTACAAAAAAATCTCTCCGCAAATAATGCCTGGGGTTTTGATATTTCATCTGCATGCTCAGGCTTTTTATTTGGGCTTGAAACTGGCTCAGCCTTGATAAAATCAAATAGATATAATAAAGTTATTGTTGTTGGAGCAGATACAATGAGCTCAATATTAGATTATACTGATCGAAATACATGTATTTTATTTGGTGATGGTGCTGGTGCTGTTTTACTAGAGAAATCTTCTAAATATGGAATTATTGACTCTAAACTACACATTGATGGGAATGGAGGGGAATTCCTTAAACTGGAGGGTGGTGGTAGTTTAAACCCTACTACTTTAGATACAGTGAATAATAAAATGCACTATGTTTATCAAAATGGAAAACAAGTATTTAAACATGCAATTAAAGGAATGTCAGAAGTTTCATGTGAAATTCTTAAACGAAATAATCTAAGTTCTAATGATATACAACTATTTATTCCACATCAAGCAAATAAAAGAATTATGGATGCTGTTGCAACTCGCATGGGATTAAAACCGCAACAAATGTTTTCTAATATTGAATATTATGCTAATACAACAGCAGCTACTATTCCAATATGCATTGATGAAGCATTTGAATCTGGAAAAATATCTAAAAATAATAATCTTATAATTTCTTCCTTTGGAGCAGGCTTCAGCTGGGGATCAATGTATATTAAATGGGGGATTTAGATATTGTCTAATGTTTTTTTATTCCCAGGCCAGGGATCGCAATATTTAGGAATGTGTAAAGATATTTACGATAATTACCCACAAGCTAAAAATATATATAGTAAAGCTGAAAAAATACTGGAATATGATATTGCTGAAATATCATTTAATAATAGTGAAAATAATTTAATATTAACTCAATATGCTCAACCAGCAATTTTTATTCACTCATATATTGTAGATCATCTAATTAAACAAAAAGGAATATATCCTTCAGCAGTTTCTGGACATAGCTTGGGTGAAATTTCTGCATTGGCTTCTTGCGGAGCATTATCATTTGAAGATGCATTGAATATTATCAAAATAAGAGCAACCAAAATGGCCTTAGCTGGAAAAAACAATCCTGGTACAATGGCAGCAATAATTGGTGCTAAGCCTGATGATATAGAAACTATTTGTAATCAAGAAGGTGTTGTTGTTCCAGCAAATTATAATGCACCTAATCAAATTGTTATTTCTGGCTGTATAGATTCAATTAATTCAGCAATAAAAACTGCCCATAAGATTGGTATTAGAAAAACAATCTTATTAAAAGTTTCAGGCGCTTTTCATTCACCACTTATGTCTTCAGTAAGAGATGCTTTAAGAAAAGTTATATTTAGTGTAAATTTCAATGATACTAAAATACCTATTTATCAAAATATGACGGGCAAGCCAACAACAAAAAAAAATATTATGAAAAAAAATCTCCTTGATCAATTAGAAAACCCCGTGAGATGGTCACATTCAGTATTAAATATATCTAGATCAGGAATAAATTCCTTTATTGAAGTTGGTCCAAGTAAAGTACTTACTGGTTTAAATAAAAGAATTTTAGATAACCCCAACACAAAAAATTTTGAAAAATGGGATGACATAAAATCATTATGAACTATAATTTAAAAAATCAAGTTGCAATTGTTACCGGTGCATCAAGAGGAATAGGTAAATCAATAGCAGAAAAGTTAGTAACCTTCGGATGCAAAGTATCTGCTGTAAGTAGAAATAAAAGTGATCTAAATAGTTATATTAGAAAACATAAGAGAACAAATCAATTTCTTTCCCATTCTGGTGATATCTCTAATATTTCAGATTGCATCAATATAGCTAAAAGTACGATTGATAAATGGGGAAAAATTGATATACTAATTAATAATGCTGGCATTACCAAAGATAATATAATTTTAAAAATTAAAGAAGAAGATTGGGATAGTGTAATCAACACAAATTTAAAAGGAACATTTAACTGCATAAAATCTGTTATTCCATGTATGCTCAAAGCAAAGAGTGGATCAATAGTAAATATAACATCAGTAATTGGCCAAATTGGCAATGCTGGACAAAGTAACTACTCTGCATCTAAAGCTGGAATTATAGGATTAACTAAATCAATAGCCAAAGAATATGCATCAAGAAATATTAATGTTAATGCTATTGCACCAGGCTATATTGATACTGAAATGACAAAATTACTTGATAAAAATATAAGAACTAATCTTAAAAATTTAATACCACTGAACAGATTAGGTAGGCCGGATGACGTTGCTAATTTAGTTTGTTTTTTAATATCTAAAGAAGCTTCATATATTACTGGCCAGACTATTAATGTTGATGGTGGAATGGTTATGTAATAATAAAAGGAGACGTTATGTCAAAACATCAAACTAAACTAAATGAAATCATTATAGATAAGCTTGGAATTGAAGAAAGCAAGATTACACCAGAAGCAAAATTTATAGATGATCTTGGTGCTGATTCACTGGATACTGTTGAACTAATTATGCAATTTGAAGAAGAATTTAATATTGAAATCCCTGATGAAGATGCAGAGAAAATCTTATCTGTTGGTCAAGCGCTTGAATATATTACAAATAAATTAAACTAATTTTATAATGTCTAAACGTGTTGTAGTTACAGGTATGGGTGCCATTACCCCTATTGGCAACTGTGTAGATAGTTTTTGGTCCGGAATAAAGGATGGTATTAGTGGAATCAGCAAAATTTCTAGCTTTGATACTTCAAAATTTAGTGTTCATATAGCTGGGGAAGTTGATATTGATCTTTCAGAATATTTTAATAAAAAGGAATTAAATAGAATAGATCGTTTTACCGCTTTTGCATCTATTGCAACTGATGAAGCAATCAATCAATCAAAAATTAATTTATCTAAACTTGATAAATGTAGAATTGGAGTTATTATTGGATCTGGTATTGGTGGTATTTCAACTTTTGAAAATCAACATAAAAATTTATTAAAGAGTCCACGGAGAGTTAGCCCCTTCTTTATTCCTGCTATGATTTCTGATATTGCTTCTGGCTATATTTCTATTAAATATGGATTTAAAGGACCAAATTACTCAGTTATTTCAGCATGCTCTACATCTAATCATGCAATAGGAGATTCATTACGCATGATTCAATATGGAGACGCTGATGTAGTTGTAACTGGTGGTAGTGATGCATGTATTACACCAATGGCTATTGCTGGTTTTTCAAATATGAAAGCTCTTACAAAAAACTCTGACTCTAAATCTGCAAGTAAACCATTTGATGCAAATCGAGATGGTTTTGTAATAGCTGAAGGAGCAGGAATTTTAGTTTTAGAAGAATATAAGCATGCATTAAATCGTAATGCTACAATTTTAGCTGAATTATCAGGCTATTCTGCTACAGGAGATGCATATCATCTAACTAGCCCATCTCCTAATGGAGAAGGAGCTATTAGAGCTATGACTAATGCATTGGCTGATGCCAAAATTAATATAGAAGAAATTGACTATATTAATGCTCATGGCACATCTACAAAACTAAATGACCAAATAGAAACAAAAGCTATAAAAACTGTTTTTGGAAAATCAATAAATAATCTATCCATGAGTTCAACTAAATCTATGACAGGACATCTTTTGGGTGCAGCAGGTGGAATAGAATCCATTATATGTATTTCAAGTATTTTAAACAACATAGTACCCCCAACAATTAATTATAAAACACCCGATCCTAACTGCGACATTGATTGCACACCAAATAATTCTATTAATAAAAACATTAACACTGCTCTTAATAATACTTTTGGTTTTGGTGGGCATAATGCAGTTTTAATATTTAAAAATATATCAAATTGATTATTCAAAGTAGTTTGTTTGAATTTTTAAAAAAATTTAGTTCTTCTTCAAAAATAGAATCCATTATTGGTTATAAATTCAATAATAACTCCTACTTAAATATTGCATTAACACATCGTTCAATTCAACCAGACGTTAAATTAAATTATGAACGTTTAGAATTTCTTGGTGATGCAATTATAGACCAAATTATTTCTCATTGGCTTTATAAAAAATATCCAAATGCTGACGAAGGCATTCTTACACAAAAACGCTCTTCACTTGTTAATAAAGATTTCCTTGCAATGGTTGGAAATAAATTAAACTTATTAAAATTTATAAACAGAGCTCCAAATATTAACTTTGAAAATGAAAAAGTTAATTCCAATGTAATATCTGATATTTATGAAGCAATTGTAGGGGCAATATTTATGGATGGTGGAATAAAACCTGCAAAAAAATTTATATTACGAACTTTATGTATTCATGAGGATAAGGCTGAAATAAATTTAAATTATAAAGGACAGCTTATTGAATACTGCCATAGTAAAAATGCTAATACACCTCTATTTGAAACTATTAAAACAATTGGTCCAGAGCATGAAAAAGTATTCAAGGTAAAAGTTACAATTGATGATAATAGTTTTTATTTTGGAATGGGCGATACAAAGAAAAAAGCTGAACAAAATGCTGCGATGGAGGCAATAAGATATATTATTAAATAATTATTTGTCATTCCGCCCATAAAACCAAGCGGAAAGACCACACCACACGACACAAAATATTTTAGTGTGCTCTCTTTATTTTTTTTATAGACTATCTTCACTTCATTCAGCAATTTATTTGTTACGCTAATATTATAATTATTTAATAATATTTAAACTTATTATTTTATCTCTTAATTTTGCAGCTAATTCATATTTTTCATCTAGAATTGCTTGATTGAGTGCACTTTGCAAGTTATCTATCATACCTGAGTTTTCTTTTCCAACTTCTTCTAATTCCTCTGATACAATTTGTTTGTAATTAATTCTATTATTCTGATTTTCTCTAATACCAGCAAATTTTAAAATATAATCTTCTACAAGGATAGGAGCTTTGGTACGTAAAGCTATTGCTATTGCATCACTAGGTCTAGAGTCAATAAACACCTCCCCTATCTGTTTATGATTTATTATTATTTTTGAATAAAAAGTTCCCTTTTTAAATGAAGATATAATTATTTTTAAAACTTCTGCTTCGAAGTTTTCAATAATGTTTGTAATTAAATCATGAGTCATAGGCCTAATGATCTTTTGACCCTCCAAAGCTCTAGATATTGCATGCGCTTCATTAATTCCAACAAGAATAGGTAAATATTTTGAAGATTCAATTTCTTTTAAAAAAACCGCATATCCATTATTTGGAGGAAAATATGAAATTCTATCGACTTTTACTTTTTTCATTATTATAATTTATCAACCGCTAATTAGATACTACAATAGTGATCATATCATTTCTTTAATCTGAATTTTTAATTTTTCTATACGTTTTACTGGAGTAGGATCAATTTTATTATAGAGTGCAACATAATAACTGATCCAATCAACAAAATGGATTAATTTTAGCAACCTTTCTACTATAGTAGCTCCTGACTTCTGTATAGTTAATTCATATTTAGGAAGTCTCTTTATAATATTTGAACTAATATGCATCCTGTTTTTAATCCTTATATCCTCTTCTATATCTTTAATCCAAATTAATGAAAATTTCTTTATAATACTTTTATTAAGAGTCCATCCTTCAATTTCATTATGATTATGCTCTGGAAAATTACTGTTGAATGATAAGATTTTTCCATTCTCTGCTAATTGACCTTTGAATCTTAATGCTACAACTGATGTTAATTCTTCACTACCATATATAATAGGACATGTAGAATGGATTTTTTGAACAATATTTATAATTGAACTTGGTGCTTTAGATAGATCTAAACCCAAATTTTTAATAGATCTAACAGAATTATTAATTTCTTCAAGAATTATTTTAGGAATTAATTTTATTTTTTCTAAAAGTATAATTAAGTATGTAAATGAATATCCTAATGCAGCTCTGGGCTGATAACCTTTAGGTAATATAATTTTATCATAATTTTTTTTATTTGACTGCAAAACAAGCTCTCCACCTGTTGAAATAATAATAATCTTAGATGTTCTTTTTTTACATTGGCTAAAAGCCTCTAGTGTTTCTTCAGTATTCCCAGAATAAGAAGATGCAACCACAAGTGTATTAGGGCCAACCCAATTAGGGATTGTATATGATCTATTTACAACAATTGGTACTATACAACTATTTTGAACCAGAACTTTAGTCAGATCAGCACCTATAGCAGATCCCCCCATACCTAAAACTAAAACATTACTAATGGTATCATATTGATTTTTAAATTTAATTTTTTTATAATTTCTGATAGCCTCTTCTATCTGAAATGGAAACGAACTGATAGCCTCTTTCATATTCGATTTATCCAAATCAAAATCAATTTCACTGTTTAAGGATTGATTCATTTAATAACCTCTTTCTTTAATTAAACTACTAAAATATTTTAGCATATCTTTATTTATATCTAAATTATCTATTTTAGCATCAGCTAACATTATAATATTATTTATTTCATTTAACGTATGTTCTTTGATCCCTTCAGATACCATAAACTGTCTAACTTTATTAATACCACTAGCATAATCTTTTTTGGTTAAATTAATAATTTCATTAATAATATTACTATTTTTTTCTATTGCTTTAATGATCAAATATGTCTTTTTACCTAATAAAATATCACTTTTAAGTGATTTTCCCATTTTATCACTATTTGAAAAAATTTCTAATAAATCATCCTGAATTTGGAAAGCTCTCCCAATCAAACGGCCAAAATCTCTTATTGCTTTTGAAGTGTTTTCATCTGCTCCTGCTGTTGTTGCACCTATATGTGATGACAAACCTATCATATATCCTGTTTTTAAATCAATCATTTTAATATAATCATCTAACATTACTTGTGTTTTTGATTCAAATTCTTTATCAATAGCTTGCCCTTCACATACTGCAAGCAAACCATCTATGAACAATTGCATATTTGCATTATTTTCAATTGGTGATTTATTAATTAATTTCAGAGCCAAGGATAGCATTGCATCACCAGTAAGTATTGCAATACCATCATCCCATTTTTTGTGTACAGTAGTTTTTCCATGACGCAATTGATCTTGATCCATAATATCATCATGAACTAATGTAAAATTATGTAGAACTTCTATTGCTAAAGCAGAATTCAATACATCATCTATTTTAGCACCACATGCTTCAGCAGAAAAGATTGTAAGCAATGGTCTAAGTCGTTTACCTTGGCCATTTAAAACATAATTTATTGGTTTTGTTAAGGATGTAGGCCCATTTGAATAAATTTGTGAAAGAGACTTATTTATTATATTTCTGTATTTGGAGACAACTTCATTTATTATCAATTTTAATTTCTCCAAATTCTGATAATTTCACAAGTATCTCATTTTTAATAGCATCTAATCTATGCTTAGATACTGATTCAAATCTACAAACTATAACAGGTTGAGTATTAGATGATCTAACCAAACCCCAGCCATCTTTAAATCTAATACGCACACCATCAATTGTAATACAATCATATTTATCTGAAAAATAACTTATTGCTTTATCTGCAATAATAAATTTTTCCTCATCATTATTACATTCAATTCTAATCTCAGGGGTTGAATAGTAATTGGGTACTTTAGCAACAAGCTCTGATAAACTTTTATTATTTTTTGATAATAGTTGAGCTAATCTTAATGATACATATATAGCATCATCATATCCATAATAATCATCAGCAAAGAAAATGTGCCCACTCATTTCACCTCCAAAATTGATATTTAATTCCTTCATTTTATCCTTAATTAGAGAATGTCCCGTCTTCCACATCTTAGGTATTCCACCGTATTTAATTACCATATCTTCTAAAGCTTGAGAGCATTTAACATCAAATATTATATAATCTCCTTTATTTTTTATTACTTCTGGTAAAAAAAGTGTCATTAAAATATCGGACCTAATTATAGAACCCTTTTCATCAACAACTACAACTCGGTCTGCATCTCCATCATATGCAACACCAAAATCATAATTATCAGACTTTATTTCATTAATTAAATCAACTAAATTATGATCTTCGGTAGGATCTGGATGATGGTTTGGGAATTGACCATCAATTGTGCAATAAAGCTTTTTAACACTAATACCTAGCTTCTTAAAAATATTTGGTGCTGAAATACATGCAGAAGCATTTCCACAATCCATAACGACATTAAGATTTCTATTAATATTAATTTTTTTTGTTAACATTTCATGATATTCAGGTAAAATATCATATGATTCAATTTTACCTAGACCATACTCATATTCTTTATTTAAGATAATATTTTTAAGTTCTAATATTTTCTCTCCATAGAATGCCTCTTGACTTAATGATAATTTAAATCCATTATATTCTGATGGATTGTGACTTCCAGTTACTTGTACACTGGCATCAACATCTAATAAAAACATACTAAAATAATTTGCAGGTGTATGTAATGTTCCCATATCAATAACAGTTATACCAGATTCTATAAGACCATTAGAAAAATTCTTGACTAATACTGGGCTTGAAGGCCTAATATCACCACTAATAGATACTTTTTTTCCCCCACTTCTAATAACATATGTTCCAAAAGCCTTACCTAAATTAGTAACAACTTCTCTATTAAAATCAGTATCTACTCTACCTCTAATATCATATTCTCTAAATATATATTTATTCATTTTACCCTATTATTTTTCTCCTTTATATATTGAACCTAAAACTACTCTTTTTTTTGCACCTGTTACTGATGGAATATTTGATGATATATTTTTTATTTTTGCTATACCAAGTGTAGCAATTAACAACGATTCTTTCATATCCTTATTTATATCAAATGAATCTGAAAACTTCACTTTATATTTATTAGCGTATTTTACTAAATCATTTACTACAACAGGATGATGTGCACCACCTCCACTAATAATAATTACACCTTTCGTATTAGTAATATTAAGAAATTTTGATATATTTTCTGAAATAGATTTAGCTGTAAAAGCGCATAAGGTTCTAATTATATCATATGATTTTATATCTTTAAATTCATTAATAAATCCTGATATTAAATTATAGCCAAATTCATCTCTTCCAGTTGATTTTGGAGGATTTTTATGTATATATCTTATTTCCATTAACATTTTTAAGAGTAATTTATTTACTTTACCTTTTTTAGAATATAATCCATTTAAATCTATCTTTTTATTAAAGAAGTATAATGTTGCTTCATCTATTAGCGACATGCCTGGTCCAGTGTCAAAACCCTGAATATGTTTTAGGTTACCATCCTTTGGTATAAATGATAAATTTGCAATACCTCCAATATTTAAACAAATTACATCCTGATTATATTCTTTAAAAAGAAGCCAGTCTAGAAATGGCATCAAAGGTGCACCACAACCTTTATATTTAATATCTTCTTGACGAAAATCATACACTATAGGTATTTTGAAATTATTATATAGATACTGCGGATTTCCAATTTGCTTTGTGCTAATGCCATGTAAATGTGAAATAGTTTGACCATGACTTGCAATTAAATCTAATTTTATGCCTTTGGTAAACATCTTTGCTACTTTTGCATAATATTTTCCTAATACTTCGTGTGCCTTATTTACTATCTGGGGATCTTTTATAAAAATAGATTCATTAATCAATTGTCTTATTCTATCTGTATAATTATAAGTTTTAAACTTAATACATTTCCATTTATAATCATATTTTTTTGTCAATTCTATATAAAACAAACCGCAATCAAGCCCATCCATTGATGTCCCAGACATTAATCCTAAGACTGTATATTTTCTTTCTTTATTTAGTTTTAATGTCTCCAATCACTCCTCTTAATGAACCTTTATTTAGCCTTAACATCTTTTTTGCTTGATCAACACTTACATTCTTGATTTGTTTAACAATTGCAACCTTTACTTTACCATCAACTAGCTTTAATAATTCATAGGAACTTTTATAATCTAATTTTGTAATACTCGATATAATTCTAGCTCCTCTATCCCATAGTTTACTATTAGTAGCTTTTAAATCAACCATCAGATTGCCATACGTTTTATTAAGTTTAATCATTGCAGTTGTTGTTATCATGTTCAGTACCATTTTAGTTGCAGTCCCTGCTTTCATTCTTGTTGATCCAGAAATAATTTCAGGACCCACAACGATAGAAATAATATGATCAATATATTCTAGTTTAGGTTTCTTATTACACACTAAAATCCCCGTACAAGCACCTTTTGATTTTGCTTCTTTTAAAGCACCTAGAACATATGGCGTTGAACCACTAGCTGTTATACCTAACAATATATCTTCTTGATTAATATTATATTTATTTATAATTTTTTTT
>MDTE01049171.1_pt1 | contig 17892 bp, 8 predicted proteins | sample 811231 | NCBI WGS metagenome assembly MDTE01 (sample SAMN05326651, study PRJNA326480) | marine metagenome | isolation source: seawater | place: Indian Ocean: Red Sea | collected 2010 | reverse complement strand
TGTGTCCGATCATGTTTTTTATGTTTTTATCCCTCCACGACGCGTGTCCTGGTCGACACACACGTACTGTGATCACGTGAAAGACCATCGAGACGTCCGATCGGATCGGGCCGAGCGGGGTCGCCCGTTCCCGTAGACACCCGGGAGCGGCGGCGGGGCCGCCGGGTCCCTCGTCTCGTCGCCGCATCGAGCGACGCGCGCGCGCGCGGTACCGTTCGTGCGCGACGCGAGGGACGCGAACGTTGGATATTAATAGAGGCATCGTCTCGTCGCGGTGTATGATCGCGAGAGCGCTCGCGGGAGGCGCGAGAGGGGTCGTTCGAGGGGCGCGGCGCGAGGGAGGGTCGATAATCGGGCGACGGGCGATCGCGGCGACGGCCATGAGGGGACGATTCGCCGACGTGCCGGAGGCGCCGAAGGATCCGATCTTGGGGATCTCGGAGATGTTTCTGGCGGATTCGCATCCGGAGAAGATGAATCTCGGTGTGGTGCGTGTGGACGACGCGGGACGCGAAGGGGCGTCGACGCGCGAGGACGAGGACGCGCGAGGACGAGGACGACGCGAGGGCGACGCGGGGTGTGTGATTGAAAGAGGGGGTCGCGCGCGTGAGAGAATGATCGACTGACGCGTGTGTGTGCGTGTAGGGGGCGTATCGGGACGATAACGGCAAGCCGTTGGTGCTCGACTGCGTGCGCGAGGCGGAAAAGCGCGTCGCCGGGAGCCACAACATGGAGTACCTTCCGACGAACGGTTTGAAGGATTTCGTGCAGCACTCGCTTCGATTGGCGTTCGGTGAGGATTCCAAGCATGTCGCCGAGGGCACGATCGCATCGGTGCAATCTCTTTCCGGCACGGGGTCGTGTCGTCTCATGGCGGAGTTTCAAAAGCGATTCATGCCCGGGTGCAAGGTGTACATCACCGTGCCGACGTGGAGCAACCACCACAACATTTGGCGAGACGCTGGATGCGAGCAAGACACGTTTCGTTATTACAAAGAGTCCACTCGTGGTCTCGATTTCGAAGGGTTGATGGAGGACGTCGAAAAGGCGCCGAACGGGAGCATGTTTTTGTTACACGCGTGCGCGCACAACCCCACCGGCGTCGACCCGACGGCGGAGCAGTGGAAGGAGATCTCCAAGCTCATGAAGTCCAAGGGACACTTTGCGTTCTTCGACATGGCGTACCAAGGATTCGCGTCCGGTGATTGCGAGTTCGACGCGCAGGCGATTCGCATCTTTGTCGAGGATGGGCACAAGGTGGCCGTCGCGCAATCCTTCGCCAAAAACATGGGCTTGTACGGACAACGCGTCGGCGCCGTGAGCATCATGTGCGACGACAAGGCGGAGGCGGTTCGCGTGGAATCGCAACTCAAAGTGATCGCGCGCGCCATGTACTCCAACCCGCCGCTTCACGGGGCGCTCATCGCGTCCACCATTCTCGGCGACCCCGAGCTCAAAAAGCAGTGGTACGCCGAAGTCAAGGGCATGGCGGATCGCATCATCGGCATGCGAACGATGTTGAGAAAACACCTCGAAGAGTCCGGTTCGACGCTCTCGTGGAAGCACGTCACCGAACAGATCGGTATGTTTTGCTTCAGCGGTATGACGGGCGAACAGGTGGATAAATTGCGCACCGAGCATCACATCTACATGACGCGCAACGGCAGAATCTCGATGGCGGGCGTCACGAGCCAAAACGTCGAGCGCTTAGCGAAGGCGATTCACGAGGTGACCAAGTGAGAACGACGTCTGAGACGAGGCGATATGAAATAACGAATGCAAAGAGAAAAGCAAAACGAACGACGCCGTGTTTCCTATGAACGAGTCTCCCGATTACACGACTACTTGTTCTTCTTAGACTTTGATTTTTTGAAGCTCTTCGAGCCCGACGCCTGTCTCGCGAACGCCGTCCCCTCGAGCCACTGCTCGGAGTCGCTCGCGCTCGCGGAAGCCGTGCCGGAGGCGACAACCTTTGGGACCACGGTCTTCTTCTTCACCGCGCCCGAGGTCTGCTTCGCCTCACCGATGAATGGCACGAGATGACCCAAACCGAACGACTTCATAACCCCCGCAAACATCAAAAACGCGACGCCGGCCAACGTCAAGTAAATCACAGCGAGTTCGTGATCGAACACAATCTTCGGATCCAGTACCGGCACGGTTTCGTTGTAGAACGTAGTCGCGTACGCCACGCCCGCCTCGTCGTAAAAGGCTGTCAACGCCAGTTGCAAAGAGTGTCCCGCAAATTGCGGGTCGATCGCAAACTCGTACTCAAACGTCGCCTCCTTTCTCGGTTTGATGATGGCGTCCTCGTACGATTCCACCGTAAAGTTGGTGACATAAAAGTTAAAATTTCCCGGCACGTTCAACGATCCCGCCAAGTGCGTCACGTTGACGTTTTCGTTACCCGTGTTTCGCAATCCGAGCAACACCTTGACACGTTCGCCGCCCGGAAACGCGTGATCCTCGTAATCGGGAAACGCGCTCACCGCCTCCACGTCCGGGTTCGCCGCGGGGATATCCGTCAACAAATCTTTCGGCGATACATTTCCCGCGCGCACGCCTGCGTCGTGACATAAAAATCGCGTCCGCGTCGTCAGTCCTCGCGCAAGATGTCACGCGATGCGCCCGTGCGCCGATCCATCCGATCTCGGGAATCATCGCCGCCCGTGAGCGTCGCGAAGCGCGCGCGTCCGATTCTACGCACCCGCAGCGCCGAGGAGGAACGCGATCGTCGTCGCCGCGGCGAATCGCATGATGGCGCGATGCGCGAGACGTCGACAAGTGCGGTGATGACGCGCATCGTTGCGGGGGACTGAGGATCGCGCGTCGCGAGCCCGCGGCGGCGCGCGCGCGTCGAAGACGGTCGGAAACGGCGATCGATGGACGAGTGATGGTGCCAACGCGGATTCATATGGTACATACAAGACATATGTGTGCGTTCTACATGGGGTTGACTCGGACGCTGTCGGGGAAATCGATGGTATTGATCCCGACGATGGCGTTTGGCGGGCTCATTCGTCGCCGTCGTCGTCGAAATGGTCACCCTTGCGCTCGAATTTGCGACGGGTGGCGTGGAATTTGTTCTTGATCGCGTTTGGAGATCGACCGGGCATGAGACGCGCGAGAACAGCCCACTGATTGCCGATGACCTCTTGAATTTGGATGAGATGCTCCTCCTCGAAGGGTTCCCAAGCGCGCGTGGTGAGTCCGGGTTGGAGGTAGTCTCTCCAACGCGCGTAGACTTGCTTTTGAGTCTTTCCTGAGAGTCGCTCGGCTATGACGGCCCATTTTTTCGGGCCATGTTGCTTGACGAGATCTCTCACCAGGGCATCCTCAGCGTGGGTCCAACTTCGACTCTTCGCTTGCACTTCCTCGTCTTCGCGTTTAGCGCTCGAAGCCGCCGTCGCCGCCTCGTGCTGGTTGTTGAGATCGACGACGCGCGCGTTGTAATCGAGACAAGAGTACTTCATCTCGTCCGTCAACGCGTTTCCATGCACGTCGACGAGTGAATCCATGAGTTCTTCGTCCTCCACCGTGCGCAGATTGCTGCCGCGCGTCGAAAATGCTTTCATCTTCTTGAAAGCTTCCTCCTCCTTGCTGAGCGTGCCCGCCGACTTCTTTTCAGGTCGAGCCTTCTTCGCAGACGGCCCGGCACCGAGGGAAGATTTGCGCTTCTTGGTCGGCCTATCGGGACTGGGCGACGGCAAATTGCGGTCGCCGTTTCTTTGATCCCAATACGATCCGCCCGACAACATGTTCACCTCGGCCAAAGTGGGCGTGTTCAACGCGTTCAAGTCGCGCGGCGTCTCCGCCATATTCGCAGAAGGTTGTCCGTGTACGATGGACAACAGGTCCGCGAGTTCGGTATTATTGAAGTACGGGTTATCCGCAGACCCAGGAGTCTCTCCCGGCTGCGGATACGCGAAGGGCCGCGCCACGGGATGAGGGATATCTTTGAGCAACTGGTCCCGGAAAAACGTCGGCGTGCCGCTATCTATCGAGCCCAGCATCTCTCCGTCACCACCGCTTCGAGGGGTGTTGCCGTCTTCGTCAAAGTTCACACCCCTCCCTATCGCTCTTCCGCAGTTCGCTCGATACCTCGCGCTTCCACCGAGCGTGATCGTCGCGCCTCCCTGTCCCCTCTCTTCGGCGACGACGGGCTCGCGTTCAACCTTCGTCTTGATCGACTTTAACGACGGTTGTCGCACCAACATCGCGGCTCGCATCGCCTCAGCGTCATCCACAGTATCCGCCGCTCGCACCGCGCCGCCATTCCCTCCTCCTCCACCGGCGTCTTCACGCTCGTCCTCGCCGACGTCTCTCGTCGTCTTCGCCTCTGTCGCCGCGCGCCTCCCCTCGGACCCCAATCTCGACTTCCCTCGCGCGCTCTTTCTCCCCTCCCCCGCCTTCGCCCCCACGGCATTCATCACACGTCCGCGCGCACCCTCGTCCTCACCGCGCTCTCTCTCCCGCGTCACCGCGCGTCGTCTCGGCGCGTCGCCTCCCCGTCCGCGCCCGCTCGAGAGCAGCCCCTTCAATTCGTCCGCATCCTCCCTCGCGAACGTCATCCCGTTCACGTCCACCGTCCCTCCGCCTCGCGCGGACTGTCGTCGTCGTCTCGTCGACGTCATATCGCGTCTTCCGACCGCGACGTCGATTCTTTCGTCCTCGCGCGGTCGATCCCGCGCCGATCGACAATCGACGATCGATCGATCGATCGACCGACCGGATCGAATGGAATCGAATCGAATCGAATCGAATCGAATCGAATCGAATCGACCGCGCGCGCGACCGTCGAGACCGTCGGTCGGTGCGGTCGGTCGGTCGGTCGGTCGGTCGGTCGCGCGGTCGACGGCGTCTCGCGCGGACTGTCGTCGTCGTCGTCGTCGCGCGCGCTCGACTCGACACCCACCTGACGTGGTGACGTGGCGCGGGAAGATATACGATATGGAGACGCGCGGGGCCGTAGTGTACGTCTCGCGAAGGGTGTCCGTGCGCGTGATGTGGGATGTGGGCACCGCGGTGGGTGGGTGACGGCGAGGTGGGACTCGAGTGCGGGAGAGTACGACGCGCGACTCGCGATGGGGTCGAGACATAAATTCGTGGGGGTGGTGTGTTCGGACATTCGGTATGTTCACCGCGCGCCCGTGCGTCGTCGAGGCGTCGGCGTCGGCGACGCGAGGCGGAAGACGCGCGCGCGGTGACGTCGTCGTCGTCGTCTCGCGCGTCGTCGTTCGTCGGTTCTCGTCGTCGTCGCGCGTCGGTCGGGGCGCGCGACGACGCCGGTGAGAGGGTGGGGGAGAAAGCGCGCGCGAGAGAGGAAAAGATGGATGACGGCGACGTCGGTGCGGCGCCGCGGGAGGGCGCGCGAAGGCGCGCGCGAGGGAGTGGAACGGGTCGAATGAACACGCACGCGTCGAGCGGGAGATTCGCGGCGCGCGCGAGCGCGGCCGAGGCGAGGGAACGGGTGAGCGGGACGGGCGAGGGCGGCGGCGGCGAGGCGGCGACGGCGGCGGCGACGGACGAGGAGACGGCGAACGGCGCGAAGACGGTGCCGAAACCGAGACCGAAATCGAAACCGAGATTGAAATCGAAACCGAAACAGACGTCGGAGCGCGAGGAGTGGTGGAAGACGCTGGACGACGAGGCGTGCGATCCGATCACGTTGGAACCGCTGAGCGCGTTGGCGCACGCGCCGTTCGAGCTCGGCGAGGGCGCGGGAGAGGACGCGCGAGGGTCGGCGCACATGTTCGACGGGGCCGTGCTCGCGGAGTACGTCACGGAATCGAAGTGTTTCGAGAACCCGTTGACGCGCGAGCCCATGGATGTGAAGCAGTGCAGGGCGTTGGACGCGTACCTGGCCAAGTGGAAGTTGAAGCGCTTTAGCGTGGAGAAGGCGTTCAACGCGGCGTTGAAGGAGAAGCGAGAGGCCGAGGCGAACGCGGAGCGCAGAGGTGAACAACATCGATTGCGAATGCAGCGAGAACGCGAGGATTTGCGGACGTCTCTCGCGCAGACGATGTTCACGTCGCTTCGCGAGCGAGCCTCCGCAGAACGTGGCGGCGGCGGCGGAGGCGCCGAGGGTCGACGACGACGGGAGGGTCGACAAAACGAGGAATCCGGCGTGAGACGATCGACATCCGTGTCCGACGCACTCGCTGATCTGCAAGCGGACGGAAGGTTTGCCTTCGTCGATGATGATTTATCGATGCTTCGAGACGTCTCTCTCGCCGAAGGTCGCGGCGCGGACGCCAGAGGTCCTCGCCCGCAAGATCACGCAAGCTTAGCGTCGTGGGGGGGGTGGAGTCGTCCGAGTCACATAGAAAATAGGGGTAACGATTTCCCGGAACTCCCGGGTGCTTCGATGAGCAGGAGTGGATCTGGAAATTGGGTCGCACCCGTGCCCGTGCCGGATGGTCCGCGGGGTGGCGACGCGTTCCCCACTCTCGGCGCCGGTTCATCGAGGTCTGCGCCGAGCTGGGGCACGTTCGCGCCGAAACAATCCGCAGCGGATCGCATCAAGTCAATTCCTCGCAACAAAGCGGCCAACATCTTTTCAAAGAAGGTTGCGAATAGCGCCGCGGAGCCTCCCGCGCAGGCACAGGAGCAAGCGTCGACCTCCGCGCCCGCGGACGAGGCGACGGCGAGGCGCAACAAGCTCGCCGAAGCGTTCGGCGTGTCGAATCCGAACGAACGACCCAGTATGTTCGGTGAATCGAGCGCGAGCGCGTTCACGAGGAAACAACTCGAGCTCGCGCGTAAGCATCCGACGTTGGTGACGCGACTCGAGTCCACTCTCGAGGACATCGTCACCGGCAAGAGCAAGCGGCGCGTATCGATGGAACCGATGAATCGAGAGATGCGAGAACTTTGTCACGTCGTCGCCGAGCTATACGGCATCACCTCCGCCAGTTTCGGCGCCGAACCGAACAGACACATCGACTTTTTCGCCGGTGGAAACAAGGGCGGGGCGCTACCTTCGATTCGTCTGAGCGATGCGGTACTGGTGGATCTGGACACGACGGCGACGAAGGAATCTCCCGCGTCGCTGACTCGACCGCAGGATGCGACGGAATACTTTGAAGGGTACACGAAACAGTTTTCAAAGGGTGAATACGAGCGATTGGCGTTACAGTTCACCGACATCACCGTCGGCGTATCCGGAGTCAAGGCATCCTTGCGAGAGTTTGCGGGAAATTACGTGCTCGAAGAAATCAACGACGAACACGTTATCGCGCATTTCTGGAAGCACGGCACGCTGTTACAGGCGAGTGGGAAGCTTGGTGGCGGCATGCGCGGTACGTTCCGAGTCAAAATCTTGGAGAAGAAGGCGAAAGGAAAGGAACCGGCGGTCGAGGCGCCGACGGAGGACGTGCCGTCGACGGCGAGCGCGAGCACGAGCGCGCGTTTGTTCCGAGCGTCCACCGCGAGTCGTTCGCGATCGAGCGCACCGATGGAAGGTCAAGCGGCGATCGACGAGGCGCTCAACATGTTCGGTTTTTAGATGTTTGTAGTAGATTTGTGCAATTTTTTTCGCTAAACTAAACGCGCGTGAACCCGCCTCTCCGATCCCGCTTTTCGAACAACTTTTTCACGTAATAGAATTGATAATAACTCGCGCACACGATCGCCAACGCCTCGATGATGGACCAACGCACGACTCGCTTGCTTACCACCACGTTCGTGCGCTGATGTCTCTTCGCGCGCTGCTCGTGATACCGAACCTCCTCCAAGAGACTCCCGACGCGCGTCTCGACGTTGTTCAACTCTGCGTACGCCGAATCGACGTGTTGTTCCTTCGCCTTGTTGTGATCCCACTGACGCCCTAACGACGCGCTATAACTCACGCTCGCATCTCTCCCACCCGAATTCGTGAAACACATGCGCAATTCCCCGACATTTCTCGCCTCAAACTCAAACCTGTGCTCCGTCTTGCCCAACGCGTTATAAATCTCCTCCCCCGCCTCGCTCGAATCCGAACTCTCCAGGCTCCCCCTCGCGTCGAACGCGTCCGAGTGACGCTCCCAGTAGTGATAATCGTCGTAATGATCCCCGTATCCCGGCCCTCGCTCGCTCGGCGCGTTCGCGTTCGACGCTCGCGTGACGAACCACGACCCCGACACCATGGTTCGCGCCTCGCGCACGCGCTCGGTGACGCACTCCGTCTCCCCCGCGCGCACGCGAATCTCCAGCGCGCGCGAGAGAGACGCGACGCCGAGAACGCAGACGACGACGAGGACGCTCTCGACGACCCGCGGCGTCACCGACGATCGACATCGACGACGACGCATCCCCCCAAAATCGGCCTCGTCGTCGTCGTCCTCTCTCGAATCAATCGACATCACGCATCGACCCGATCGCGCGCGGTCGCGTGCGCGCGTTTTCGCGTTGGATGGGCGAATCTTTCCTGAAATACGTGTGCTCTCTCCATCCCCACCGTGTCGTATACAGAGACGAAAGTACCCCATCACGAATACACAACATGCACAAAATACACACACTGCCCGCGGGCCCGATGGAGAACGAAAAGATCTCGGACGAGGTGTGGGTGGGTGTTTTTCCACGAGTCACGACCCATGGAGGAGTCCCTTCCCCTGGCCCGCGACGGGATCGATCGTTATCCGCGGGGTGGAGTTCACGCGCGGGGATGGGTCGTGGATTGGTGACGGATGGATAACGCGCGCGTGACGCACGACGCGTGACGCCACACGACGCACGCGCGTGAGACGCACGCGCACACGTGAGACGTACGCACACGCGAGACGCGCGCACGGCGGACGCACGGACGGACGACGGACGCACGGACGGACGACACACGAGCACGAGCGAGAGCGATAGATAGGGTCGCGCGAGATGTCGACGATGACGATGTCCGCGCGAGCGTCGATCGCGCCGATGAGCGCGCGATCGATGACGCGTGGAAGTAAGGTGAAGACGAGTACGACGGTGGCGAGAGCGGGCGCGCGGTCCCGCGCGGTCGTGCGCGCGGCTGTGGATGCGCCGATCGTGAAGATTGGAACCCGAGGGTCGCCGCTCGCGCTCGCGCAGGCGTACATGACGCGCGATTTGCTCAAGGAGAACTTCCCGGAACTGGCGGAGGAGGGTGCGCTTGAGATTTGCATCATTAAGACGCCCGGTGATAAGGTTTTGGCCCAGCCGTTGGCGGATATCGGTGGAAAGGGTTTGTTCACGCGCGAGTTGGACGACGCTTTGCTCGACGGACGCATCGACATCGCCGTGCACTCGATGAAGGATGTGCCGACGTACTTGCCGGAAGGGATGGTGTTGCCGTGCATGTTGCCGCGTGAAGACGTTAGAGATGCTTTCTTGTGCTTGAAGTACGACTCCTTGTCCGATTTGCCGGAGGGCGCCGTCGTCGGCACGGCGTCTCTTCGCCGCCAGTCTCAGCTTCTTTACAAGTTCCCGACCTTGAAGTGCGTCAACTTTAGAGGTAACGTGCAGTCGCGCATTCGCAAGCTCAAGGAAGAAGTCGTTGACTGCACCTTGCTCGCCATCGCGGGCTTGAAGCGCATGGATATGGCTGAGCACGCCAAGGTGGTCATCCCGACGGATGAAATGTTGCCGGCTGTCGCCCAAGGCGCCATCGGTATTACGTGCAGAACTGGTGACGACAAGCAACTTGAATTCCTCGCCAAGCTCAACCACGAAGAAACCCGCATGGCTGTCGAAGGTGAGCGCGCCTTCTTGGCCGCCCTCGACGGTTCTTGCCGCACCCCGATCGCCGCGCACTGCCACAACGTCGACGGCAAGATGCAGTTCCGCGGTTTGATCGCCTCCCTCGACGGCAAGCAAGTCCTTGAAACCACTCGCGAGGGTGCCTGGGACGCGCAATCGTTGTTGGATGCCGGTAAGGATGCGGGTGCGGAGCTCAAGGGCCAGGCTCCGGCGGACTTCTTCGCCAACTTGATCGAGAACGGCGGCGGCTGGTAAACGGTTTTCGATTCGTCGCTCCATCGCTTTCACCACGACTCGGACGTCGTTCCACGCTTTGCTCGTAGTTATTAGTGCGAACGTCGTCTTGTCATCTTATATTCCGCTTTTTTAAACCCTCCCGCGCCTCCTCGACCGTTCACGCGCTCGAAATCCTTCGCGAGCGCGACCCCGCGAGTCCGCCTCGAGCGCGGCTCGGCCCAAACCGTTGGCGCCACCGCGCCCGAATGTCTCGTCGACACACCGCGTCCTCGCGCGCGCGCGTCCTCGCGCGGCGACGGAGCACGATGGGGATATTCACCCGCGTCGGTCGCGGTCGCCGCGCGAGCGACGGCGACGCGTCGCGGTCGAAATCGCGCTCGACGTCGCCCGAGCCGCGGGGAACAAAAGGCGAGCGTCGAGACAAGAAACTGTCGAAGCTCGAGCGTTTGGCGGCGAGGACGCAGGCGCTGGTCGATGTGAACGCGAAGGTGGCGCGAGATACGCTCAGGGCGACGCCGAGCGCGTCGTTGGCGCCGTATTCGACCGTGGGGCCGCACCCGAGCGAGTGGAAGCGTCGGCGAGGGGAGACGCCGAGCTCGGTGATTGAACGCGTGTTGCGTCTGGGGATCGTGTTGCGTCCGAGCGCGGAGGATGTGGATAAAGTCAAGACGCTGCAACAGGCGCGAGGTGGTGGGGACGCAGTGGCGTCGATCAGGGCGCGGCGAGTGGCGGGGGAGTTGGCGGAGGCGAGCGCGAACGCCGAGAGACTGGCGCACAGTTTAAAGGATGACGGTTGGGAGTTACGGGAGGTGACGTACATGCCGGGAGATCACATGGGATTCATGCGATTATCCATCGGCGTCGGCGTGATCATCGTCGCCGTTCCTCCGGTGTTACAGGGGGAGGACATGTTGAGATCGTTGAGACACGCGCGAGCGAGCGGCGTGCTCGTTTTGCAGAGCGCGCGAGTGGGGCACTATCTGGCGCATTCCAAGCATTTAGACATACAGAAGACGTACGCGCTGCCGTCGAAGCGATTAGAGGGTCGAAACATTAGCTTAGAAAAACGATGCGAAACTCGGGACGACGGGTACCGAGAGTTGACGTTGTACGTGTTGTCCATGCCGGGAACGAGCGCAGAGAGAAACTTGTTGCGTCATCATTTATTGCCGAAGTTGAAGCATAGGTGCCGCCAGCGACGTCTGCGATTGCATTACGTAGATTTGAAAGACGATTCTCCGAACGCTGGGCCTGGACAAGCGTTGGGCGCTCTGGCGCACGCGGTGAAATCGGGCGGCATCTTCGTCGTCCTCATGTCCGCCAAGCACGAAATCGATTGGGATTCTAGCGTGCGGCTTCAAAATTACGTGCAATTCATGAAGAACGAATCGTTAGAGCACGTGGTGAATGAGCTTAGCTGGTTGCGTCACGCTCCGAACGATTACAGTCGGATAGAAATTCAGCTGGCGCACTTGCTTGGAATCCACGAAAGCTTGAGAATGCGCTCGACTGAAGAAATGATGGAAGGGATGAAGTTCGTCACGATCGGTGAGCGTAAACGGATTGAAAAAGAGCAAGAACACGTGGACATGCTACGCAACCAGCATATTTTGGCTTATTTTCCGAAAAAGATGTTTTATGAGCAACTAGCGGCGGCAAAATCGGAACAACATCTCAACCATCTTACGAGTAGTGATCCCTTGCACAAAGAGCGCATCGGATCGATGCTATCGACGCTGTACGCTCACAAAGATGTGTCGTTATCGTCGTACACAGCGCGGTTCTATACACAGTCGCAATGCGTGGAAGCGAATAATATGTTGCAAGTACTTCTCCCTCCTCAAACGAGTGGACTCAATGAGTTTGAACATACGTTGTTCCACGATTTGTTCTCCACTCTAGATGGCGAGTTTCCTTCGGACCCATACGAAGATAATGTCGTGGTAAAAGCTAGCCATGGTTCAGAGCTTGCGCTCGCTGAGAACCTGCCTTTTTACTTCCATCGTGATTATCAGGAAAAGGGATTGATCAAGGCGCTGAAGACTGGTCTGCCGACTGCAAACATCGTGCAAGGTTTGTCCGGTTCTGGGACAACGACAATGCTGCAGCACCTCGCTCGCACAGCGCGGCAGATGTTTGGTCGCGTAGACACTTCATGTGAAGCAGATAGGGTCGTCGTTGTGAGCGATTATGGCGCGGCTGAAGGTCGCAAGAATCCCACACCGACGCAAGTGCTCCGCAATCTTGCAAAACAGATGAAGAGTGCACTCAATGTAGACGATGATGTCCCCGCAAGTTTGGAAAATGTTCGAGCAGCGCTCGTGGCCATGTTCAATCACGCCACGCGCGCTCGAGGTCGTGTGCTCGTGTTCATCGATGCGTTACATTCGGTCGATAATGAAAGCGGAGCTTCCTGGCTTCCAAATGAAGCGGAAATTCCAATCGGTGTGCAATTCTTTCTAGGTATCCGCCGGATTGATCGACGCCATGACTTTGTGAAAGAGTCGGCTCATCCCGTGCCGTTTAAAATGCCCGCTCTGGAGTACAACTTGATTTCGTCATATCGACACCGCATGGCAAAGCTTCAGCACATCGCGCTCGATTCATCGTGCCCAATGGCGATGAAAAACTCAACCATGCTGGAAGTTTTGAAGTACGAAGATAGGAAAATGTATGCACAGCGTTTTCTGCGACCGTTGGGTATTCATCTCACGCACACGGTGTCGATGCAGATGATGGAAAAACCTTGCACTGGAAATTTACGCGGCTTGTACTTGACGTGTTCGCGCATAGCGATGCAAGATGTGTACGAGGATGGGTTTTCGCTGTTGAAGTTTCCGTCTGACGAGCGCGATCATTATCATCAAATTCTCGCGGGGGTAGAGAAGGTAGTCCCGAGGGAATTGCTCGTCACGGTTCTACCCGCAATAGTATGCGGGTGTAACAGCCTCAGCCCGCGAGACGTTGCGTACATCATACAAATGAGCAAAGCCGGAGCTTCGCGAAAAGTTCACGACCTTCTTAAGACAACAATTCCTCCGATGCTTTGGGCATTGCGATTTTTCATCAAGGGGGACGCATTCGGTGGATGCACGAGTGCTGCCACGGGTAGACTGCGCGTCGAAGATCAGGTGGCGTGCGACGTCGTCATGGAAAGGTATGCCCCAGAGGAACAAGACAAACGCTTGGTTTATCAAATGCTTGCGCATTACTACGGCGACAAGGTCACTGGATCAGATTTGTTGAAACGACTTGTGACTTTAGAAGGCTTAAAACTCAACGGAAGAGATCCACACGAGGTTAATGTTGATGGAGAGCTCGTCAACGAAACTATGTTCTTTGAACAGGAAAAAACCATGAATACAATCAATTATCTGCCCTATTACTACGCTCAGGCACGGATGTTTGACGAGCTTTCACAGATTTTGCTGGATGTAGACTTTTTGCAGGCTAAGTTACAGATTGGTGAGGGTCAGAGTCTAATCGATGATTTTGATCGTATCCTTCCGCACACGTGCGGTCCCGATCGTCCCAAGTGGATTTCACAGCATTCATCAACGAATGAAGAAGTAATAGACGTCCCCGGCGCACCTTCCGGAATAGATGGTCGCCTACGACAGCTCGCTATCTACAATTCACATTGTCTCGGGTTCCACATGGAGGCGTACCAGTTCTTCGCTTCTCACGGCGATAACGCATCCGGCACGGAAGATTTGATCTCCATCCGCGATTGCCTGTGGCGCAAGCTCGAAATATTGCATCGAAGACCGCAGCTCATTCGGCAGCAATTTTTCAATGACGCCGGCGATACGACTCCGGTGAGGTTGTGCAACGTCGGAATCATAGAAGCGAGCGAGAGCGCCATTCGAGAGTACGACGGAGATCAGCGAATGCTCGTTTGCTGGGAGAATAAACCATCCGAAGCGCTCGTGAACGTGGCAATGAAGAGTGGTTTTGAAAAGGAAGGAGATGTGCGATGCATCATGTGGATAGACGAGGCCAATTTCATCGTCGGATACGCGAGTGGAGCGATCGAACTGTGGGATGCGAATCACGGCTCCAGCGTGGCGCGTTTCATCGGTCACGAGCGCGCCGTAACGACGCTGGCGCTCATCAATAACGACGTCATCAAGAATGCCCGCACGTCGATTTACGCCGTGTCTGGATCAGTGGACAAAACGATTCGCGTCTGGCGTCTGGATGACTCCTTAGGTCGGGATTGTGCCGTCCTGACTGGTCACGATGAACCCGTTTCGTCCATCGCGGTGGCGATTTCTACGAATGAACTTTTCAGCGCCGCGGGGGTGGAGGTGCGATGTTGGTCGTGCTCTCCGGGATACCCACTGCGGTACGTACTGAACACGGAACACAGCGCACCGATGACATCCATTTCTCTCGCGCCTGATTTGAAGTTTATGGTCACCGCTGCGGCGGATGGCGTCATGCGCCTGTGGGTCTTCACGCTGGAAAAGTCCGCACTGCAGACGAAATCGTCCGAGGCACGAGGGAATCGTTCCGGTAATCTCGATGATGGAACATCGGGCGATAACGCGATTTCTTCCACACGCAGTTCATCCATGATCGGCGCTCGAAGAGTGAGAACGCTCGCGTCCGCGCCGCCGGCGGTCGCCTTTGAATTCCGAGGGCACCTCGGCGAGATCACGTCCACTTCGTGCGCTTCGAGCGGTCTGTTCGCGAGCAGCGGCGTCGACGGCGGTATCATGCTATGGGAACCCCACAATGCGAAGCACGTCGGGATGATCAACGCGCACGACGGTCCCGTCATGGATATGAAATTCAGTTCCGACGGCAAGTTGCTCGTATCGTCATCCGCCGATCGAACGTGTAAAGTTCATAGCGCACACAACGGCAGAATGTTATTCTCCATGTCGCACATAGGTCGCGTTCCGTGCGTTGATATGTCGTCCGATGCGAGCTGCGTCGCCGCCGGAGCCGGTGATGGCACGATTCATCTTTGGAATTGGGTTGGACGAGAAGGAACGCCGTCCGCCGGCGCCTCGCGGAGAAAACCAAATTTGCTCGGTCGAGTGCCTAAAAGCAATCGAGAACTCACAAACGGTCGAGTGGAGGATTCGATGTTGAAGATGCACGGCGCCAAGGTGACCGCGATCTGTCATCTCGAGCTGAATGGACGCGATTCATACTTCGTCACGGGCGCGGCGGACGGTTCCGTGCGCATGCTCGATTCCAAAACTTGGACATTGAACGGTGACATAACCCCTCTTCAAGCGAAGAACGTGAACGACGTCGCGTTCGAAAACGTGCCCATCACGACCATGCACTCGGATAGGTTCGATTCCACCGTCTACTTCGGTAGATCCGACGGAACGATCACCGGGTGGGATTTCAGTAAAAACTCGTGGGCGTGGGCGGATAAAAAAGTCATCGAGGCGCACACGTCAGAGGTCCACGTCATGTTGGGAATTGGCAGAGGCACATTACTGACGGGCGGTGCCGATGGCTTCATCTCCGCGTGGGACGTCAACACGCGAAGTCCGGTGTTGATGAAGTCGTTCAAGGCGCACGATTCTCGCGTGCGAGGCTTGTGCGCCGACGAATCCACCGTGTACTCGACCGGCGGCGACCAACTCGTCAAACTTTGGGACATCGACAGAGAAAAGTGCGTGGCCGAATTACACGCCCACGACACGCTCGTCATGGATTGTTCCCTCACCCCGCGCGGACTCGTCACAGCGGACGCGAATGGCGTGGTCAAGCTCTGGGACCGTCGCTCGAGAGACGAATCCGCGCGCTTCAAACTCTCGCGCGGCGTCCCCCTCGAGTGCTCCACCATCGCCGAACAACCAAACTTCCTCGTCGCGACGTGCGATTACGCCGTGTACGTCATCGACACGCGAAGCTACCGCGAAGTCATGTCGTTTCACAGTCCACACGCGCAAAACAGAATCACCGAGGACGGCGTCCTTCGCGCGAGCGCCTTCAATCCCGCCGGCACGCGCGCCGTCGTCGGCGACGCCCACGGTCGCGCGTACGCCCTCTCCTCCGCCTTCACCTCCTCTACCATCTAATACAATACTCTAGAGTCTACCCACACCCTCCATCTCGCGCCATCCATCCCCCGATCGCCTCTCGCGTCTCGTCTTCGCCGCGCGTCTCGGCTGTCTGCGTTTTTCAAAACGTCACCCCAATCCCATCCATCGTCCCGCACACGTTCGCGCGTCATGCCCGCCGTCGGCCAAGACGCGCGCGCGCGCGATCTGACCAACGGACGCAAAAAACTCGCCGAGTTTCGCGCGCGAAAGGCGAAGCGCGCGGCGTCGCTCGCGCACGCACCGCTCGATGAAAACGACGCGACGGGGACGAACGGCGCGGACGCATCCATCACGTACGGCGCGCGTTTAGAGGCGAAACTCGCCGAGCTCGGCGCCGTCGAGGAACCGGTCGAAACGAATGTCGCTTTGCGCGCGCCGACGGGCGCGGACGCGAGTCCCGAGAGCGCGCGGGCGCGCCCGCAAGTCATCGATGAAGATTACGGCGAGACGCTCGACGCGGCGGCGGCGGCGGAGCGGCGCCGCGCGGCGGCGGCGGCGTTGGACGACGCTCGAAGAGAGTACGAGAGCGTGAACGATGCGATCGAGGAACTCGGGGCGGATACCGTCGCTGGGGACGTCGCGGGTGAATTGTCGAGAGAGATGGCGTCGTTGCGAGAGGCGTTCGACGCCGAGCGGGACGCGTTGCGAAGAGAAATCGCGGAGCTCGAGGACGAGTTGCGAACCGCGCGAGGGGCGTTGGAGGATACGAACGCGATCGTCGCCGAGCGCGCGGTGGAGATTGACGCCGTTCGAGGTGAACTCGCGGAAAAGATGGAGGAACTGCGCCGCGCGACGGAGGATGTCGAGGACGCGCGCGCGGGCATGGAGGAGATGAAGACGGCGATCGAAGAGTCGAAGAGGGCGTCCAAGGAAAAGGTGAAAAAGGCCATCGCCAAAGGGAAGAGCATCGAATCTGAGAAGAAGGCGCTCGAGACGGAGATGGAGACGCTTCGCGCGGCGAGCGAGGAACACGAGGCGCGCGCGCGACGACTCGCTGAAGCCGAGGACGCGATTGCGTCTCTCGAGCGCGATTTGAGCGACGCGAGAGACAAGGCGCTCACGTTCGAGGGTATGGACGACGCGCTCTCCGAAGAAAAGATTCGCAATAAGGATTTACAGGCGCAGCTCGCCATGCTTCACTCGATCGAGGCGAGTCGGCGCGAGAGCGATGAGAAATTGGCGGCGGCGAATGAAGACGTCGAACGACTCACGCACGAAGTGGAGAACGCGATGCGCGAGCTCGACGCCGCGAGACGCGAGGTGGATGAGGCAAAAACCGCCGCCGACGCGCAGACTGCGTCGTTGCGAGAGGAATCGGAGCGTTCGGTGGAGTCTTTGCGACAATTGGAGGAGAGCGTCGCGCGAGAACGCGCCGAGGTGGAGGAGGCGCGCGCGCGTCTCGAATCGAGCGTTCGGGACGCGACGGACAAATTGGACGTCTCCGAGCGCGCCGTCTTTGAAAAGGACGCCGAGATTCAGTCCCTGTCCGTAAAGCTCGAGGACGCGCGGCGCGCGGCGAGCGATGAAATCAATGAGTTGCGCGCACGACTCGACGCGAGCGAAGAGGACAAGGAGGCGTCGTCGCGGCGATTGAACGAGACGCTCGAGGAGGCAAAGACGCAGTTGAACGACGCGAACGAGCGAATCCAACGTCTCAGCGAAGAAAAGTCCAAGTGCGAGGAAGCGCTCGCCGAGAAGACGAGGGAAGCGACTTCACTCGAAACGCGCGCGAGAGAGGCGAACGATTCGTCGGCGGCGGAAACCGACGAATTGCGCTCGCGCGTCGAACGCCTCGAATCAGATTTGGAGGCTCAAAAGGCGCACGCCGTTGAGTTGATGGGCGCGGTGAGCACGGCGAACGCCGAGATCGAGACACTGTCCC
>MDTE01191665.1_pt1 | contig 17893 bp, 18 predicted proteins | sample 811231 | NCBI WGS metagenome assembly MDTE01 (sample SAMN05326651, study PRJNA326480) | marine metagenome | isolation source: seawater | place: Indian Ocean: Red Sea | collected 2010 | reverse complement strand
TTGCTGATAAAAGGACAAGAAATGTAGCAGCCTTACATTGTGGAAGAAAAGGCTTAGAAAAAAAAATAATAAAAAATATGGTTAAAATTTTCGATGATTTTGGGACATCCAGAAATGACTTACTTGTGGCAATTGGTCCAGCGATTTCGAAGGAACATTATCTGGTTGATAAAAAAACACTAAAAGAATTTTATAGAAAGGCCGAGAACAAAAAAATAAAAGTCAATTCGACTAATACTAAAAAAGAATTTTGTTTTAATGATTCCAATCATCTAAAAGGGCAAAACTTGAATCCACTTGATCTAAAAAAATTTGCCTATAGACAACTTTTAAATGAGAATATTCCTAATACAAATATTGACATCTCAAATTTATGCACATATGAACTAAAAAATGAATTTAATTCCTGGAGGAGGACCAAAACAATCGCGAGGCAATGGAATTTTATTTGCTCCTAGAGATAGATAATATTTAGAGATAACTAATTTTGACAATTTTCTCTAGCTAATTCTTTGGCCACTAATAATTCAGTCATCTCCTTAGTACCTCTAATGTTAAAAACTTTGGCTAATAATAAATCCTCTCGAAAACCAAAAGGTTTTATTTTTACTTTGCTTCCCCTTGGAAATTCACTTTTAAGTAGATTAGTTGCTTCAAACTCGTCATATTCATTTACATCAACACAAAATAATCCAATTGTTAAGACTCTATTTTGATCCCCCACCACAATAGTATTTGAACTTTCAATTTGAAGAATTTCAGCAGAGTTAACTATTACAGGATTAATAACAATCAGAAAGATTGTTAATAAAAAATTTGATAATTTCTTCAATTCTGGAATACTTTAGTTTTAAATTATCTTAAGTTAATTTTTTAAAAAGACGTATTTTAAAAAACTAGTCTTCACAATTAACATATCCAACCATTTGGGCATTACTTTTCCCCGGAGGTACCATTGGGTAGCAATTTTCACCTCTTCTGACAAGAATATTAATCAAGGTAGGGCCATCATGATCAAACGCATGTTGTAATTCATTCTGTAATTGTTTTCTTTCAGAAATTAAATATCCTTTAACGCCGAAAGACTCAGCAAGTTTTACAAAATCAGGTTCCCCACAACTCATATCTGATGAGGAATACCTTTCATGGTAGAAACTTTCCTGCCATTGCCTCACCATCCCTTGCCAGCGATTATTGATGATGATCAACTTAACCTTTAAACCATATTGAGATAAAGTTCCTAATTCTTGAATATTCATTAAGACGCTTGCATCTCCAGCTATGCAAATCACATCTGAATTAGGTAAAGCTGTTTTAACTCCAATTGCGGCTGGCAACCCAAAACCCATAGTTCCCAAGCCTGCACTACTAATCCATTTTCTTGGTGAATTCCTAAGATATTGAGCAGCCCACATCTGATGTTGCCCTACATCTGTAGTTACATAAGCTTCTGGGACAAGTTCCCTGACTTTCAAAAGAACTTCCTGAGGATAAATTTCTCCTTCTTTAGGCGGAACATATAAAGGATGTTTATTTTTCCAAAGATCAATTTTTTCTAACCAGTTCTTGGTCTTACAAACAAAATTATTATTAATTTTTTCATTAATCCTACTAACAGCTTTTGCAACGTCGGAGATAATTGCAACATCCACACGTCTATTTTTATTAACTTCAGCAGGGTCAATATCTATATGAATAACTTTTGCATTAGGTGCAAAAGTATCTAATTTTCCGGTAACCCTATCATCAAATCTAGCTCCAATAGCTATTAAAAGATCGCATTCTGTTACTGCGAAGTTTGCATAAGCAGTTCCGTGCATTCCTAACATCCCGACTGATAAATTATCTTTCTCATCAAAAGCACCTTTCCCCATTAAGGTTGTTGTAACAGGTATTTGGTAATAATTTGCCAAGGTTTTTATTTCATCATGTGCTCCTGAAGATATTGCACCACCACCAACGTAGAGAAGTGGTCTCTCAGACTCCTCTATTAACTTAATAACTTTTTTGATATCACAATCATTAATTTTACCATTATGTTTAAATCCTTTTGGAATAATCTCACCAGGAAGAACTCTTTCATAGTTAAAGAATTCTTGACCAACATCCTTAGGTATATCGATCAAAACAGGTCCTGGTCTCCCAGAAGAGGCGATAAAAAAAGCTTCTGATACTACTTTTGCAATATCTGCCGGATCTCTGATTACCCATGAATGTTTAACTATTGGTAATGTGATTCCAAAAATATCAGTCTCCTGAAAAGCATCCGTGCCAATTGCGGATCTTGGTACCTGACCTGTAACCACTACTAAAGGAACTGAATCCATTTGAGCAGTTGCAATCCCTGTTACTAAATTTGTAGCTCCAGGTCCTGAAGTGCCAAAACATACCCCAACTTCACCAGTAGATCTGGCATATCCATCTGCTGCATGAGAACCGCCTTGTTCATGTCTCACCATATAATGTTTTAACCAGCCATCTTGTTCTGCCTTATGGACTGCATCATAAATTGGAAGTATTGCTCCACCAGGATATCCAAATATGACTTTAACTCCATGAATTCTTAGCGAATCCATTAGTGCATCTGCACCACTAATCCAAACAGGATATGTATTTTCTGAATCAGTTTTTTGTAGAGATTTCGAAGTAAGAGTCACTTATGAAATTCAAACTATATATTAAATATTAAACTCAATTAAAAAGTTTTGCCTAATTTAGAAATGTAATGACAAAAATTTACAAATTGAGAAATTTACAGGATTAAACTTTTTTAACTAAAAAGCCAAAAAATTTATAAAATTCCTAACTTATGAAGAGGCCCAGAACCTGATATTAGTTCAATAAAAAGAACAAGGAAAACAATCATTGCAACCCTACCGTTCCAGACTTCTGAACTATTGTTCCAACCCCATTGCCATTTTTCTTGAGGATAAAGTTTTACTTTTTCAGGCAACTGGGAAGCTTCTTCAATGTTTACAACTGGTTCCTCTAAACATGAAACGACTAAGTCAGACAAACCCTCAATAAAAGTGGGATGAGTGTTTAAAGCTTTCACCCTCCTAAAATTCTTTATTCCTGCCTTTTCGGCTATCTCTTTGTATTCAATATCTATTTCCTGTAAAGTTTCTATATGCTCACCCACAAAACTTATGGGAACTACAATTAAGTCATTAATTTTTAATTTCCCTAGATCTGTTAAAACTTCTTCTGTATAAGGTTTCAACCATTCTACTGGTCCAACTCTGCTTTGATAAGAAAGCGTATGTGGATTAGTGTAACCTAAATATTTCTCGAGCTCATTAATGATCAATAATGAACAATCCTCAATTTGTTGTTTATAAGGATCCCCAGCTTCCTCTACATAACTCTTTGGAACTCCATGAGCTGTAAAAAATATATGAGCTTTTTGAGGTGTTTCGCAAAGTGAAATTTGTTCAGATATTAATTCAACCATAGACTTTAAATATCCCGATTGACTAAACCAACTCCTTACGCATCTCATTGGGATTTGCTTAAAGTCAGAATCAGAATCACGTAGTTTCTTAAGTTCTCTAAAGCTTGAACCACTTGTACTTATTGAAAAATGGGGATACAAAGGCAATACAACAACTTCGTCAACACCATCTGCTTTCATGTCAGCTATTGCTGATTCTGTAAAAGGATGCCAATATCTCATAGCAATGTATGTAGTTGCATTTAACCCTCTATCTCTTAATTTGCTTTGAAGTTCTCTTGCTTGCTGTTCTGTTATTCTTCTTATAGGTGATCCGCCACCTATGGAAAGATAAGCCTGTTGAGAAGTTGTACTTCTAAGAGTGCTAATTAACCAAGCTAAAGGTTTTTGAAACGCAGGGAATGGAGTCCTAATTATTTCAGGATCAGAAAAAAGATTATATAAAAACGGGCCAACATCAGTTATCCTTTCAGGGCCCCCTAAATTCATTAGTAAGACGCCTATCTTTTCCATTAAATTTTATGGAGATTGAAAATAAACATTTAAAACGTCATTATAAGGACAATTATATAAGTTAATGAACGTAATTCAGGAAATTAATAATGTCAATAATAAATTTGCTACCCAGGGAAGCAAACTAAGAATTGAGAAAAGGGGGGACAAACTCAATATTAGGGGTTCTCTTCCATCAAAAGAAGATAAAAATAGCTTCAAAGTTCAAAGAATATCTCTTGGTCTTAAAGCAGATATTTCTGGATTAGAAGAAGCTAAAAAAAAATTGCAATTAATAAATTTACAATTAGAGTTAAACCAATTTAACTGGTTTAACTGGAATAGTGAATTTAGCAAAAGACAAAAAAAAGATAAGTTTGAATTATCAACAAAAATAAATCAATTTGAAGAGTTTTTTTTCAAAGAAATTAAAAATGAATACTTAACGAGCACTAGAAGAACTACTTGGAGAAGTTCTTATAAACCCTATCTCAAAAGAATTCTTCAGATTTCCTCTAATTCATCCAATTCAGATCTAGAAAATATTTTTTTAAAGACTCTTGAAACCTACAAGGAAGGTAGTAGAAGTAGGAAACAATGCGCCACTTCATTAAGTGTTTTAGCAAAGTTTATTGGTATTAAATTACCTCAAGATTGGAAATTAAATGCTAAAGGTTATGGATTAAATAAAGCCAGCTTTAGAAATCTTCCAACTGATGAGGAAATAGAAATTATGTGGGAAAACATCCCGAATAAATCATGGAAATTTGTTTTTGGACTAATGGCTACATATGGGCTGAGGAATCATGAAGTATTTTTTTCCGATCTGAGCTCATTGACAAACTTTGGAGACAAAATCATTAGAGTTTTGCCCACTACTAAAACAGGAGAACACCAAGTATGGCCTTTTCATCCTGAATGGGTTGAAAAATTTGAATTATGTCAATTGGGAAATAATTCACAACTTCTGCCAAAGATCAACAAAGACCTTAAGAAGACAACTTTACAAAATATTGGTAAAAAAATAACTGATAAATTTAGACGATACTCCTTGGAGATAAAACCGTATGATCTTAGACATGCTTGGGCAGTAAGGACTATTTTCTACGATTTGCCTGACACCGTTGCTTCAAGAATGATGGGTCATTCTGTGAGCTTGCATACTCAAACATATCATCACTGGATTACGAAAAGAGATCAACAACAAGCTGTAAATAATGCACTTTCAAAATTTAAGCATCGAGAAACAATTAAAGATTTATAATTTAAAAATAAATTAAAATGTTAATGTCGGAAAAGAAATCAACTCAAGAAAAAATATCCAATCTTGATTATCAGGCTAAAAAACTTGGAATAGGTGGCAATTTATCACCTGAGAGTGATGAGAGCTCCTATAAAAAAAGAATGCAGCAAAGAAAAGACATTCAATCAAAAAGACTTCAAATAAGAAAAACAAAAAAAGGCTTAGTAATAGTTTTTACGGGAAATGGGAAAGGTAAAACAACTGCATCTTTAGGAATGGCCTTAAGAACTATCGGACATGGTCACAAAGCAGCTATTATTCAATTTATAAAGGGTGGTTGGGCTACTGGTGAAGAAAAAGCACTTAAAAGTTTATCTACAAACATTTCTTGGCATTCATTAGGAGAGGGGTTTACATGGGAAACACAAGATAGAATTAGGGATGAAAAATTAGTTAGAGAAGCATGGGAGATTGCCAAAGGATACATAAAAGATGAATCTTTTAAACTTACTATTCTTGATGAAATAAATATTGCTACAAAACTTGGATACATATCTGCTGAGGAAATAATTACATTTCTAAAAAGTTTAAAAAATATGAAAAATCACATTGTCTTAACTGGGAGAGATGCATCCGATTCAATAATTGAATACGCAGATTTAGTAACAGAAATGAAACTTGTAAAGCATCCTTTCAAGGAGCAGGGAATAAAAGCACAAAAGTGTGTTGAATTTTAAGGAAATAGGATGTTTTATTGCTCCAAATGAATATCTATGCTTAGAAATGTTTAAAGACGCAAGCAAAATCTGAACAAAAAATAAATTCTTTATCTTTACTTGCTATGGTCTTAAAAGTATGATTATTGAATGACTTACAAAAGAGTTCTTTTAAAACTTAGTGGTGAAGCACTAATGGGTGAGAAACCTTATGGTATTGACCCAGCCATAGTTCAATCAATTGCTGAAGACGTCTCAAAGGTGATAGCGAATAATGTGCAACTTGCAATTGTTGTTGGAGGAGGAAATATTTTTAGAGGGCTTAAAGGCTCTGCAGATGGAATGGATAGGGCAACTGCTGATTATGTTGGGATGTTGGCAACAGTAATGAATGCAATATCTCTTCAAGATGGACTAGAGAGAGTTGGAGTAGCAACCAGAGTCCAAACTGCAATAGAAATGCAAGAAATTGCTGAGCCCTATATCAGAAGAAGAGCTATGAGACATTTAGAGAAAGGGAGAGTTGTTGTTTTTGGTGGTGGTTGCGGAAATCCATTTTTCACCACAGATACAACTGCAGCTCTAAGAGCAGCTGAAATTAATGCTGAAGTTGTTATGAAGGCAACAAAAGTTGACGGAGTTTATGATTGTGATCCAAATAAATTCAAAGAAGCAAAAAAATATCCATCTCTTAGTTACCAACAAGTATTAAGTGATGAAATTGCAGTTATGGACAGTACTGCCATTGCACTTTGCAAAGATAATAATATCCCTATAATGGTTTTTGACATTTTCAAGAAGGGAAATATTTCAAAAGCAGTTGCTGGAGATCCTATAGGCTCTTTAATAAGTTAAAGCTTTTCAAAAAATTCTTAATTATGAAAGAACAAGAAATTCAAGCAAGTATGAATAAAAGTATTGAAGCTACTCAAAGAAACTTTAATACCATAAGAACTGGTAGAGCAAATGCATCATTATTGGACAGGATAAGTGTTGATTATTATGGTGCAGAAACTCCAATAAAATCACTCGCGACAATATCTACTGTTGACTCCCAAACTATATCAATACAGCCTTTTGATCTCTCTTGCCTACAAGCTATAGAGAAGGCAATATCAATGAGTGACTTGGGTATTACACCGAATAATGATGGGAAAGTCATAAGAATAAATGTACCTCCTCTGACTGAGGAAAGAAGAAAAGAATTTTGCAAGCTAGCTTCTAAATATGCCGAGGAAGGAAAAGTAGCATTAAGAAATATTAGAAGAGATGCCGTTGATAAAGAAAAAAGAGATGAAAAAGATGGGTTAATTTCTATTGATGAATCAAGGGACAATCAATCAAAAATACAAAAAATTACTGACAAATTTATTACTTTAATAGAAAGTAAATTATCTGAAAAAGAAAAGGAAATTCTAAAAGTTTGAAAAAGTTTGACGTTGCAATTATTGGCGGCGGATTATCGGGCTCTGCGACAGCTTTTAATCTATCAAAAAAAGGTTATTCGATTTTACTAATTGAAAAAGAAATTGAGCAATGCATTAAACCATGTGCAGGAGGAATGGCATCTTCGATGCAAAAATATCTCCCTTTGGATATTAATGAAGTAGTAGAATCAAAAATTAGGAATGTTGAATTTAGATGGAAGGGACGTGATAATGTAGTCGCTGATCTTACTGGGGAGTCACCTTTTTGGATAATTAAAAGAGAAAAATTAGATCAATTATTAATAGATAAAGCCCTTAAAAATGGCATTAAATTACTGAGACCTGTAACAGTTGAAAAAATAGCAAAAGAAAACAATCACTGGTCAATAGCTTGCAGTAATCAAGGTATTTATAAATGCGAATTCCTTGTTATTGCTGATGGCTCTCAATCTCAATGGGCACAGTATTTCGACCTAGGTCCAAGACGACCGAAGTTCGCCAATACAATTGCTTTAAGATTAAAAGGTTTGGGTGACATTCCTAAAGATTCTGCGAGATTTGAGTTTGGTTTTGTTAAATATGGGTTTGCATGGGCATTTCCTTTGAAGGAAAGTGTTAATATCGGGGTTGGAACTTTTATAAATAAAAGCCTTTTAAATAAAAAAGAAGAAATAAATAAAGAGATTATAAGAAGCTTCGGATTTAAGGATTTATCCTTTCATCCAATAAATAAAAAACTAAGAATATGGAATGGATTTCATAAATTAAATGGCGATAAAATCCTTGCCGTTGGAGACGCCGCATCTCTTTGCGATCCATTTTTAGCGGAAGGCATAAGACCGTCATTAATTAGTAGTTATTATGCGGCAGAGAATATTGATCAATGTTTATCAAAAAATATTGACAGTTTAAATGGTTACTCTAAACAAATAAATGACGAATGGGGAAGGTCAATGGCTTGGGGGAGAAGAATTGCACAAGTCTTTTACAGATTCCCACGAACTGGATATCAATTAGGTGTTAAGCGCAAAACAGCCCCAAAACGTATTGCTCAAATATTATCTGGTGAAATGAGTTACGAAGATATAGCCAAAAGAGTAATTAAGAGACTTTTAATTATAAAAGACAATTAGATTTGCTTAATAATTATAAAAACAGGTTCAAGTTGTAGAAAGTAATTTTTGATTCTTTAATTCTGTCAATCTTTTTAACAACAGCTCTTCTAATTCCTCTATCGCTTTGCTAAATCCTGTTATACCTTCACTAAGCTTTTCACTCGCCATTTGATCCTCAAGCATATTCAATCTGAAATCTTTTTCCTCAAATTTAAAATCAATTGAATTATTTACTTGATTATTATCAACCAATTTTTTATTTAATTTTCCTTGTTCTTTATCAAGTTCATCAAGAAATTTTGGGGCGATAGTTAAAAGATCACAACCCGCTAATTCTTTTATTTCCTCAATATTTCTAAAACTTGCCCCCATAACTTCAGTCTTAAATCCTTTTTCTTTAAAATAATTATAAATCTTTGTAACTGATATAACACCAGGATCTTCAGCACCCGAGAAATTAACTTTACCAGTTTTAGCTTTATGCCAGTCTAAAATCCTTCCTACAAAAGGAGAAATCAAAGTAATCTTTGCTTGAGCACAAGCTACTGCTTGGCAAAAGTTAAAAAGTAATGTTAGGTTGCATTTTATACCTTCTTTTTCCAAAATTTCAGCTGCTTTAATTCCTTCCCAAGTTGAGGCAATTTTTATTAAAATTCTCTCTTTATTTATCCCAAAATTCTCATAGAGATTTATCAATTTTCTCGCTTTTTTTATTGTTGCCTCAGTATCAAAACTAAGTCTTGCGTCAACCTCTGTTGAAACTCTTCCTGAAATAATTTTAAGAATTTCCTTACCAAAAAATACTGACACTTGATCAATTGCTTCTTGAACTAATTCACTTTCAGAAAATCCATCGGGCAATGATCCTTTAGAGCTTTCCAAGGCTTCATCAATAAATCGCAAATAATCTGGATTCTGGGCAGCGGCTAATATTAGAGATGGATTAGTTGTAGCGTCCTGAGGTTGAAATTTTTTAATCGAATCTAAATCTCCAGTATCAGCTACCACAACAGTCATCGAAGACAATTGTTCTAAAATTGATTTCATATTTGAATAATCATATTTATTTATAAATTAGCTTTAATTCCTGATGAAATCATCAAAAATGATCCAAATATTGACAAAGTCGTCAAATTTTATAGTTTTTTAACAATTGTTTTTCGCTCTCTAATTTCAGGTGGGATTTTCTCAATCACTATTAAACTTTCAATAATTTCCTTAGCCACTGGCACTGCAACTGTAGAACCATAAGCATATTCTTTAGATGGTTCATCAATAACCACCAAGACAACGTACTTTGGTTCATTTACTGGCAATATTGACACAAAACTGCAAACTTTTTTATTGGTGTATACACCATTTTTAGCCTTTTGAGATGTTCCTGTCTTCCCAGCAATTCTATAGCCACTAATTCTTGCACCAATTCCACTCCCATTATCTACGACACTCTCCATCCACTGAAGAACAATTCTTGAGACCTCATGCGAAAATAATTTTTTTTTGTGATGTTCCTGTTTAGGATCTTTAAAATTTGAGGTGACATGTGGGATAACTTCAAACCCACCATTAGCTAAAGCAGCATGTAATTGGGCAAGCTTCAATGGAGAGATTGAGAATCCTTTACCAAAAGAAGCAACCGCTGGCTCAATTGACTGCTTTATAAACAAATCTCTCCCTTTAAGTTGGCCTGGAGTAGATTCAAATAAATCAGTTTTTAAATTCTTATTTATACCTAATTCTTCCAGCTTGTCCCAATAAATTGAAGGTTTCAAATTTTGCATTATTTTTACCATTCCAACATTGCTTGAAACTTGCAGAACTTTTGGGTAATCAATAAATCCATTACCTTTTTTATCCCAATTAGAAAGCGTCCAACCACCAACATTTACTTTCCCAGTATCTTCAACAAAACCATCTTTCTGAATTACATTTTCTTCTAATGCTAAAGCCAAATTTATGGGTTTAAAAGTAGACCCAGGCTCAAACAAATCTTGCAAATACCAACCTTTAAAGACTGCAGGATCATACTGCCAAAATTTGTTTGGATCATATGAGGGGACAGATGCCAAAGATAAAATTTCTCCATTATTTACGTTCATAACCATTGCAAAACCTTTTTTTGCTTTCCACTTTTTTACCTGCCGAGATAGAGCGATGAAGGAGGATTTCTGCAATTTTGAATCTATTGTTAAGACTAAACTCTTATAGTCAGCGATGAAATCTCTAGGTCCGGTATTGTCTGGGAGAGGAGTGCCATCTCCGCCTCTTTTTATTGAATTACTTTTGTTGAATACTTTAATTTTATGATCCAGATGAAGTTCCAAGCCAGCGGCTCCTTTATTTTCATCATTAACAAAACCAATAAGATTAGAATATATTTCTCCCTGAGGATAATTTCTTTGAGAATATTTCACAAGATCAAGTCCACTTATTTGAAGTTCTTTAATCTTTTTTGCCTTCTCTTCTGAAAGTTTGTCTAACAGTTCAAAACCAATTTTATTTTTTTTAAATTTGGCTAGGATAATCTCATCTTGAATTTCCAAAACAGGTGATATTTTTTTTATCACCTCTTCAATACTTCTTAATTTTTGTTTTGAATCTCCAGGAAATCTAAAATATTTGGGATGAGCCCATAATTTATAAAGTGGTTTATCATACGATATCAATCTATTATTCCTATCTAAAATTGATCTTCTTGTCCTAAAAGAAATAGTTTTAGAAGATTGAATCAATCTGGCTTTCTTTTGCAAATCAGACGCACTAAAAACTTGTAAATTAACCAGCCTTCCAAAGAGACTAATAATTATCGATAAACAGACTAAATATATTACCTTAAATCTCTTTTCTTGAAGAGGTATTAGATAAACAATTTTTTTCTTTTTTCGCATTAATAACCTCTTTGAAATTTGCTATCTTTAAATCCACTAAAAATTATTTTTATCTTATTTCTAAAAAAACTATCTTTCATTTCTTCAATATTTTTAAGATAAATTAAATCCTTTGGAGTAGTTTTTTTAAATTCATTAAGAGAATCAAGTTTACTAATATAAAATTCTTCTGTTTTAGAAATGTAATCAATTAGATTATTATTATAAACTTTTGTTCTGGACAAAATTGCATAAGTTTTTGACCATTCCCTCTGACTTTGAAATGAAAGAGCAGATAATATAATAATTAAAACTAATAAAGAGACATTAAGAGTATCGGTTATTTTATGAATTATCTTTAAATTAAAAGACGTAAAAGGAATTGAACTATTTTTTCTATTTGATGATACTTTTCTTTTCAAAGAATATTCATTCTCATAAAGCTTCATCTTGAATTAATTTACTAAAAAATAAAGTAGTTATGAATCAAGTAAACATTTTTTAGTTTTATGTGCAAGTAAAAAAATAGATTTTTATGTTCTCAATAAAAATAAATTAAAGAACGTCAACCCATTCCATAAAGAATGCATAAATACTGATGATAATAAACTCCCTGATACCATCCTTATTACTCCTAATCCTATTCCTAAAATTAATAGTGGGGGCATTTCACTTATGCTTAAATGAGCCAAAGCAAAAATAAAAGCTGAAATAAAAATACCTGCAAAAATGCCAAAATCTCTTGACAAAATTGGTAATAAAATTCCACGGAATACAGTTTCTTCAAATAATGGAGCAAGAATTGTAGTTGTTAAAAACAAAAGAAAAAAAGAAAAGTAATTATTATTGTTTAAAACAATTTCAAGCAGTGGATTACTTCCATTTTGGTTATTAATAAGTGTATTCATAATTAATGAAACCAATAAGACGAAAGGTATAACAACTAACCATCCTTTTAAACCTTGGGAAAAAGCATCCTTAATAGATAATTCGTTTAAGTGAAAATAATCCTTATTAAAAATGAACGTACCATTAACAGATTTAATTTGATAATAAACAATTAATAAAGGTGGAGTAGCCATAAAAAGGTACCCAAAAAATATTTTCAAAGATTGAGATAATTCAACTGAGATGTTTTTTGAAAACAATTCAACTAAACTTATTGAAAACAACGGAGAAACAACTTCTCCTAAGACAACAAATCCTCCTGCTATTAATAAAACCATGTCTATTAGATCTAATTCAAGAGGTTTGTATTCTTTCCATCTAATCTTTTTTGAAATTACTAGATTGAATAATATTTTTAAAGCTAAAATTGACCCAGTTATTATAGTTAATAATGGTAATAACCTAATTGCCAATAATTTTAAAAACATTTTTTTTGATAGGGATTTAGTTATCAAATCGCTATCATCAAAATCAAATTTTTTGCTTAATAAATGATATAAAAATACATCTTCTTTAAATAAATCAAGTCGATCTTGATCAAGCATATATGAATTATCTTTCACCTTTTTATCTACATCATCTATTAATAAAATGTAGTTTTCATTTTTTAAATCTACAAAAAGATTCTTATCAATTTTTAGCTTATCCCAGTCTGAGGAAATGACCCTGATTAATTTATTTCTCTCTGTTAATTCATTAAAAGCTACTTTAGAAAGAGAAATATTTATTTCTTCAACTGGATCAGTAGGGATTATGAATTTCTGAAAATTAATTGGTATCGATTGAAGAGATAATTCTGAAATTTCTTGTTCTTTTTGACTAATATCAAACGATACTGACGGTCTATTCAAACTTTCTCTCAAACCCTGTTGCCATACAAAAAAAGTGATAATTAAGGAAATAAGAGCTAATACAAGTTTTTTCTTAGAAATATTTTGAATCATATTACTGATAATAAAATAGAAAACTTAAATTAGTTGTAATTGAAATTTCTTATAGATTTATATCTATTATTATCACTTCATGAGATGATAAAAATACTATTACATTCAAATTTATATAATGAGTGTCAAATTAGTTTTAGTTAGGCATGGACTAAGCAGTTTTAATGCTAAAGGTTTAATTCAAGGAAGAACAGATGATTCATTTTTAACTGAAGCGGGGTACGATCAAGCTGCAAAAGCTGGCAAGGCATTATCAGATATAGACTTTATTAAAATCTATTCTTCTCCGCTTGTCAGAGCTTCTGAGACTGCTAAAACAATTCAAACACAATTTAATAAAGCCGTTAATATTATTTATGATAAAAATTTACTAGAAGTGGATTTAAGTTCATGGTCTGGCCTTACAATCGATGAAATAAAAAAAAATTATCCAACAATATACCCCACATGGAAAAATGATCCGGAAAATCTAACTTTAAAAAGAGGTGATGGCGAATATTATCAACCTATTCAAGAATTGTTTGACCAAGCAAATAATTTTATAAAAGATATTGTGGAAACTTATCTTGATAAAGATGATGTAAATATTTTAGTAATTGGTCATAATGCTATTCTCAGATGTTTAATACTTTCATTAATTGGGAAGCCTAAAAGAGGCTTTAGGAAAATAAGATTAGAAAATGCATCGTTTTCAATTCTAAATATCTCAAAGCAAAACAATTCTCTCAATACGCAGATTGAATGTCTGAATCAGACATCTCACTTAAGTAAAAATATTCCTAGTAAAATAGGAAATTCCAGAATATTCTTAATAAGACATGGAGAAACAAACTGGAATAAAGAGGGAAGATTTCAAGGACAAATTGATATTCCTTTGAATAACAATGGCAAAGACCAAGCAAGAAAAACATTTGAATTTCTTAAAGGCATTAATTTTAATAAAGCTTTTTCAAGTTCAATGAAAAGACCTTATGAGACAGCACAAATAATTCTTCAAAAAAATCAATCTGTCAAGATAATTAAACTAGAATCACTTTTAGAGATTAGCCATGGTTTGTGGGAGGGCAAGCTTGAAGAAGAAATAAAAAAAGAGTGGCCTACTTTACTAAAAAAATGGCATGATAAGCCTGAGGATGTAATAATGCCAGAAGGCGAATCTATTCTGAATGTTGCTGAAAGGTCAGTAAAAGCTTTTAAAGATATCTGTTTTTCTCAAAGAGACAACGACATAACACTTCTAGTCGCTCATGATGCAGTAAATAAAACTCTCATTTGCAATTTATTAGGTATTGATTACTCAAATATATGGATGATAAAACAAGGTAATGGAGGTATAACTATTATCGACGTTTTTGAAGACAATCAAAAAGATAACGTGATCAGTGCTCTAAATATTACAACGCATCTAGGTGGAATATTTGATTCAACTGCTTCAGGCGCATTGTAAAAAAAGATAAATACCTTTATCAAAAGTAATTTTGTATTTGCCAAATTTGCGCGTTTATTTTAAAACCTCGATTGTTATTAATTATTGTCATAGAAATTAAAAGCTTTCATGGAAAATAAAATAATTTTTGAAGAAAAGTATCAATAATCTTAATTACCTATGGAAATTATCAATATTACAGCTTCAAAATATTTCTTTGAATAAAGAAATTTGATTTTAGATTTTTATCAATATTTGCTAGAGCTAAAAGATAAAGTTTTTACTCTCCCTCCAATAGATTTACTTTTTGGAGAAGGCATCTAAATCTCACAAAAGTGTTAAATTTTTAAAAAAATTCAATTTTATCTATAGGCCAAAACCTTAAGAAAGCCTTTCCAATTATTTCCTTTTTATGTAGAAATTTGCTTCCTGGCCAATATCTTCCGTCCCAACTGTTTGATCTATTATCTCCTAATACGAGATAATGATCATAAGGTACTTTTATATTTTCAAATTCTCCGCAATCACTTAATAAAGATTCACTGCACTTTAAAATTTCGTAAGGTTCATTAATTACTCTATTATTAATAAAAACTTCTCCTTTACCATTAACTCTAACAACCTCTCCGGGCAATGCTACCACCCTTTTGATATAGGCGTCGCATGCTCTATCCCTCAAACCTGGAATTAAAGACATTGGAGGGAAACTCATGAAAAAACAGTATCTATGATTGGGTAAAGGAGTAGATCTGGACATAATAAGTTTTTCATCAAACGAGAAAGGAGAATTAAACACAACAATATCTCCTCTCTTTGGCAAATTATTTTTTATAGAAATTTTCTCAACAATTATCCTATCGTTCACTTGTAATTCTGGGAGCATTGAACCTGAGGGAATATATCGCGGTTCAGCCAAATATGCTCTACAAGCAGAGACAAAAAAGGTTAAAAAAATTAGTGGCCCCCATTCCAGAAAGAAATTTTTAATTGAGGATTTCATAAATTCTCTTAAATTTTTTAAATCTTAATCCTCACAAAAGTGATTATTATATTCGTCTTCATTAAACCCTAGAATTATGTTTTTTTCTTCATAAACTAAGAAAGGTCTTTTTACTAGTTTGCCATCATCTTGCAAAATTTGAATTATTTCTTGATTCGATAATGAGTTTATATCAAAATTTAGTAATTGAAAACTCTTACTTCTAGTATTAAAAATCTTCTTTTTTTCTAGAGAATATTTTTTTAAGGCAAGTTTTAAATGTTTTTCCGAAGGAGATTCTTTTAATATATCTATCAATTGATAACCAAAACCACGTTGGTCAAGCCACTTTAATGCTTTTCGACAAGTTGAACATTTTGTGTAGCTATAGAGGATTAGTTTCTTCAATTTTTTTTGATAATTGTGATTTTTTGAGGACTTTAATTCTTTTCTTTTTTGAAGGTATACATTTTTTCAATATATCTTCAACAACATCATAATCTCTCCAGCCATCAATTTTAACCGTCCTACCATCAAGTCCCTTACTTGTTCTAAAAAACTCTGCAACATCTTCTAATTGATTTGACGCAATTTGATAAATACTTTTGATGTTTGCCTGTCTAGGATTTGCCATGGGCACACATAATAATTTCCCATCGTATGCACCACAATCATACATATCTAAAACACCAATAGGTCTAGCCTTTATTAAGCAACCTGCAAACGTTGGTTCATCCATTATGACCATTGCATCCAGCGGAGCACCATCTTCTGCCATAGTATTTGGAATAAATCCATAATCAAAAGGATATCTAACTGAAGAGTGAAGAACTCTATCAAGTGCCATAATTCCTGCATCAGAACAATATTCATACTTATTCCTACTTCCTGCAGGAATCTCAACAACTAAATTTACTATTCCCTGCATTGGAGATGGAGGTATTAAACTAAGATCCATCTTTCTTATTTGAATGATTAATGATTATCTCATTACTTTGAGATTCAGGTCTACCAAGTAAAACTCCTATTGAAGGTAACAATATTGTAAGTAGAGCAATAACTATACCAAGAATTGTTATTGATAAACTCCTTATAATAAAGGGGTCATCATCATCTCTTTCAAAATCACTGGAAGATAAATTAAGAGAAGTCTCCTCAATTAATTTACTTTTCACAAAGTGCTTTGATTTTATGTTTCTCAAGAGCTAATACTTGTTAAAAGTGAAGTAAATAATTAGACAAGACTATTTTACAATCTACATGTTAAAAAATCAAAACAATTCTTCTAAATTTGGTTAATTTTTCTTTTCTATCAAGGATCTAATAGATTTCAATTCATTTAGAATTTCCAAAAGTATATTTTGGGCTGCAGAAGATGGAGAATTAAAAACTTCAACAGTAACTTCTTTTATTCTTAATATGTCTTTTGCAAATCTTGCTACTTCATTAGGGTGGAATCTTAATGGATCTTTTTGATCGGTTCTATATTCAGGATTTAATTTTCTTGGATTGAAACTAGGATTTAAATTTCTTAAATCAGTATTTGTATACCTATAAACAGAAGCTCTTGATCTGTTCAAAAATTTTTGAACTTCATCAATACCCACTAATTCGTCCGAACTAGAAATATTTGAATCCATATTTTCCATAACTTAATAAATGTTTAAAAATAAGAAACTTTTTAAAAGAGCTTGAACTTCGTTACTGAAGAAGTTAGCAGAAAGAATATTTCTAGACTAGCCGCGTTGAGGGACTCAAGACACTTTAAATTTTTTTTTCGTCTTAATTGATAAAATTAACTATTATTAAGGATTTTTTTGTATGCGCGTGACTACCTCATTTCCCCTGGGGACACTTCGTGACACACCTTCTGAAGCTGAGATTATTTCACACCAATTACTTTTAAAAGCTGGTTACATACGCAGAGTTAATAGTGGCATTTATGCATACATGCCAATAATGCTCAGAGTTATTGAGAAAATTTCCTCAATAATTGAAAAAGAACTAAATGGCATTGGTTGCGCAAAATTGCTCTTACCGCAACTTCATCCGGCAGATTTATGGAAAAAAAGTGAAAGGTGGGAGGGATATACTGATGGAGAAGGAATAATGTTTAATCTCAAAGATAGACAAGGAAAAGAATTTGGTTTAGCCCCAACTCACGAAGAAGTTATCACCAGTATTGCATCAGAGATCATAAATTCCTATAAGCAATTACCTCAATGTTTTTATCAAATTCAGACAAAATTTAGAGATGAAATAAGGCCAAGGTTTGGATTAAT
>MDTE01092009.1_pt1 | contig 17897 bp, 18 predicted proteins | sample 811231 | NCBI WGS metagenome assembly MDTE01 (sample SAMN05326651, study PRJNA326480) | marine metagenome | isolation source: seawater | place: Indian Ocean: Red Sea | collected 2010 | reverse complement strand
TGGAGGCCACGCCCAGAATCGAACTGGGATAGAAGGATTTGCAATCCTCTGCGTAACCATTCCGCCACGTGGCCATTTTTACAATAAAAATTGATTGAATCAATTCTTTGCTTTAAATCAAATTATTATATGTTTAAGTAAAATGCAAAATTCAAATTACAACCATACCAATTTAGAAAAGTATATATACGAATATTGGGAAAAAAATAAATTTTTCAAGCCCAAAAAGAATAATAAAAAACACTTTTCTATAGTTATACCACCACCTAATGTGACAGGCAGTTTGCACATGGGACATGCTCTTAATAATTCATTACAAGATTTGTTGGCACGTTTTTATAGAATGAATGGCTATGAAACTTTATGGCAACCAGGAACTGACCATGCTGGTATTGCTACACAAGCAGTTGTTGAGAAAAAATTATTAGACAAAGGAATTAGTAGACAAAAAATAGGTAGAGACAAATTTATTAAAGAAGTTTGGAAGTGGAAAAAAGAATCAGGTGATAAAATCCTAAATCAACTTAAAAAACTTGGATGTTCATGCGATTGGTCAAGAAACAGATTTACAATGGATGAAGATTTATCTAAAGCCGTAATCAAAACTTTTGTTCACCTATATCAGAAAAAAATTATATATAAAGATACAAAATTAGTTAACTGGGATACTAAATTAGAAACAGCGATATCTGATCTGGAAGTTGAACAGAAAGAAGTACAATCAAATCTTTATTATATAAAATATAAAATTGAAGACGAAAATAATTTTATAACTATAGCAACTACAAGACCCGAAACAATGTTAGGCGATGCTGCTGTTGCAGTTAATCCAAAAGACGAGAGATACAAAAATTTTGTTGGAAAAAAAGTTATTGTACCAATAGCTAATAGAAAAGTTAAAATAATATCTGATGAGTATGTGGAAATTAATCAGGGTTCGGGAGCTCTTAAAGTTACACCGGCTCATGATTTTAATGATTTTGAAATAGGTAAAAGACATAATCTTGAATTTATAAATATTCTAGAAAAAAATGGTAGATTAAATAACTCTGTTCCAAAAAATTTGATAGGCATTGATCGATTTGAAGCAAGAAATATTATAGTAAAAACTCTTAAAGAAAAAAATTTGCTGGAAAAAATAGAAAATTTAAAAAACTCTGTTCCTTATGGTGATCGTTCAAATTCAATTATTGAACCTTTGCTAACAGAGCAATGGTTTGCTAATGCAAAATTTTTATCTAAAAAAGCAATTCAAGTAGTAAAAAAAAAAAAGACAAGATTTTTTCCAAACAACTGGACTAAGATTTATTTTCAGTGGATGAATAATATTCAGCCTTGGTGTATTTCTCGGCAGTTGTGGTGGGGACATAGAATTCCAGCATGGTATTCAAAAGATAAAAAAGTATTTGTTGCTGAAAATGAACACGAAGCAAAAAAAATTGCAAAAAAATTCTACAAAAAGAATGTAGAATTAAAAAGGGACGATGATGTTTTAGATACATGGTTTTCATCTGCTCTTTGGCCATTTGCAACATTAGGATGGCCAAAAAAAACTTATGAGTTAAAAAGATTTTATCCAACGTCAGTCCTTGTTACAGGTTTTGATATTATCTTTTTTTGGGTAGCTCGAATGATGATGATGGGTAACTATTTAATTAAAAAAGAACCTTTTTCTAAAGTATATGTTCATGCGCTGGTCAGAGATGAGAAAGGTCATAAAATGTCAAAATCTAAAGGCAATGTCATAGATCCTCTTGATATAATTAATAAATATGGAGCTGACTCCTTAAGATTTACTTTAATTTCTATGGCTGCCCCAGGAAGAGATGTAAAACTTTCCGAAGATAGAGTTAAAGGTTACAGAAATTTTTTAAACAAAATGTGGAACGCTAAGAAATTTTCTTTAAAAAATAAATGCAAATTAACAAAAAAACTTGAGTTTAAAAAAATTAATCTTGATGTTAATAGATGGATTTACTCAGAATTAGTAAAAACAAATAAAATTTCAATTAAACATATTGAAAATTTTAGATTTGATGAAGCTGCTAGAGTTATTTATCAGTTTGTTTGGCATTCATATTGCGACTGGTATATTGAGTTTTTAAAACCAATTTTTGATTCAAAAAATAAGAAAAACCATGAAGAATCTCGCAATTTGTTAGCATTTGTTCAGGCTAATATTCTAATTTTATTACATCCTTTTATTCCTTTTTTTACGGAAAAAATTTGGAAAGATTTTAAATTTGATAGTTTTTTTAAGAAACCACTTATGTTTAAAGATTGGAATATAAAATCTCAATCTACTTTTGATCAAAGTTATAATAAAATAGATTGGCTTATAGACCTAGTGACCAATATAAGATCTACAAAAGTTGATTTAAACGTATCACCTGGAGCATTCATTACTATATCTACTGCAGAATTAAGCCCTAATAAAGCTAATATTATTAATGATAATTTATTAGTTTTTAAAAGATTAGGTAGAGTTAGCGAAGTTATAAGCACTAAGACAATGGCCAACAATGGTGTAAAAATAATTGTAGGTGGCGAAACTGTAATTCTTTATTTTGATCAAAATTTAGATTTAAACGATCAAAAACAGAAAATATCTAATAAAGTTAATTTATTAACTTTAAAGATAAACAAAATAGAGGATAAGCTTAAAAACAAATCATTTTTGAAAAATGCACCAAAACACATAGTTGATAATGACAAGAAAGCCTTGTTGAATTATAAAAATGACCTTAAAAAGTTGAATAGTATTCTAAATAGTATTAAAAATTAATTATGAAATTCAATAAATCTAAATTGCCAAGCAGGCATGTTTCTGTAGGTGTTAAAAGTGCTCCCCATAGATCTATGTACTATGCTATGGGATTAAAAAATACTGATATTGAAAAACCTTTTATTGGTGTTGCAACTACATGGAATGAGGCAGCTCCTTGCAACATTACGCTTTCAAGACAGGCCCAATCAGCAAAAAAAGGTGTAAAATTGGCCGGTGGAACCCCTAGAGAATTTACAACTATTACGGTAACTGATGGAATTGCTATGGGTCATGCGGGCATGAAATCTTCTTTGATAAGTAGAGAGGTAATAGCTGATTCAGTTGAACTTACCATGAGAGGTCATTGTTATGATGCTCTAATAGGTTTGGCTGGCTGTGATAAATCTTTACCTGGATTAATGATGGTTATGCTTAGATTAAATGTTCCATCAGTATTTATATATGGAGGATCAATACTTCCTGGGAAATTTAAAGGAAAAGACGTTACCATTGTAGATGTTTTTGAAGGCGTTGGTAAACATTCAACAGGAAATATGTCGGAGAAAGAATTATTAGAATTGGAAAGCGTGGCATGTCCTTCTAGTGGATCTTGCGGCGGTCAGTTCACAGCCAATACAATGGCATGTGTATCTGAAGCTATAGGATTAGCTTTACCAGGATCTGCAGGCACTCCAGCTGTTTATGAAACGCGAGATAAATTTGCAATTTCAAGCGGTCATGCTGTGATGAATTTACTAAGAAAAAACCTTAGACCAAGGGACATTGTTACGAGAAAATCTTTAGAAAATGCTGCAGTAGTTGTAGCCGCTTCAGGCGGATCTACAAATGCCGCACTGCATCTACCTGCTATAGCAAATGAAGCAGGTATTAAATTTACTTTAGAAGACGTTACAAATATTTCTAGAAAAACTCCCTATATTGCAGATTTAAAACCTGGAGGAAAATATGTTGCAAAAGACCTTTATGAAATAGGTGGAGTTCCTATTTTAATTAAAGCTTTATTAGAAGGAGGTTACTTACACGAAGATTGTATGACTGTTTCAGGAAAAACTATTGGAGAAAATCATAAAAATATAATTTTTCCATCTAATCAAAAGATTATTTATAAAACTTCTAAACCTATAAGTGCTAGCGGAGGTTTTGTTGGTTTAAAAGGAAATCTCGCTCCAGAAGGTGCAATTGTTAAAGTTGCAGGGATGAAAAGAAGAAAATTTAAAGGAAAAGCTAAATGTTTTGACGGAGAAAAACTAGCACTTGATGCCGTATTAAAAAGAAAAATAAAACCAGGAGATGTTATTATAATTAGATATGAAGGTCCTAAAGGAAGTCCTGGAATGCCTGAAATGTTATCAACCACAGGAGCAATATATGGTCAAGGTTTAGGAGAAAAAGTTGCATTGATTACTGATGGTCGATTTTCAGGCGGAACACACGGATTCTCAATTGGACATGTTGGTCCCGAAGCTGCTGTTGGTGGTCCTATAGCGTTAATTAAAAATGGGGATATAATTGAGATAGATGCTGAAAAAGGATTTTTAAAAGTGAATCTTTCAAAAAAAGAATTAAGTAAAAGAAAAAAAAAATGGAAGCCTAGAAAGATAGAATATACATCAGGCACTTTATGGAAATATTCTCAGTCTGTAGGCCCTGCTTATAAGGGTGCAGTAACACATCCTGGAGCATCAAAAGAGAAAAAATGTTACGCAGACATATAAAATCTAAATGCAAATAAAACCAGTTATTTTATGTGGTGGTGCAGGAACTAGACTGTGGCCAAAATCTAAAAAAAATATACCCAAACAGTTTATAGATTTTGGAGGATGGAATTTGTTCCAAAAAACTCTACAAAGAATACAGAATCCTGTATACGAATATCCTATTATAAGTACTAACTTATCCTATCTAAATTTAGTTAAAAAATATCTAGCAAAGTATAAAATTAAAAAATATAAAATTGTTCTAGAACCATATAAAAAAAATACAGCTTCAGCAATTTTATCTAGTGTACTTTTAGATGACATACCTTTTGATAAGCCTATTCTTTTTTTTCCTGCGGATCATTTAATTGAACGAAACAAAGCATTTAATAAATCAGTATATTTAAATTCTAAAAAATTAAATGAGAACAATATTTTTATTTTTGGAATTAAACCTAAATCACCATCGTCACAATACGGCTATTTTTTAACTAAAAAAATAAAAAAAAATATAGATAAAGTTGTTAAATTTATAGAAAAACCAAATACAAATTATGCAAAAAAAATTATAAAAAATAATGCATATTGGAACTCAGGAATAATTTTTGCCAGAAAAGATTCTATAATAAATAACTTTAAAATACATCAACCAAAAACTTTAAGATTATGTTTAGATTCAGTATTAAATGCTAAAGCTTCAAAAAATGTATATTATTTAGAAAAAAAAATATTTAAAAAAATTAAAGAAAATTCGTTTGATTATGCAATACTTGAAAAATCAGAAAATATAAATGCCTTAAAATTAAATATACCGTGGTCAGATCTAGGCAGCTGGAAAGAAATTGCAAATATTTTTAATAAAAATAAATCCAAATATTTTAAAAAATCTAATGTTTTTTATAGACCATGGGGCAAATATACAAATTTATATTCAGGCAAAGGATTTTTAATAAAAGAACTTGTAATAAATTCTAAATCATCAATAAGTTTACAAAAACATAATCATAGATCTGAGTATTGGACGGTTACTTCTGGCAAACCTAAGATTACGATTAATAAAAAGAATTTCTTTATAGAAGCAAATGAGACTGCTTATATACCTCAAGGAGCTATACACAGAATCGAAAATCCTTTCAAAAAACCTGTAAAGATTATGGAAGTTCAAACAGGTAAAATTTTAAAAGAAACAGATATTATTAGATATAAAGATATTTATGGAAGAGTTAATTGAGCTCCAATAGTATTGGAGTATGGTCTGAAGGTTTAACTTTTGATCGTGGTCTTTTATCAATAGTTACTTTTTTTACATTTGACAAAAGATCTTTGGAAGTTAGAAAATGATCAATACGCATTCCGTGATTTTTTTGCCAAGAGCCAGCCATATAATCCCAAAAAGTATATTCATACTTATCTTTATAAAAATGTCGATAAGTATCATGAAAACCTAAGCTGATTAGTTTTTGAAACTTTTCTCTAATTTCTAATCTAAATAATGCATCATTTTCATATTTACTTGAATCGTAAACATCAATCTTTTTCGGAATAACATTGAAATCACCACCTATTATGATGTTTTTATTTTCTTTAAGTGTTTTTTTAACTTTCTTAGTAAAAGATTCATACCAACTTTTTTTGTAATCATATTTTTCTGTATCGACCGGATTCCCATTTGGTACATATATATTTATTAATTTTATAATTTTAGTATTATGTTTAATATCTCCAGCAATTATTCTAGATTGATTATTTATATCCTTAATAAAATTTAAGTTAATATTATTAATTTTTATTTTTGATAAAAATGCTACACCATTATAACTTTTTTGACCAAATACGTGAGATTGATAACCTAGAGTTTTAAAATCATTAAAAGGGAAATTTTTTTCTTCAGTTTTAATTTCCTGAATCATTAAAATATCAGGTTTAGATAATTTTAGATAATTTATTATATTTGATATTCTAGCTCTTACTGAATTTACATTCCAAGAACTGATCTTCATTAAAATGAAAATGAAATACCACAACCACAAGAAGACTTTGTTTTTGGATTTGTTATTTTAAAAGAGTTACCAATTAATTCTTCAGAGAAGTCAACTTTAGAGCCTTTTAGCAAATCTAAAGATGATTTATCTATTACTATATTTTCTTGCTTTAAATCATTTTTATCAATCTTACTATCAAAAGTGAAATCGTATTTAAATCCTGAGCAACCACCACCTTTTACAGCTATTCTAAAAAAGGTTCCTGATGGTTTTTTCGATATAAGCTGATTAATTCTTTCCACAGCTTTTTGGCTAAAATTTATTTCTTTAATCATTTTAATTCAGATTGTTGTAATATAATGCTCTTAATTAAATTATGCAAAAAAATTATAGAGATAATCATCTCAAGTCATATGCCGTTAAGTCTTACAATAGTAGAGGTAGAATTTACAAAGAACCAGAAAACTATGTAAGATCCCCTTATCAAAGAGATAGAGATAGAATCATTCACTCTTCTTCGTTTAGAAGGCTTAAGCATAAAACTCAGGTTTTTGTTAATACAGAAGGAGATCATTACAGAACTAGATTAACCCATTCGATGGAGGTTTCACAAATTGCTAGAACGTTAGCCGGATCTTTAGGTCTTAATGAAGATTTAAGTGAAACCCTAAGTCTATCTCATGATTTAGGACATCCGCCCTTTGGCCATGCCGGCGAAGAGGTTTTAAGCAGATGCATGAAAAAGCATGGAGGATTTGATCATAATTTACAAACATTAAGGATTGTTACTTTATTAGAAAATAAATATTACAAATTTCGCGGATTAAATCTTACTATTGAAACACTAGATGGATTAATAAAGCATAACGGACCTATAAAAAATTTTATTTTATTTAAAAAAATCTTAAATAAAGATTTATTTAATAATAAAATTGAATTTAGAAAATATCCTTCTCTTGAAGCACAAATTGCAAGTATTTCTGATGACATTGCATACAACAATCATGACTTAGAAGACGGTTTAAGAGCTGGTTTGTTCACAATAGAAGAATTTGGTTCGATATCTTTTATAACAGAGATAGTGCACCAACATGCTAAAAATTTGAGAAAATTCAGAAAAGAAATAATAATTAATCAAATTGTACGAGATCTTATCAATTTAATGGTGGTAGATGTTATAAATACAACTAAAAAAAATTTAAGGACAAGTAATCCACATTCAATAAATGATATATATAGAGAAAAGAGAATGATTGTAGATTTTTCAAATAAAATGAAAAAGATAGACAGGCAAATAAAAGATTTTTTAAAGTTTAATATGTACAATCATAAAAAAGTAAGAAAAAACACTGATAAAGGAAAAAAAGTAATAGATGATTTATTCAAATATTTATTAAAAAATCCAAAAAAGTATATTAATAAAGAATTATTTAATAACGAATCTAAGGAAAGAGTGATTGCAGATTTTATTGCAGGTATGACTGACAGATATGCAATTAATCTACACAAAATAATAAAATGAATTTATTTTTAAAATATCAAAAAAAAATATTAGAAAGTTTGAGGGCATTAGAGAGAAAAAAAATAATAAAACTCCCTCACAAATTTCAAAATTTTACAGTTGAATTACCTCCAAAAAATCATAAGGCAGATATGTCATGCAATGCAGCTATGATTTTAGCAAAATTTAATAATACTTCGCCATTAAAAATAGCAGATACCATAAAACAAAATTTGTTGATCAAATTTAAAGAATTTAAGACTATTGATATAGCGGAGCCTGGTTTTATAAATATTTATTTCCAAAATGCTTTTTGGGAAAAATATCTTATTCAGGTAATTAAATTAAAAAGAAAATTTGGTGTTAATTCTTCTAAAAAAAAGAAATATAATATTGAATTTGTCTCAGCAAATCCAACTGGTCCATTACATGTAGGACATTGTCGCGGCGCTGTATTAGGTGATACTTTATCAAACTTGTTAAACTTCAATGGCAACAAAATTACTAGAGAGTATTACGTTAACGATTATGGAGAACAAATTAAAAATTTTGTTTATTCTGTTTATTATAGGATACTAGAAATAAAAGATAACAAACCTTTTCCTAAAAATGAAAATTTATATCCAGGTGAATATGTAAAAGATATTGCTCAAAAAATAATTAATAAAAATTTAGTAAAAAATTATGATGATTTTAATAAAGTTTATAAAAAATTATCAACAGAATCTTTGAAACACTCAATGGAAGACATTGTTAAAAATTTAAAATTACTAGGAATAAAACATAATAATTTCGTTTACGAATCAAAATTGGTAGAAAAAAAAATGGTTGTAAAAACAATAAAAAATTTAAAAAAAGGAAATTTTATATATAAAGGAAAGCTTAGCGCTCCCAAGGGTGATCAAACTAATGATTGGAAAATTAGAGAACAATTATTATTTAAATCAACATTATTTGGCGATGATGTTGATAGGCCATTACAAAAAGAAGATGGAGAATGGACTTACTTCGCTGGTGATATGGCTTACCACTCTTATAAAGTTTCTAGAAAATTTGATATATTAATCAATGTCCTTGGAGCGGATCATTCTGGTTATACAAAAAGAATTATATCAGCAACAAGAGCTATATCTAAAAATAAAATAAATTTAATATGTAAAGTATCCCAATTAGTAAAATTATTTAAACAAGGCCAACCTTTTAAAATGTCAAAAAGAAAAGGAGATTACATTACTCTTGAGGATTTAATTAATGAAGTGGGAAGAGATTCTGTAAGATTTATGATGCTTAGTAGAAGTAATGATGTTGAATTAGAATTTGATTTTGAAAAAGTTACCGAAAAATCCAAAGATAATCCCGTATTTTACGTACAATATGCTTATGCTCGTATAAATTCAATTTTTAGAATATTAAAATTAAATTTAGAAAGTAAAATTAAAATAAAAAGTAAAAATTTTAATCTAAATAAATATGAGCTTGAAATTTTAAAAAAGATTTCAGAATGGCCAAAATGTGTAGAAATAGCATCATCACGACTTGAACCTCACAGAATACCATTCTATCTTTACGAACTTGTTACATTATTTCATTCTTATTGGAACATGGGTAAAGATAATCCTGAATTTCGATTCATATCAGCTAATGGAGATTTAAATAAATCTAGATTAATACTGTTACAAGCACTGTCAATTGTAATAAAGAATGGAATGTCAATTTTAGGCGTATCAACACCCACTAGCATGTAATGCATAAAAAAATAAAAAATATATTTTATTTGATTATTTTTTTTGTATTTTTCTTTTTAATTACCAACTATTATTTTTCTGATAAAAATATAATATTAATGAACAAATCAAGATCTACATATGCATTTACACAAAACGAAAATACAATTAATTTGCCTTTATTAACTAACGATACAAAAAATATTATAGTTTATAAAAATGATTTAGAGGAATTTAAAAATAAGAGGAAAAAAAGATTTTGGGAAAAATTAATATCAAATTAGATGAACAGAAAAGCAATTATAATTGGTCTTAAGGGTTATAAATTAACTAATAAGGAAAAAAAATTATTAAAAAAATTTAAACCCTGGGGAATTATATTATTTTCAAGAAATATAAAAAATGAACAACAATTAAAAAAATTAACTGATAATATTAAAAAAATTTTTAAAGATAATAAATATCCTATTTTAATTGATCAAGAAGGCGGTCAAGTATCTAGATTAAATAATGTTATTGATCTAAGTATCTTTTCGCAAATTTATTTTAGCAAATTATATTCTAATAATAAGAAATTGTTTTACATTTGTTTAAAAACTTATATTAATTCCATCTGCTCTATATTTAAAAATTTTGGTATCAATGTTAACACTGTTCCTGTTTTAGATGTTAAAAGAAAAAATACTCATAAAATTATATTCAAAAGGTCATTTTCCGATGATCCAAAAAAAGTTTTAAAATTAGGTAATTTTTACGTAGATCTTTATAATAAGGCTAAGATAGCAACAGTAATTAAGCATATACCTGGCCATGGTCAATCCACATACGATAGTCATTATAATACACCAATAATTAAAACTAATAAAAATGAATTAATAAAAAAAGATTTTAAGCCTTTCAAAATGAGCAAATCGCTTTTTGCTATGACTGCTCATGTTGTATATTCTGCTTATGATTTAAAAAATACAGCTACTCATTCAAAAGTAATTATTAAAAAAATAATACGCAAACACATGAGATTTAAAGGAATTTTAATTTCTGACGATATATCAATGAAATCATTAAAATATGGAATTTTAGAAAATGCAAAAAAAGCATTAAAAGCGGGATGTAATTTGGTCTTACATTGCAATGGAAATATTAGCGAAATGAATAAACTTGTAAAAATAATACCTAAAATTGATAAATTTACACAAAAAAAAACATCACATTTTTACAAATTTTTAGGATAAACTTAATCCTATGAAATCAGCGAAAAACGAGTCGTTAGAAATTAATATTGATAATTATTCTGGTCCATTAGAAGTTCTATTAGATCTTGCTAAATCTCAAAAAGTAGATCTAGCAAGTATTTCAATAACACAGCTTGCGGATCAATTTATGGAATTTATAAATACCGCAAAGGAAGTCAAGCTGGATATTGCTTCAGAATATTTACTTATGGCAACATGGTTAGCATATCTTAAATCTAAACTCCTTTTACCTGAAGACGATGAGGATAATTTTAAAGCTACTGAGGTTGCTGAAAAATTAAAGCTGCAATTAAAAAAATTAGAACTAATAAGATTATTGTCTGACCAGTTATTAAAAAAGAAAAGACTAGGCGTTGATGTGTTTATGAGAGGAATGAGTGCGGGAATAAGATCATCAAGCAAATCACAATACTCTGTATCTTTGTATGAATTAATAAAATCTTATTCAAATTATGTAATGAAAAAAAATTTTTTATCAATAAATATTCCCAAATTGCCTGTTTGTTCTACTGAACAAGGCATAGAAATTATTAAGAAAAACATGAATAAATTGATTGATTGGAGAAATTTTGCTGATTTAGTACCAAAAAATTTTAAAAAAAGCTCCACCTTAAAAAAGACAGGATTAGCTGGAATTTTTTCTGCCTCACTCGAACTCACAAAAGAAGGAGTAATCACAATAATGCAAAAAAAAGCATTTGATGAAATGTTGATTAAAGATAAAAAATGAAAAATAAAAAAAGTTTAAAAGTTTTAAAATTTCCTAACAATACAGGATTACTTGAAAAACAAGTTGAGGCAATTTTATTTGCTGCCGAAGAACCTCTTGATGTTGAAAGTATTCAAGAAAAATTAAAAACCAAAAGTAATATTATAAAAATTTTAGAATCTTTGGAAAAACAATATAAAAACAGAGGTATAAATTTGGTTTGTATTGCAAATAAATGGTCTTTCCGAACTACACAAGGTCTACTTAACAGTTTAAATTTACAAACGACTACTAGAAAAAAATTATCTAAGGCAGCTATAGAAACCTTGGCTATAATAGTTTATCACCAACCCGTTACTAGATCTGAAATTGAAGAAATTCGAGGTGTTGCTTTTGCTACAGGCACATTAGAAATTTTATTAGAACTTAATTGGGTGAGACCTGCTGGACGAAAAGATGTTCCGGGAAAACCTATACAGTATGTTACTACAGATGAATTTTTAAGCCATTTTAACTTAAATAAACTATCAGATCTACCAAACATAGAAGAACTTACTTCAGCCGGATTAATAGATAATGCCAGTGTCGATTCATCAATTTTTGGTACAGGTAAATTTTATAAGGAAAAATTAAGTGAAAAAAAAGAGAACATATATTCAAATATAGATGATATGCTAAATCAGTCATTAAAAGATAAAGAAGAAGAATAAAAGAGAACTTTAATATATTATAAAAATTGTATATAATTAGCGATCATGAGCATAGGATTTTGGCAAATTGCGATAGTAGTTGTTTTAGTGGTTCTTCTATTTGGAAGAGGCAAAATATCTAGTTTAATGGGAGATGTAGCTAAAGGAATTAAAAGTTTTAAAAAAGGGATGAAAGATCCAGAACAGGATCAGTCTGATTCATCATCACAAAATCAATCTAGCGAAGATCAAGATTTAGACAAAAAATAAATCAAGATGCCACAAATTGGATGGTTTGAAATACTAATTGTAGTAATTCTTGCTATACTAGTAATAGGGCCAAAAGATTTTCCTATCATGGTAAAAAAAATTGGTTCCTGGATAGGTTCTTTCAAGAGATATTTTTCTGAAATACAAAATGACATTACAGATATTGAAGATACTATAGAAGAAGAAATTTCTGTTGAAAAAAAATCCTTAAAAAAATCTGAGACTATCAAAAAAAATGAATGAAGAAAAATATAAACAGACCAGCTTTGTTGAACATCTTACTGAATTAAGATCTCGTCTTGTTAAATCTGTAATTTACTTGTTTGTTTTTTTTATAATTTGTTATTTTTTTGCTGAAAATATTTATAGTTTCTTAGTTTCTCCCTATGCAGAGGCTGTTAAAGATGACGATATAAATAGAAGGATGATTTTTACTGCTCTACATGAAACATTTATTACATATCTTAAAGTAGCTTTTTTTGCAGCCATGTTTGTGACTAGTCCGATAATATTAACACAAATTTGGAAGTTTGTAGCTCCAGGTCTTTATAAAAATGAAAAAAAAGCATTATTGCCATACTTAATAGCAACACCTACATTATTTCTTTTAGGAGGTATGTTGGTTTATTATTTAATAATGCCTTTAGCAATTAAATTTTTCCTGTCCTTTGAAACTTCTGCACAAATAGGGAATCTTCCAATACAACTAGAAGCTAAAGTTAACGAGTACTTATCATTAATAATGAGACTTATTTTTGCTTTTGGAATAAGTTTTCAATTACCAGTTTTATTAAGTTTACTTGCAAGAGTAGGTTTTATTGATTCTCAATATTTAAAAAAAAGAAGAAAATATGTAATAGTTATAATTTTCGCTTTAGCAGCATTATTAACACCTCCTGATCCAATTACTCAAATTGGATTGGGAATACCTTTGTTAATTCTTTATGAATTATCTATATTGTCAGTCAAATTAATAGAAAAGAAAAAAAATAATGCATGACATTAAATTAATCAGAAAAAATTTTAATCATTTTTCAAAAAAAATCTCAGAAAGAGGTGTTAAAGCTAATTTAAATGATTTATTAGATTTTGACAAAAAAAACAGAGATTTAATTCAAATAAAAGAAAAATTAGAACAAGAAAAAAAAATTATATCACAAAAAAAAGATAAAGAATTATTTAAGAGATCAAAGGAAATATCTGTAGAAATTGATAAAGTAAATAAAGATCAAATTAAAATTAAAGATAAAATTGATTTTATCCTTAGCTCTTTACCAAATCTCGCATTAGATGATGTGCCAATAGGAAAAGATGAAAGTAAAAATAAAGAAGTTACTAAAAATGGAAAAATTAAAGAATTTGATTTTAAACCTTTATCACATGATCAAATTGGTAAAAAACTAAACCAAATGGATTTTGATATTGCCACTAAAACTTCTGGTGCGAGATTTGTTTTTTTAAAAGATAAATTAGCATCTCTTGAAAGAGCCATTTCTAACTACATGCTTGATGTACATACTGAAGAATTTGGTTATAAAGAAATTTCACCACCATTAATTGCTAATGAAAGTACTATGTATGGTACAGGACAACTTCCAAAGTTTGAAACTGATCAATTTGAAATCAAATCAAACGAGGATAAAATTAGAAAATTTTTAATACCCACGGCAGAAGTTATCCTAACAAATATTGCTAGAGAATCTTTTTTAAAAGATAGTGATTTACCTTTAAGAATGGTTGCTTCTACAGCATGCTTTAGAAAGGAAGCAGGTAGTTATGGTAAAGACACAAAGGGAATGATCAGACAACATCAATTTTATAAAGTTGAACTAGTAAGTATAGTTGATCCTGAAAATGCCATTAAGGAATTAGATAGAATGACTAGTTGTGCACAAGAGATATTAAAAAGACTTAAACTTCCTTACAGAGTCGTTCTTCTATCAACTGGAGATATGGGTTTTAGCGCTGAAAAAACATTTGATTTAGAAGTTTGGATACCTTCAGAAAATAAATATCGTGAAATATCCAGCTGCTCTTCTTGCGGGCAATTTCAAGCACGAAGAATGAAAGCAAAATTTAAAAATAATAAAAATGAGTCAGTTTTTTTAGCCACTCTGAACGGTTCTGGTCTAGCCGTTGGAAGAACATTAATAGCTATAATGGAAAATTATCAACAGAAAGATGGCACTATTATTATTCCAGAAGTTTTGAGACCTTATATGCATAATCAAAAACAAATTGGATAATAAATATTGTTTATTTTTTTTATTTAGTATATTCATATTACAATTTTAGGAGAAAATATGTCTAGTTCAGGTTTTGCACAATTTATTCCATTAATACTTATTTTTGTTATATTTTATTTTTTTCTTATAAGACCCCAACAAAAGAAAATTAAAGCACATAAGAATATGGTAGCTGCTTTAAAAAGAGGAGACGAGGTAATAACTTCTGGCGGTGTAGTTGGAAAAATAGAAAAAGTCTATGACGACGACAAAATTGATTTGTTAATTTCAGAAAATGTTACAATTAAAGTTATTAAATCTACAATTCAAAGTTTGTTAAATACTACTTCTGCAAAAAAATAATTAAGTTTTGTGCTATATTTTTCAAAAATTAAATTATCCATTATTTATTCAATAATACTTATTTTATCTTTTTTTACCCTTATCAATTTTATTGATAACAAAGAAAATTTTTTATTATCTAAAAAAGTTAATTTAGGTTTAGATTTGCAGGGTGGTTCGTATCTATTACTAGAAGTTGACTCTAGTCCTATTGTCATTCGTAATTTGCAACAAAAGCTCATCAGTTTAAGAAAAAATTTAAAAGAAAATAATATAAAATATCAAAAACTTAGATCTAATGAAAATTCAATTAACTTTTTTATTAATACTGACGACATAAAAAAATTTGAGGATTTTTTCTTGAATAAACAAAACCCGCTAAATTTTTACTACGATAGATACAGATCTTACGAAATGGATTATTCAATTGATAATAATAAAGTAACAATTAAATATTCAAAATATGGATTGATCGAATTAAAAAATGCAGCTCAAGATCAATCTTTAGAAATTGTAAGAAGACGTATTGATGAAATTGGAACTAACGAACCTACTATCTTAAAAAGAGGAAATGACAGAATATTAATAGAACTTCCCGGTTTAAACGATCCAAATAGAATTAAAAAACTTTTAGGGAAAACAGCAAATCTTACTTTTAGACTAGTTTCTGATACGGATGATGACTTTGGATCAGAAATACTTTTATTTGAAAACAGCAATCAGCAACTTAAAATAAATAAGCGTGTAGTTTTAAGTGGAAGTAATTTAATTAATGCTACTCCAAGTTTTGATAATCAAAATAACCAAACCACAGTAAATTTTACTTTAGATAGAGCAGGAACTAAAAAATTTGCTAGAATTACAACAAATAATGTAGGAAGAAGTTTAGCAATAATTTTGGACGATAAAATAATTAGTGCACCAAGTATAAGAGAACCAATAATTGGAGGAAACGGCGTAATAACTGGAAACTTTACTTTTCAATCAGCCACTGATTTAGCATTACTTTTAAGATCTGGAGCTTTACCAGCTCCCCTAACTATTATTGAGGAAAGGACTGTTGGTCCAGATCTAGGAGAAGATTCAATTAAGGCTGGAGCTATATCTTTATTAATAGGATTCTTGTTAGTTATTTTTTACATGCTATACAAATACAAACTATTAGGAATTATAGCTGATCTTGCGCTGATTTTAAATCTTACTTTGTTAATTGGTATATTGACGCTTCTAGAAGCTACTTTGACTTTACCTGGTATAGCAGGAATAATTTTAACAGTAGGTATGGCAGTTGATGCAAATGTTTTAATTTTTGAAAGAATTAAAGAAGAAATGAAGACCGAAAAATCTACAATTCATGCTTTTGATATCGGTTATAAAAAAGCACAAACCGCAGTTCTTGATGCAAACATCACTACACTAATATCATCTATAATACTTTTCTTTCTAGGATCAGGACCGGTCAAGGGATTTGCTGTTACCTTAGGAATAGGTATTTTAACTACTTTGTTCTCCGCATATTTTTTTGCTAGGCATCTATCATCAATGTATGCAAAAAAAAATAAGGATAAATTGGTATCATTATGATTTTTAAAATTTCAAAAGATATAAAATTTTCTAATTTTTATAAAAAGATGAACATTCTATCAATTATATTAATTATTTTTTCTATATTAATGTTATTTATTAAAGGATTAAATTTTGGAGTAGATTTTAAAGGAGGAACATTAATTGAGATTAGATCAGAAGATTCAAATATAAATATATCAAATATTAGACAATCTCTTACAAAAATGGAATTAGGAGATATAAATGTTAAAAAATTTGGAAAAGAAAATGATTATTTAGTAAAAATTGAAGCTAGCAAAACTAACGATCCATCATTTATAAACTCAATTAAAGATAAGTTATCATCGGATTTAGGTTCTACAATAAATTTTCGCCGAGTGGAAAATGTTGGCCCCAAAGTTAGTGCTGAACTTTTAAAAGCGGGTCTATTAGCAATAAGCTTATCATTAGCCGCTATGCTTTTTTATATTTGGATAAGATTTGAGTGGCAATTTAGTTTAGCTGCAATTGCAGCGATAGTGCATGATGTTTTAATTACAGTCGGTATATTTTCATTTCTTTCATATGAAATAAATTTATCAATTGTAGCAGCTGTACTTACAATAGTCGGCTATTCCATGAATGATACAGTAGTAATTTTTGATCGTATCAGAGAAAATTTGAAAAAATATTCAAAAATTTCAATTGCAGAAATATCCAATACTTCAACAAATGAAACTTTATCTAGAACTCTAATTACTTCAGTTACAACATTGCTTGCATTATTTTCCATATATATTTTTGGTGGAGCTATCCTAAAAGGTTTCTCTTTTGCCATGATTATTGGTGTTATAGTTGGTACTTATTCTTCAATTTTTGTTGCTACACCAATACTTAATTATACAAATGTAAGCCAAAAAAGCGTTTTAAAAGAAACAAACGAAAATAATTAATAAAGGTTTTGTGCCATTACCATTGACAATAACATTGGTAGTGACAAAAGCGTATTTGTTCTAGAAGCTATCATAGATTTTTTTAAGGCTACAGGTTTTTCTTCTGGAGAACACTCAACTATACCAAGAAATTTTTTCTGATTTGGCCAAATAATAAACCAAACATTAAAGGCCATAATTAAACCTAACCACATTCCAATACCAATTGCAGTGTTTTTA
>MDTE01075004.1_pt1 | contig 17897 bp, 24 predicted proteins | sample 811231 | NCBI WGS metagenome assembly MDTE01 (sample SAMN05326651, study PRJNA326480) | marine metagenome | isolation source: seawater | place: Indian Ocean: Red Sea | collected 2010 | reverse complement strand
CAAATTTATAAAATAATGTGTGGTATCATCAGTTATTATTTGACCTTCACTTGGATTAATTGTTGAACTAGAGGGTTGGTTAAAATTTTCAATAACCTTTTTATTATCATTATTTACGTAGAAATATCCTGCTACACAGAATATAAAAACTACGACTAGAAATAGAACTATTAGATAAGTTTTATTCATTTATAAAAATATAATATAAAAAAAATAAATTATATTGATTATAATGGCTGAAAAAAATAGAAAAAGAATTATAATTTACTACCAGACACTTATAGATCTCACACCATTAATTTCGGTTCTTAACAAAAATTCAAAACAGATAGTGACAGATATTACTTTAGCTTCTATTCACTTTGGTGTAAATGCAGATAAAACACCCTATATACATTTGAATGACAATTCACCAAATTCTAGCAAATTTCAAAAGGTATTTTCACAATTAAGGGAAATAAAAAATATTCAATTCAATGGAGAACCTGTAAAAGTAAATTTGCTTATAGGAGGTGCTGGAACAGCTTTTAATAATTTATTTAGCAATTACAATACATATTATAATTTGTTGAAAGTATCATTAGAAAATGAACTAGATTTTATTGATGGGTTTAATTTAGATATTGAAGAAGAAGTTAATATTGACAATATTATAAATTTAGTAAATGATCTAAAACGGGATTTCCCTTCAAAAAGCATTGTATTTGCTCCTTTAGCAGGTTCCTTATCAACTGATGAACCAGGAATGGGAGGATTTTCATATAAGGAACTTGATAATAAGATAGGTAGTCTCATAGATTATTATAATGTGCAGTGTTATGGAGAATACTCTGAAGCACTTTTTAAACAGATTACAGATAATGGATACCCTCCTGAAAAAATAGTTATGGGTATGTTAACGGGACAAGACTTGAATGGAATAATTAATCAATTAGAAACTATAGTAAATGATAAGACAGGTAGACCGACAAATACATTTGGTGGGGTTGCTGTATGGGAATATTTTAATGCGCCTCCTTCATCACCAGATTATCCATACGTATGGTGTGAAATAATGTATCATATATTGTCAAATGACAAATGACAATTACATGAATTAAATAGTATTAATTTTATTTGCGATTTGAATAAGTTTCATTTTAAGAAGGTCATCCGTTTTTATTTTTTGAAAGAAAATATTAGGTTTTATCCGTTTTATTCCATAAGGGGCAAAGACAATAATATCACCAGTCCCTTCATAATCCAGGTCCATTATAGTTCCACCCATTACAAGTTTCAGATCAAAAAATTGTGTTAGATTAAAATATCTCACGAAATCGCCTTTCTGTAGGTCTGCTATATCAACAAATCTGTAGTGTTTTAGTTCTTCTCTAGCAATTTTCTTATTTTGTTTGTTTTTTTCATAAACCATATAACTTTTAAAAACCTTATCAATTGCCATTTCTCTTATCTCATCAATATCTTCTAAAGACTCTAAATCAAAGTCATTTTGTTGGATATTATCTAAAATGTTATCAATCTCAGCTTTTATTTCATTGTCACTGCTTTCATAACCTCCAGATAGTTCAATATCCATAATTATATTTTGTTTAGTTTTCTCATTCATTTTTTCAATTACAGAATTTTCGAATTCACCCATCTTTAATATATATAATAGAGATGTCTTATATTTTTTTTTATTATATTTAGAAAAAGAGACTTAAAAAAAAATCTAAAATTAAATTAAATAAGTAAAATGGTATTAATTTCAGATGAAGTAATCAGTATATTCAAAATTTTATCAATGGATGTCACTACAGAACAGCAGCTGTTTTCAGCACTTATACCGCGGGATTTGCTTTTACGAGTAGATGTAGAGCAAGACTTAACTAATTTAATAGAAACTTTAAAGGGAAAGTACAAATCAAGCAAGCTAAATTGTCTACATAAAAACCGAGACGACAAACAAAAATTCCCAGGCATTAATTTAGTAAGACAAATCCTCAGATGTAATGGATATCATTTAAAACCAAAAATTTATAGTAGAGGATATTGTAAACATAGTGGGAAAAAAATAGTTGACCGAAATTTTACTGTTGTTAGATTAGATAATTATGTGGAAATAAAAATGGCAGAGCAAAAGGTTAACGATCAGAATAGTAAAATAGAACAAAATAAAAATAACAACAATAAGAATAATTCTGTCAAAATTCAGGAACCAGCACAAGTTCCGGTATTATCTCAAAAGTTAGAAATAGAAATGTTAGAAGATATTGATACAAGTTTAAAAAAAACTAATAGTGAATACACGGATGAAATTATAAGTTTAATTCCTCAAAGCAAAACACCAACCCAGAACCAAAATTCTGAAACAGAAAAGGATAATATAGAGTGCGCCTCGTCTAATCTAATTAAATCTATTGAATTAAATTTTTAGAACAAGATTATTGAATAAACTAGATTATTTAAAAATCTAATATCATATTAATACTGTAGAAAATGCACTACATTGTTTCAAGTATGATATCAGCCTTGGCATGGGGTATTATTCCATTAATAGATAGATATTCAAGTCGGTATCTCAATGGTCTTACTCTTGCTAGCACTCGTGGATTAACTTTTGGATTATGTGCGCTATTTGTTTTTATAGCACTTTTGATAAAAAAGAAGAATAATTTAGAGGAAGGCTATAAAAGGAGGGGTAATCTTTTAATTTTTTTAGTAATTATTTCTCCAATTATAGGATTTCTTATAGGACATTTAGGGTATTATTACTCAATAACCACTGCTAGATCTTCAATTGTGCAGATTGTTCTCATTACCCACGTTTTACCTCTCGTATTTTTAACCGTTTTGGCACCAATAATTTACAAAGATAAAATAAATTGGCAGATGATACTGGGTATTATCTTAGCAATTGTTGGATTAGCTATAACTGTTATTTACAATCCAAACCATAAAATAACACGTCCGTTTATAAGTAATTTATCGGCATCTTCACATACACATTCAACTGTATATACTTCAAAATAATTAGCTCTCTAATACAGCCTTGATTTCTTCTGGTGATACGTTATCGGTTATCTGCACTAAACCTGCTTCATATAATTTGTATAAGTTATTTTTCTCTATCTGCTTATCAAAACCATTTTGAGTAGTTTTCAAATATATTTCGTTTTTTTCAAGTGACACTGACCATGATTTGTTATTGTATGGGCTTTTTAATATGAAGTAGTCTGGAGCTTTATTTTGTTTCAAAATCCCACCACTTCTGTATTTACCCTCATTAGTAATATATTTTATCCAAGAGCCACAGGAAATTTCACCATAGTGTTGTGGGAAAATCATAATAAATCCTTTTAGTTTTTCTTTGACGACTTCCGGATTTTGACTTATTAAATCTTGTTGTGTAATTTCTGGTCGAATATAATTATTATCTTTACTTGAAAGTTTCTCTCCAAAAACAGAATCGTTATTTGTGTTAGTCATATATATTTTATAAAGAAATCATATTTAAATATTTAAAACAAATATCATAGTAAAAACTATTTAAAAGTATTTAGAATATTTTTTTTAACTATGGACACCAATGAACATTATGTTGATGATATGCTTGATCAGATGGAGAGAGGCGAATTGAACCATGATAATAGTTTATACAAAGATAGAAATTTTGTTAGTCAGACATCTAAACAGTTTTTTTATTTCTCTAGAAGGTTAAGAAGGCAAGCAAGTGATGTCTCAATAGGCAGAATATCGGATACAAGCAATGAATCAACACCATTATCCGAGGAACAATCGCCATTAGATGATGACTTTGATTTGGGTGATAATATAGAGTGTTTTAATTGGGAGGTTTCTAAACACAATTATGATGCAAAAACAGATGACACTAAACTATCACAGTTTTATAGTGAATATAAGCCTGATGTAAATCTCTACAGTAGTCCAAAAATTAAAGCGGCAAAACCAGAACAAAATAAAAATGTAAGTAATGAAAATAAAAATTCTATTTCTAGAATTAAACCTAAGTATCATAGTTTCAAAGAAACTGTTAACAATTATAAATATAATGCCTAAGTAAGGTTAATGAAAACATAAAATTGATGTGAGTATTATAACCTAAAATAAACTTAGGTGTTACTGACTAACTTAAACTACTTATCAAATCATAATGATGATGTCGGAACCTAAACCAGTTCAACTTGGTCTTTGCTGCATGAATACAGAACTTAGAAAACAAAAACCACCCGTTTTTTGTAGTAGAACAATGATTATGCGTTCAATAAAAGAGAAGGGATTAGAACCATTAAAAGAAAAAATAAGACAAAATCTAGAGGATGTTGTTAAAATGATAGAGTGGAATGAAAGAAATGGAATTCGGGTTATGCGTCTTTCAAGCGACCTTTTTCCACATAAAACAAATCCTGAAATAGAGGATTACGACTATGAATTTGCCGATGATTTGCTTATCAAAATAGGAGAGGTTTATAAGAAATATAACCATAGGTTGACATTTCATCCAGGACAATACAATGTAGTTGGAACGCCCGATGAATCAAAATTCTTGAAGACCATAGATGATCTTTCATATCACGCCGATGTCCTAGATAAAATCGGTGTAGATGAGAATGGAGTAATGGTTGTGCATGGCGGTGGGACATATGGAGATAAACAGAAAACTATTGATAGATGGTGTGAAAACTACAAGAGACTTCCTGAGAAAATTAAGAAACGACTTGTTTTAGAAAATTGTGAAAAGAGTTTTTCAATAGTAGATTGTCTAGAAATCAGTCGTAGAGTAAATATTCCCGTAGTATTAGATACCCATCACTATGAATGCTTTAAACACTATCATCCTGAGGAGGCAAAAAACATTAACTGTGCCGACGATTACATAGAGGAAATACTTGATAGCTGGAAACGGCGAGGTATAAAACCCAAATTTCACGTTTCGGAACAGGGTTCGGGACAAGTTGGACATCATTCAGATTTTATTGAGGTTATTCCAAATTATCTACGTGAAATTCCCGAGAAATATGGTGTCGAAGTTGATATAATGATAGAGGCTAAAATGAAAGAGCAGGCAATTTTCAAACTTTATGAAAAGTATCCAGAATTTAACTGTAAAAAAAGGTATAAGTTTAAGATCAAGGAGAAATCAAAATAATTAGTCAATAATTAGTAATTAATAATAAATTCAAGGCTTTAAAAAAGCAAATATTTTATATTTATATTTAAAGCTAAATCTAAAGTATTTGTTAATAATCAAATGTCACTAAGTAATTTAGATAAAACGCATCTTGATGAGCTTTTATTGTCATTAAATTCATCAAACAACACGCAATTAAATAGATTAGAAGCTGTAAAAGCTAATCATGCCGAATATGCACAATTAAAACTTATAGCTAAACAAATAAATAATTTACGACAAGAAGCATTAAAAATAATAGATGATTCAGTAAAACAAAATGAACTTCACCAAATTAAAACGGGGTTTAAACTAGTTAGTGGTAATAATTATTATTTATACCAAAAAGAAAAAGACGATAATCCAAACATAAAATATTTTTCTATGATAGCACCATCGGAATGGTGTAAATCGCAAACTACTTTTAATGACAAATTTCTAGGAAAATACTTTTACGATTACGATAAACAATTTATAAAAACTCAGTAATAATTATTTATAAAATAAATTATTTAAAAAGAATTAAGTAAATAAAGATAAATAAATTAATAATTAATTAAGTAATGGCAGTATTTCCAGCTGGTGAATCTATCACAATCCAAGATATTCAGGAAGCATTCGACTATTTCAAAAAATATTTAGAAAGTTTATCAAGCACTAAAAGTTTAGATACTTATAACGACACTTCATCTTAAATAATTTTACGTATCACAACATATCATGACTTATCACAACATATCATGACGTATCACGAGATATCACGAGCCATTTTTTGTAAATCCATCCTGTTCTTCCTCATTTTTTATTATACTTGTAATACTAGGTGTATAATAATTTAGTTTATGATATTTTTCAATAAGTATTTCTCTTTCTATTAAGCTTTTTTGTTCTCTATCACAAAATTCATTTATTATTTCTAAATTTCTGTCTTTCATAAATCTTGCTACTATAGTAAATCCACTGGGAGATTTATAATTTTCTTTCCTATTTTTTTCAGACTGAGCCTTTTCTGCTTGAGTTTTCCTTATTCGTTCTAGTGTAAGCATTTTTTTTTCTCTTTTTTATTTAAAGACTAGATGGAAGATTTTAATATGGAGAAGTTAACAAATAATCAAATTCAATTTTTAAGAGAAAAGTTAAAGAAAGAGGTAAGACAATATATTGAACTAGATGATAAAATAAAGGCATTAAATAAAGCAGCTAAAGATTATAGAAAAACAAAAGATCAGCTATCAGAGTCAATATTAGAAACTATGAAAAAATTTGAAATTAACGATATGAACATAAAGAGTGGTAAATTAACCTATAATGAGAGAAAAACAAAGAAACCCTTGAATAAGAAAAATTTACTTAGTGGATTAACACTTTATTTTCGCGAAGATGTAGATAAAGCAAAGGACTGTTCTGAATTTGTATTAGAAAATCGTGAAGATGTTGTAAAAACTAATCTTAAGAGAACAATTAATAAAAATAAACCACAACCAGACACCAATTCAATTAATATTCAGTAAATAGTATATTTTATTTAATAATTTTATTTTGGAAAAACTTTCACTGTGGCTTCCATATCTTTAGTTCTATGTGTCTAGTGTTTAGATCTATAATATATAGTATTAACTACCTGAAACCTATAGACTTCAGGTTTTTTTTTATATAGAAACTTTTTAAGAGTTTTTGCTTTTAGCATTTTTATAGCCAAAACCTTTTATGGTTGTTTTAGGATTTCTATCACTAAAGGTTCCATATAAAATTGATTTTTTTTTACATTTAGACAGCTGATAAACCAAATATGGAAACCCAGGCTATTTGTTTAACTTTTGGCGAACAGAGTGAGAACCATGTTGGTATGAAAATAAATGGAGGGGGTTTGGCAAACAGTGGATTTAGTGTGAAAGAAATGGAAGAAATTAAAAAAAAACTTAAAGTGGAGTCTGAATTTTATAGATTGGATGAAATGGTGGATGAGGAAGGATTAGAACCAGCGGCTATTTTAATAGTTAGAAATGGATTACAGAAATTAATCGGACAAAATCCAGAAAAAATGATGGAGGAGCAGTTGAGGTTTGAGTGGGATAAGAAATATTGGGATAATAGGAGAGGAAGGGTATTGAATAAGCATGCTAGATATAATGTGTGTTTTGGAGAAAAGAGTGTGGATGCGAATTTTGAACAAAAGCAGGGAACTATTATAGGTTTTAAAAGAGTTCCTATTCTTAAAAATTTAAAGGAAAGTCTAGGTGATTTTTTTGGAGACAAAGCAAAAGAATTAGAGGTAGAAGGAAATCTCTACTATAATATAAAGAAATGTGGTATAGGTTTCCATGGAGATAGTGAAAGAAAAAGAGTGATAGCTTGTAGTTTGGGGGCTAGTAGACCAATCCATTGGCAGTGGTATCATCAGTCTAAGCCTATAGGCAAAAGGCTAAAATTTGAGATAGGAAGTGGAGATATTTATATAATGAGTGAGAAGGCTAGTGGTTTTGATTGGAAGCGTAGAAGCCAGAAGACTTTAAGACATGCTGCAGGAGAAAAATATGTTAAGTGAAAATATCAGAGTAATAGGTTTTAAGTGAAGATGTAGATAAAGCAAATGACTATTCTGAATTTGTATTATAAAATCGCAAAGATGTTGTAAAACTAATCTTAAGAGAATAATTAATAAAATAAACCACAACTAGACACCTATTCAATTAATATCAAGTAATTAGTATATTTTATTTAATAATTTTATTTTGTTTATAAATTTTAATATATGTTAGAAAACTTAACATTTAATGATGGTTTATTTGTAATTTTAGCAGGATTTTTTTTAACTGTTTTGATAACACCTTTTATAACACTCCCGGAAGAAGGATGGAGAAAGGTCATGTATTTAATAGAAATTTATATTATAGTATCAGTGTTATTTCTTTTTGCTTACAAACTACTGAAAGAAAAAAGTGATAATGCTTCATATTTAGCACAGGAAAGAATATTTATGGGATTATTTTTTGTTATGATAGTATTAGTTGGATTTATAATGGGATCAGAAATATTTTCTCAGAGAAAAACTAAACATGGGTTTTTGTTTTTCGTAAGTGCGATAGTTATATTAATTATTTTAATTATTGCATTTTTGGCTGACACTGCCCTAACACAAAGATATGGATTAGATTATCAAAATCCGTTCACAATGTTTGAAATGGGTAGATATTATAGAGTTGCGGATTCGTATAAGAATTAAATAATCAATTAATTTTTGATTAGAAATATTTTATTTCTTTTATATTTTTATATAATGCTTGTCTTAATTGTATTACTATCGTGTCTTGTTAGTATTTTAATGATGACTTTGTTAAATATTGTTGATGTTAATGCACAGCTTATAGTGTTTCTCTCTACTCTTATAGTATTGATTTTATTTAAGCTTGTCTTAGATAAATTAATAAATAAAAATAAGAGTAATCCTGTCTCTAAAAATATGATATCTAATGTAAATGTTGAAAATCAATCTACTTTAGATAGTAATTCTACAGTAGTCCCTAGTAATTTTAATATGGAATTAAATACAAATAATGGTGGAAATGTAACTCATGAAGAGCATCCTTTTGTAAATGTTAACGTAAATAATATGCCTAACAACAACGGCGCTCACAATAACAATCATAACGCCGCCGCCAATCCTAACAACAACGGCGCTCACAATAACAATCATAACGCCGCCGCCAATCATAACAACCAAAACGCTGTCGCTAATAATAACAACCATAATGCCGCCGCTCACAATAACAACCATAACGCCGCCGCCCATCATAACAACCATAATGCGACCGCCCATCATAACAACCATAATGCGACCGCCCATTCCAACAACCATAATGTCGCACACAATGACAACACCGCACACACCAACAACGTCCCACACGCATGCCTTTTAGAAAATACTCCTTGTGCTCAGGTAAACCAATTAGCTTGTTCTAATGCTAAAAATTCAGATCCTAATGCGGCATGCCCAGCAAATTCAGGAACAAATTTAGTAAATGGTGAAGAAGTTTCTCATAACTGCGCCACAAATAACGATGTTAATTACAATGATGTTTTCAATGTAGACCATCCCTTAAGTCAATACAACGAAGTAATCTTACCACAATCAGCAACAAACTCAAATGATTGTGCGTTTGATAATACTTGCGTTGTATCGCCTGACTCGGGAAACATGCATCTGGCATCTCAATTCTCACCAGGAGACCCTGAGTTTTCTGAAACCAAAGACTTTTGGAAATTTAAGGCAAACACAAGTGATTTATGCTATGTAAAGCGCGCTGTTCCAGAATTCTATAATTTTGATAATTGATAGAATATTATTTTATATATTTATGATAAATGACTGGTGATAAAATAATGATAACAATTTTTCAAATTTTCTTAGCAGCAATAATAATTTTTACTTTGTATACTAAAAATGAAAAACTAGCGTATTTCCTTTTAGTATTATTACTAATAATGATAGTTTGGAAACAATATATGATAACAGTGCATCCATCACTGTGTTCTCTAGTAAAAAAAATGCATTGTTATAAGTAAGAATTCAAATATTTTTTATACTTTCATATTTTTTCTTGTGTAAATGACAGAAATCACTGTCCTTAGATTTATATTTTCTACATTGTTGTCCTTTTGATTTACCGGTTTTTAAAACACAAAAACAATATTTTGGATTAAAGTATGGCTTACAGACTTTAATTATTTGATCAAAATCATCTACCTTTAAGCAGGTTTCTATCTGTTTAAACTCTTTATGAATATGTTTAACTGGAAAAACATTATTTGGTAATTCTATATGACCAGTTTTAGTTCTACAATAAGGACACACCCTAATACTTTTTCCAGAATAGCTATATGGATTTTTTAGACTACGTTGTTTAAACCAATCCACTATACATTCATAATGAAATTTATGACGACAATCCAGAGTGACAATTGTTTTTTTTGCTTCATTGAATTCATGACCCATTTTATTTTTTTTAGGGTCATTGTTTTCACTAGTATTTAAACTATCAAAACATATAGGACATGTTTCTTCATCCATAATATTAAAATATATCTATATTATTTATCAAATGAAAAATCCTTATATATTTAGAAAAAAAAATATTTAAGTCTTCTAGATAAAATATGTTTAATATATTTAAGAAGAAATGGATTTAGATGAAGAAATAAAAATAAGAAAACCACGAGAAATAGTAGTAGATCAAATCCAATTTAAAAAAAAAATTTCTGTTGGTCAGAATATATTTGAATATCCTATTTCATACCATACAAGAAAATTAATTATTCAAACACCTATTGTTTATATACCCTATTCAACATATAAGGTTAACAATAAGATCACATTTGACTTTTACTTTTTAAATCTTGATGTTGATAGAGACATGTTTGACCTTAAACAATTTGTTGAAAATATTGATAGAAAGGCGATTGAAAAAATTAAATGCGACAAGTCTCTTACAAAAACCAAAAACAATGGAAAGATTGCTCGTGAATTTATTTCAAATATAAAAAAGGCTAAGACAGGGTGCATGAGCGAAAAGCCAGATAAAATGCGGGTATCTCTTTACGATAATATTCTAGCTTTCGATGATGTAGGTAAAAACATATCACTTGATTATTTAAGATATAAGACATATTTAAAATTACTTTTAACACCTACAAAAATATGGGTAAGTGGCAACAAATATGGAGTATTTTGGGAAGTTCTACAAATTAAAATATATCCAAAAACGGTGTTAAATAAATATATGTTTATAGATGATTGGTCTCTTCAAGCTGAATCAACAACTGACCAATTATCAATTCAAACATCATCATCATCACTATTTATAAATAGTCATCCTAAATTCAATAAATATTTTGATATGTTAAAAAAAGGGGTTCCAAAGGGTGCTGTAAAAAACCGGATGCTAATGGATAATGTAGATCCTAATGTGTTAGATATGCCCCGCAACTCAATTTCATCCAATAGTATAGTATATAATGAGGCTATACCTCCACCGCCTCCACCACCACCGACAATTAATTTCAAACAAAACAATTCAATAAATATAATGTTAACAAATAGCCCTCAAGAAGAGGTGCCGAGTATGAATGCTGTTTTTGCGCAGATTAAGAGGGGCGATACTGTTTTGAGAAAAACTATAGAAAATAAAAAACATTTCAACAAATCTCGAGGTAAAACAAAAAGAAATTCATTTGTTCCTAGCTTAGATCAAATTATAAATGCTAGAAGCTCTTTAAAGAAAACATCAAACAATTAATACCCTTTTTCTTGAACTATTTGAAAGTCTTTTGGATTTTGTCCATCGTTTAATATCACCAAGACCTGAACTAATCTATTTTTGTCTTCATTACAATCAACTTTCCCAAATGCTCGAGAGGCTCCTACATCAACTCTCCATATTCTATTATTAATTGAAGAATTTATTCCTCGACCATACATAAATTGTGGAGAATGTCCCATAATTATGCCATTAGCGCGTATATCGTTATTTTTTGTATTCCATATATTAATTTCATTCATAGTTTTATTAAATTCAATCAATGCGTCTTGTCCCCATTCATCCATATCCGAATATGTTCTCGACCAGAATGGAGAATGCTCATCATCATCGCGATGATATAAATTGAAGACATGCTTCATATTGTTCTCTGAAGTATCACCTAAAAGCCACCTTCCTATATGATTGTTTATTTTTTGTAAAGAATAGTTTCTAGCACACTCGCTTGTTATTCCACCATGCACAAAAAGCCAACGACCTACCTGTGCTACAGAATATCTAGTTTTACCTAATTTTTTAGCTAGTAGTCCTCCTGGTTGAAAAACTTCTTTTCTCTCTTTGTAACCAAATGGCACATCGCTGTCATATACAAGTTTGCCATTGAAACGATTTCCAAATTCTCTAAATTCCTTGGGACTTACATATCTAAAATCTCCATCAACATTCATTAACTCGTGATTACCCAAAATGCTGATAACTGCTCCACCGTGTTGTTGAGCTTGATTATTAAGCCTCTCAAAAAGATAAATAATTTTTAGGTCTGACCCTTCGTCTTCGTATAGTTCGTCATCTTCTTCAGTGCACAAATCATTAAATAGTTTGCTTGGTCGCACTCTATCTATTTGGTCTCCAAGCTGCACAACAAAAGTATCGCCTCCGGTCCAATTTATTTTGGATACATCAAGTAAATTATCCGGTATGTTAATATCAATAACTTGTGCTAATTTAAGAGCTTTAATTGCTACAGATAAATCACCATGAATATCCCCTATGGCAACTAATTTCTTTTGTGGAGGGAAAATACAGGTTTCACATTCAAAATCTAGTGATGTATTCCCAAAAGAGCCATTATAGACACTCATATTATCATTAAGCGAGTTTAACGATTTTGAGCGTTTCATTATAGGAGAGTTATTGCTTCCACCATACTGAGAAAGGGCTTGAGGTTCACTTGTGCTTTTACTTCGTGAGCGAGCGTTTTTTTTTCTTCTCTTTATTTCCTCAAGAATAGAATTCTTAAGGTAATTCATATTACGGTATGGTTTGGTAAAATTGTTTTTGTATCCTGATATTTCAAGTTTTTTACCTAGAAGAACAAGTGATGTTCTATTCAAAAGATCAATTTGTTTTACCTTATTTGACATAATATATTACTATATCTTTTTTTTAAAATATAAACCTAATCAATAAACAAAACAGTTAAAGTAATTAATTCATAGAAGAACTTCCTAAAAATATATTGTGCATTTTATCGTAATGTGCGGAATACATTCTATCCATCATTCTTTGATTTTCTTCGCGTCTGGCTTCCTCTCGGTGTCTATTATTCTCAATCTGTTCAATCATTTCCTGTTCCTCTCTTGACATTTCCCCCATATTAGCTCTTGCTCCTTCTAATTCATTAATACTTTTATACTGTTTAAATTTCGCATTTGGGTCAACAAGTCTAGATGTCGTATGTGCTTCTTTTAAATCAGTAAATTTTATTTTTCCTGAACCTGAACCAGACTCACCTGAATAATTATCTACTCGTTCTACTCCCAGTTCTTGGACATTTCCAGAAGTAGAACTATTTAATACTTTTGGAATTTGATATACTTGAAGTTCTTTTCCTACCTTAACTCTCGAATCAAATTGGGAATTAAAATTGCTTGTTGTCAATCCACTTTCACGTCGTATATCTTCAGTATTATATTTATTATCATTTATCCAACTATCATAGCCTTCGTTTGATGTGTCTTCAAGTCTATTTTCTTGAAATATTTGATTAAATTGGTTAACATTAAAATTATTACCGCTCATTTCTCTATTCAACTTTCCAGATTTAGATTGATTTTCTATAAATCCTACAGAGTCTGATTTTAGTTGATTAAATTGGCGGTCATTTTCCATTTTTTTATGCTCTTCAATTAAAAATTTATAGGCATTATTTACAATTGTAAAATTTCGAGCATCTCCGCCATTTACATCTGGATGAGTTTTCATAGCATATTCTCTATATTTTTCTTTTAAAGCACTAAGAGAGAAAGGGCGACCTTTTTCGAGTTCAAATAACTTGTATGGATCAATTTCATTTTGACTTTTCTTAATGTCTTCATAATTACGCTTAGGTATATTGTTATTCTTACCATAAGCACGGTCTTGAGGCTGACCATAAGCTCGGTCTTGAGGCTGACTAGAAGACCTTTCATTAGGTTTCCAAGCGGTCACTGGCGAAGATTTTGCGTCAATATCGCGATTTACTCCTTTTAAAAATTCATTGACTTTATTATAATGGTTTTCCGGGATTTTTTCACGGATACCGTTTTGTTTTTGTAATAAATTACTAATAATTTGTTTATAATGTGTTTCCTGTGTCTGATTAATTCTTCTTTGTTCGTTTAGATCACGACGTAAAGACTCAAGTTGAATATTGTTCATTGAATAAAGTTGTTTTAGTCTTTCTATATCGGTAGAATTTGAATTACCCATTTATTATTACTAACTAAAAATTAAATAAAAAGAAAACGAAATTAAAAAAATTGACAAAAGGGCATAAATAATTATTAAGTAAACTATATTCTATGTTTAAAAAAGGTTCAAATTTTATCTTAGATAACTTAGATAACAAAAATACTTATTTAGTAAAAGTAATAAACAGGAATTGTCCAGCATATAGTCACGAACACAGAACTGCAACAAAAACTGAATATACAAATAATAAACTTTACAGGTTAAAACAAACTGGATGTTATCTTTGTAATCCGTGTATAAATTTAGACTCTTATTTAATCCCTCTATCTTGGAGCTGCCAAAATTTTAATATTAATATTAAGCACGAGTTATCAATTGATCAAAAAGTTACATTGTTGGCAATTACGCACACTTCTAAATATGACTTTTACCTACCTATGGAAATAGTTTTAATGATTTTTGAAAAGGCGGAATGGACTGAGAAAAGAAATAAAATAGATAGAATAACTCCTGAATTAGGTAATCACATTAAAGATTGTAGGGTTTGTGCCGAAAAAGTTGTCTCCTTAAATACATTATTCACTTGTTCTCACCACATAATTCCAAGAAAATCTACAAATAGATTTAACTTTTACTATTAAAATAAATAAATAAATACTAAATAAGTAAATCAGTTTACATAGAGCAAATACCTCTAGATAAAATAAGATAGCCAAGCGCTCCAAGAACTAATCCAAGTTTACAACGTAATTTCATTTCTTTGTAAATAGCTAACCAAGCTTTATTTTGCTCAGTGCTCTTGAGATGTTCGAGCATATAGGTAGATTTTGGATATAATGAATACATTAAATAATTTGTTCCAAGCGCAATTAATATAAAAAGGCAAACCCGAGGTGTCTGTCCTACACTCTTTAGATTAAATACGACTAATATTGCTAGAACAAGTCCTAGGATTAAACTTTGGACATAAATTGAAGCGCGTTCATGAACTATACTTTGATAAACTTGACGCTGGTTATCGTCAAGAAGATTATCAAATCTAGTGAAAACACCAGCTCTTTTGCTGGTCATCATTGTGAGAATTGAAGAACCAATAAGTGCGGATCCAAGAAGGCAGTAGCTAACACAAGACATTTATAAAATAATGTAATAAATTATTTTTTACGATATACATTGTAAAAGTAAATATTTTTTATTTTAATTAATCCCCTCAATCAAGATTTGCTTAATAATTTAAAATAAATCAATCAAATGTAATCAAAACATCTAATTATGATTAAATTAGTTATTTAAGAACATTTAAACACTTAAAAAATATAAGTTCATTGAATTTATTGTAATGTCATTATCACAAATTCATAAACGATTACTCCCAAAAATGGGCAGTTTTGCTGGGTTCAATTTACCCTTAAGATTTGGTAAATTTAATTCAAAAGATGTTGTTTTGAATACAAGAAAACCTGGATTTACAACTGTATTTGATGTTAGTCATATGGGTGTCTATGAAACTTCAAATATAAGTGCACTTTTAGGTAGGAAATTAGAAGATCTACTTTATATTGATATAAATAAGTTAACAGAAAATAAGTCGAAACTTGCGGTTTTACTAAATGATGAGGGTCATGTATTAGATGATTTAATAATAAGTAATGTAGATAGCAGAAAATATAGATTAGTAGTTAATGCAGATAAAAAAACAACTGATTTTTTTGATAACATTGATAGAGAAAATATAAAGAGAACACCCCTTTCAATAATAGCGCTTCAAGGAAATGGATCCCAGAAAATTCTTGAAAATATTACAAAACAATCTTTAGATGATTTGTATTTTATGGAGAACAAGACTATTGTTAAAAATCAATTTGAGATATGTAGGTGTGGGTATACTGGAGAAGATGGTTTTGAGCTATATTTAAATGAAAATTATGACTGTGAAATATATGAAACTTTAGTTAATTTAGCGGAAAATGTTGACACAACCTCGGTTCAGTTTGGAGGTTTAATTGAGAGGGATGTGTTAAGAACCGAGGCTGGGTTGTGTTTATCTGGAACTGAATTTGGTGAAAATTTAGGAATCAAGTTTAATTCTTTAAATATGCCATTTTTGATTGATAAAAAATATAGGTCAGACGAAGTTTTAAAAGAACGTTTTAAATCAGAATTAGTTCAGTCAATGGTAATTTCCGATAAACCCATAAAGCCTGGATCTTTGTTTGTTGAAAATAAAGAACAGCCCGATAATAGTGAAAGTAAAAAGGATGTTAAGGTTGGTTTTATAACTTCGGCAGTAAAATCATTTAATCTAAATAAGTTTATAGGAATAGGATATATTAATAAAAATTATATAACTGAAGATAGTATTTATACAAAAGATAGAAAAGACCGGAAAAACATTGTGGAACTTAAAGATAATTTAATAGAAATGGGCTATTATAAAAAAGTCAAATCAAACTAAATCAAAAAATAAAATATAATTAAAATATATACATGTTAGGCTACATCGATTTCATTTACCTATTTCATTTTTTGTTTGTAGGTCCTTTACTTATATATGTAGGTTACTATAAAGAAAAGGCACCAAAGGAAATTTTAAATTTAGTGCTTGCTCTAGGAGCCATAGTCACAGTATACCATGCTTATTCATTTGGTAAATCAATGTATTACAAATATGGTAATGTAAAAGTAATTTAAAAAATACTTAATTGAAATAATAAAGAAAATAACTAATGTTAGAATATGCTTTGGTATTACCAGCTGGAAGTGGAAAAAGTTTTTTAGCTTCTAAATATGATTTTTTAATAGATATTGATTCATTACATGATGAAAAATTTAGAAAAGAATTACAACAAAAATATGAGGAAACATTAAAAACAGGTAATTGGGAAGTGTACAATAAGTTTGAATGTAATTGGATATTACCGTATTTACACAAATATCCTAATAATAATATATTACTTTTACACTGTCATGAAAAGGCGAATATTTTAGGATTAACTATTTTAGGTAGTTTTAAACCTAGAATTGATGTAATAAATAAAGTAATTTTAGAAAGAGGTAAAGAAAAGGGTGATATAACTTTACACAATTGGAATAATGTAAAAGATGTTGTAATTATGGGTTCACATCAAAGTATAGAAAAAGAAGTTTTAAAAATTTATAAAACCATTTCGTAAGTTAATAAAATTAAATTATATATTTTCAATAATTCTATATTTTCAATAATTTAATAATTTTTAAACAATTTTAGGTATTAACCGTTCGATTTTACTTGGATATTTAGTTGTTGATTTAACAGTCACTTTCTTATACATTTTTTTCAATTGTTTATAGCTTATATCTGGTAGAATAGGTTTTGTCTGCCAGAAAAACCGTTTAAAAAGCATATCAACACCATACTGATCGGGATAGAAGAAATTTCCTGTAAAGAGTGATTGATATTCTATAGGAACTAGACCACGTGATTGTTTTGGAAGAATATACAATAGCTGATTTACTGGTTCTAATGGTCTAGAAGATGAGAATTTAATAGCATTAATATTTACATTAGCTAAGTATTCACATATACTGCTAATTAGTGGCGCGTGTCGCCAATCATACTTCCAGTCCCATGATGGACATCCTTTAAAGTAATAATGAAACACCCATTTAACACCAGTAATATAGTTTTCGCAAACCCTACTTATTTCTTCTTCGCTCTCAATATCAAAACAAACCCGGTAATATCTAGATTTAAATTTGTT
>MDTE01080437.1_pt1 | contig 17898 bp, 8 predicted proteins | sample 811231 | NCBI WGS metagenome assembly MDTE01 (sample SAMN05326651, study PRJNA326480) | marine metagenome | isolation source: seawater | place: Indian Ocean: Red Sea | collected 2010 | reverse complement strand
CTCGATCATCCTCGCCAGTTCCTGCTCGATCCGGATGTGAGGCACCATCTCGCCGCCGATCTTCGAAAACCGACTCATGCGACCGGTGATCGTGATGAACCCGTCCGCGTCGATCACGCCCATGTCGCCCGTGTCATACCAGCCGTCTCGGACCTTCTCGGCCGTCGCCTCCTCGTTGTTCAGATAGCCCACCATCACGTTCGGGCCGCTGTAGACCAGCAACCCCTCGGTGTCGGTGCCCAGGTCGTCCCAACTGTCCGGGTCGACCACCTTGATCTGGCTCCCCGGTGCGACCCGGCCGACCGATCCGAGTTTCGTCCCCGGCGGCGAACCCTCGGGCGAACGGTTGTCCGGGACGTTGAATGAGGCGACTGGCGACAACTCGGTCGTCCCGTACCCCTCGGTCGGAACCACTCCGAACTTTTCCTGGAACTGCTCGGCCAGATCCTGCGGCAACTTCTCGGCTCCCACGATCACCAAGTCGAGACGATGCATCTGCTCGGGCGTGCACCGTCTCATGTAGCTCCGCAGGAACGTCGGCGTGGCCAGGATGATCGACACCCCGTGCTTCTCCGACAACGTTCCCACCGTTCGCGAATCGAGCGGGTTGAAGTGGTACACACAACTCGCCTCCAACGACATCGTCAGCCACAACGTGCCCGTGTACCCGAACGAATGGAAGAACGGCAACACGCCCAGGATCACATCCTCGGCCGTGATGTGGAACAGGTCGTCCACCGCCTGGATGTTCGAGGCCACGTTGCGGTGGCTGAGCATCACGCCCTTCGGATTCCCCGTCGATCCCGATGTGAAGATGATCGTCAGGATGTCGTCCGCCGGGATGTCCTCCAGCCCATGGATCCGATCGAGCTTCTCGGCCGAACAGAACTTCGCCTGCCAGGCCCCGACCAGCTTGTCCATGAGGCCAACTTGCTCGGCCAGGTCCTCGAGATACACCAGCCTGGCCGACTCCGGCTCGAACGGACGCTTCTCCATGAAGGCGCGGCTGGTGACGACGGTCTTGATACCGCACTCGGCGATGCAGTAGTTCATTACCTCGGGCGACAGCGTGTAGTTCAGGTTGACCGAGATCCGGTGATCGAGTGTCAGCGCCGTGTTGATCAGCGTGCCAGGGACAGAAGGCGGAACGAGCACGCCGACCATCTCCTCGTCCGAACCCAACACGCCCCGGTTGAGCACTCGCTTGAGAGCGATCGTGCTAATCAGCAGTTTCGTTCCACCCAGCGATTTGCCGTTCGAGTCGGACACTTTCGTACGTGCTCCGGCCGAGAGGCACCTCCGGATGAACATTCTCGGGGGAATCATCGGGGCGTCTGTACTCATGACGTGGACTCCTTGGCCTGGATATCGGATGGGCCATTGCTGTTGGTATCGGTTTCTGCCACGGCAGCACTGTCACTGGATTCCGCGGCGGAGTTGCCGTTAGGATCTGTGCTGGTGCCCGAGTCGGGCCAGGTGCCGCCACGTGCGGCGACCGCGTCTCGGCCAATTGCGATCACCGCCTCTCGCACCTCGTCGATGCTGTCAGGCGCCGGATGCGGTTCTCCCACGTGAATCGAGACGGGGTAGGGCCACTTGCGGGGGATTTTCCAGATTGGCCGCCCCCCCTCGTAGCTGAAAATGCTTCCCCAGAGTTCGTCCAGGTAGATCGGGACAATCGGCGCGTCGACGCCGTCGATGATCTTCATCATCCCACGATGGAATTCATCAATCTCACCGGTCTTGGTCAATTTGCCCTCAGGAAAGATGCAAACCAACTCACCGTCCTCGATCGCCCGGCGTGCCGCCTGCAGTGAGCGGACGATGGCCTTGGGACCGTCGGTGTTTCTGATCGGGATCACTCCCATCAACCCCGCCAGGAATCTCAGGGCAGGATGATTCACGTAGTCGGCGTACGCCACGAACCGGATTGGTCTCGACGAACTGGTCAGCAGCAGCAGCCCGTCGACGTACGACACGTGATTGGCCACGAGCAATGCGCCGCCCTGGTCGGGGATGGCATCGCGTCCGAAGATCCGGACCCTGTAGACGACACGGCTGAGCAACCAGATGACCATCCGGATGCTCGCCTGAGGAAGCAGCCACAGGGTGTAGAGCAGCACCGGCAGCGTGCCGATCCCGCAGGCCAGGAAAATGGTGGGTGCTTCCCAACCGAGTCCACCTTCGGTGACGAGGTAATAAACCACCGCCGAGACGATCATCATGGCGAACGAGATGAAATTGGCAGCGGCGAGGATCCGCCCTCGAGTCCTGCGTTCGCTCCGGTCCTGCAGAAACGCGACGAGGGGAACGATGAAAATCCCCGCACCCAGTCCGAGCACCACCAGGCTGATTGCCGCCGGCCAGTGAGCGGCTCCTTGCATCTCGGCGTCAGTTGGCACGACGTCGCCGGTGAACCAGTAGAGCGACAACGCACCAAGGCTGACGACGGCGGCTCCCAGCGGGACGAGTCCCAGTTCGACCTTGCCTCCCGACATCATTCCAGCCAGTACGCTGCCTGTTCCGACCCCGATCACCAGGGCGATGGCCAGCAAGCCGGTCCGGATCTGGTCGAGACCCAGCACCTCGTTGCCCAGCAGCGTGATGGCCGAAGTGGCGAGGCTGGCCAGGAACCAGAAAAAGGCCTCGCCCAAAGCGGCCCGGAACAGGGGGCGGCCCTGGTAGAGCAGCTTGAGATTGGCAGCGGTCTCCTTGAGCGGGTTTGGTGGGGTGAGCTGCGGGTCGGCCGAGGTGAGCGGCTCGATGAACAGACTGGCCAGTGTGCCGAGCGCCGCGATCGAGACCAGGACACCAGCCGGCCAGGCGAGGCCGGCGGCGGTCGGGGCACTGGTCGAGAGGCCTGCGACATCCGAGACCACGAAGCCGGCGAACATGCCAAGTGCCGACGCGGCGGTGGTGACCATCTGCATCAGGCCGTTGGCCGACGAGATCTTCTCGGACGCCACGATCTCGGGGATCGCCCCGAACTTGGCCGGTCCGAACATCGCGCTCTGGCTTCCCATCAAGAAGACCGCCATGAAGACCAGGCCGATGCCGAGCTTCTCGTTCACACCCCCCAGGGCCATCGCGCCGACGGCCAGGGCCATGATCAGGATCTCGGCCACCTTGCACCAGAAGATCGTCGACCGCTTGCTGAAGCGGTCTGAGACGTAGGCCGAGTGGGAAGCGAGCAGGAGGTAGGGGATGGTGAAGCAGATCAGGCCCAACGACATCGTCGAGGCCTTCATGGACTCGACCTTCATCCCCTGCAGGACACAGAACCAACGGAAGATGTTGTCGTTGAGCGATCCGAAGCCCTGCGTGACGAGCAGGGCGATGAAGGAACGGGAACGGAGTCCGCCTGTTCCACGTCCGCTGGTGTCAGTAAGGCCCGCAGTCATCTGGTGGGGAGGTGGGGTGGGGTGGGGGTGTTTTGGGGAAGGCGTGAGGGGCGTGGGGATATCACGGGGTTTTTGTCAACGTAGCCGAAGTGGTGACCCTTTGGAGGGGGCGGTTGGGGCAGGTTCAGGGTATGGGACGGTGGCTGGTGGATCGTCCAGTCTGTTTCCGGATGGGCTGCGTTGTGGTCGAGGCTTCGGTGGAAGGACTGTCAGGGAATGAACCGGTAAGTGCCACGATTCGCGACGGCGATGCTCTTCATCAGTGGCTCGGCTTCGCGTTCTCCGAATGTGATCGTGTGGATCACGCTTCGTGGCTGGCGGATGCGTGAGAGCGCTCGTGCGGTCTTGAGATGGAAGTTGCCGTCTGTGAGGAAGTAAATCACGTCGGGTTTGAGCCTGAGAGCCAGCTGCATCGAACCCAGCGGGTCGGTCAACCCGTTGGCTCTCATCCTCGCCATCCACTCAAGGTACTGCCGCTGTTGAGCAGGGCGGGCCGGCTGAAGCGACCGGGCCGGCATCGGAATCGGCTGGTCATTGAAGAAGATGATGTAGAACGACTGGTTGGGCTTCATCGAGGCGACAGAATTCAGCAGCTCCAGCTTCAGCCGGTGGAACCTGGTCGCCGCCGACGTGTGCCGGACATTCATGCTCGAGGAGCAGTCGACGACATACACAACGCTTTGCCCGTTGGACTTCTGCCCGAAGAATGCTCCTCCTGAGCCGCTCCCGGCTCCATTGGCGAGCCCCTGGCCGGTGCCGATCCGCGACAGCATGGCCTGCCAGCCGGCGAGGTCGACGAGCTCGGTGCCGAGTTCATCGTTGGAGACTCCATCCTCGAACCAGCTCGGAGGGAGACTGCCGTTGAGTGCTGTGGTCGGGGTGAATTCCCTGGGTGCGGGAGGGGGTGAGAAGACTGCCGAGGACTGGGATTGACTGCCTCCGGCCGTCTCTTTTGGCTCGGGCTTCGCCCACGCCATGTCGACCGAGTCGTCGAGGGTGGGTGAGTCGGTCGTGTCGGTCCACTTGGTGTCGAGTGGCGCGATGCCGGAGGTGTTGTCGGAGAAGTACCAGTAGCTTCCGACAGCCACGATCACCGCGACGTGGAACAGGGTGGAGAGACAGAACGAGCAGGACCAGCTGTCCCGCAATTCGTGCCATCTCCGCTGCCACCAGTGCCTGGTGAGCGGATTCCCGAGCCACTCGAGATTCTCGGCCAGTCGTGACATCTCGCCGGCATTCCTGTCGGTGACAGCATGATTTGGGAGGGACCGTGTGATCTGCCTCGCCGCCTCGTACCCAATCGTCGTCGATGGCCCGGATTCGACAGCCTCAGGCTAACAAGCCTGATCGAGGTCGTCCAAGAGATTCCGGATGGGAGGGTGGTGTGGGTCGTTCCCCATTCCCGGCCAGCCTACAATCAGCACGATCAACGTAGCCAATCTGGGGACAGATTGGACGGGCAACCAGCGACTGCCTGAAGTGTTACCACTTCAGCTACGTGTTGAGACTCCTGGAGTAATGGGACATGTGGCAACGACTGGGATTATTCGGCGAGTTGGGCGTTGTACGCTGTGTGGGGCTCGTTGTTGTCGTCGCGGGCCTCGTCGGCAACCAGCCAGGGCGGACAGCCGACGACCGGCCCAACGTGCTTGTGTTCATCGCTGACGACATGGCGGTTGATGATTGCGGGGCCTACGGCCACCCGAAAATCCGGACGTCGAACATCGATGGTCTGGCTCGGGACGGGATGAAATTTGCGAACGCATTCTTGACGACCAGTTCGTGCAGCCCAAGCCGCTGCAGTATCCTGACTGGCCGATACCCTCATTCGACCGGAGCACGCCAATTGCACCTGCCGCTTCCAGAGGCCCAGGTGACAATCGGGCAGCGGCTGAAGGAGGCAGGCTACCACACCGCGGCGGCTGGCAAGTGGCACCTGGGCAATCCGACCAGGTCGGAATTCGACGTCGTCGAGACTCGACAATACCGGTGGGTTGAGACGCTCAAGCGGCGTCCTCGCGACAAGCCGTTTTTCATGTGGTTCGCCTTCGTCGATCCTCATCGACCGTACAAGCCGGGTGCGATCAAGAAGCCTCACACCGAGTCGGATGCGATCGTGCCGCCGTATTTGCCGGACGTCACAGAGACCCGGCGCGACCTGGCCTTGTATTACGACGAGATTGCTCGCATGGATGGCGTTGTCGGCCGTGTTCTTGCTGAGCTCAAGGCCCAGGGGGCAGACAAGAACACGATGGTCGTCTTTCTGTCGGACAACGGCCGGCCATTTCCTCGCTGCAAAACAACACTCTACGACAGCGGGATCAAGACACCGCTGTTGATCCGGTTTCCGGGAATCGTGAAGCCGGGGACCGTCTGCTCGTCACTGGTCAGCTCCGTCGATCTGGCCCCGACCATCATGGACGTGTGTGGGGAACGGGTTCCCAAGTCGATGCAGGGACGGAGCTTCCAGGCTCTGTTGACCAGTCCTGCGAAGTCGATCCGGCGGTACATCTATGCCGAGCACAACTGGCACGATTTCGATGATCACGGTCGCAGTGTGCATTCAGTCCAGTTCAATTACATCCGCAACTACTACACCGATATCCCGGGGACTCCGCCGGCCGACGCGGTCCAGAGCCCGACGTTTCAGGTGATGCGTCGTTTGCGTGATGCCGGCGAATTGAAGCCGCATCAGAAGGGCTGTTTCCTGAAGCCTCGGCCGAAAGAGGAACTCTATGATGTCGAGAACGACCCGCACGAGTTGCGGAACCTTGCCGAGTTGCCCAAGTATGCCGGTGTCCTGAAACAGATGCGTGGCGCGCTGGCGGCATGGGAGCAGGAGACTGCGGATCGCGTTCCAGAGTCTCGTCGTCCGGACGAATTTGACCGTGAGACGGGCCAGCGGCTTCGCAAGCAACGAGGTAAGAAGGCGAACACGAAACAGAAGCCGTCGGGAAAGACTCGATGACAGATCCCTCCGAAGCACCTGGTGAGCCGGAAGTCGATTCCGGGCCGTCAATGGACAGGCGGCGATGTTTTCGCTGGTGGCCAGCGTTGTTGATCCTGCTGTTTGGTGGCGGGGCGATGCTGTTTGCCTGGTACGGGATGGCGCTCGACCGCACCTACCAGGTCTTTTCGCTCTGGATCCTGCTGCCCACCACGATGTTTCTGCTCCTGCTGTGGTGGCTGTTTGCCAGCGGCCTACGCTGGCAGACCCGCGTGGTGGGCGTGCTGGTGGTAGCGGGATTCCTGGCGACGCTGCGGCTCGAGGACTACAAGGGAGACATGATCCCCGTACTGCGGTTCGTGTGGGAGACGGATCGCGAGGCGAGAGCGAGAGAGTATTTTGCGGCGGTCTCCGATCCGCCGTCCTCGCTGCCGGGAGCAGATCTGGCGCCGCTCGTGGTGACCGATAGCGACTGGCCGGAGTTTCGTGGTGCCAGTCGCGACGGCCGGGTGACTGGAGTGACACTTCGGAGTGACTGGAAGAAGTTTCCCCCCAGGGAGTTGTGGCGTCACCCGGTGGGCCAGGGGTGGGGGTCATTCGCTGTGGTCGGGCGTCGGGTGTTCACGCAAGAGCAACGGGGCGACGACGAGGTGGTCAGTTGCTGGGATCTGGAGACCGGCGAGCCGGTCTGGTCTCACCGGGACCGGAGCAGATTCAACGAGGCAATGGGGGGACTGGGGCCGCGGGCGACTCCGACTGTCAGCGGGTCACGCGTCTACACTCTGGGCCCAAACGGTTTGCTCAACTGTCTCGACGGCGTGACCGGACAGTCGCAGTGGTCCAGCCCGCCCAACGTCCTGGACTCGACCCGCGGACTCAACCTCGAGTGGGCCATGTCGGGATCGCCACTGGTCGTTGACGACCTGGTGATCGTCAGCCCCGGTGGCGCCGGCGGCGGGGTTGCGGCCTTTGATGCGGAGACCGGTGAGTTGCGGTGGGGCACGGGCGATCGACCGGCCAGCTATGCGTCACCGAAGCTGGTGAATCTGGGAGGACGACGGATACTGCTGGCGTTTGGAGGCGACGGGCTGACGGCGTATCAGCCAGCCAGGGGCGAAGAACTGTGGCACATTCCCTGGACGAACGGTCCGCGGGTAAATGCCGCAATGCCTTTGGTGGTGGGTGCGAACCGGTTGCTCATCTCAAGCGGATACGGAGTCGGGTGCGGCCTGCTCGACATGACGGCCGGGACTGGCGATCGACCGGGGTTCATCTGGCAGTCCAAGAGTATGAAGTGCAAGTTCAACGATCCGGTGATCCACGAAGGTCATGCCTACGGTCTCGACGAGGGCATTCTCGTCTGCCTGGATCTCGAGACGGGTCGCCGACGCTGGAAGCGCGGCCGCTACGGCTACGGGCAGCTGTTGATCGTGGACGACCTCATCATCGTGCAGGCCGAAAAGGGAAGTGTGACGCTGGTGCAGGCCAGTCCCGAGAAGCACCGGGAACTGGGGAGAATCCGCGCCCTCACCTCGAAGACGTGGAACCACCCGGTCCTGGTTGGCAATCGGCTATTGGTCCGGAATGCTGACGAGATGGCCTGTTATGAGTTGGCCACCGAGTGACGGCGGATCTTACTTCGTCGTGAGTGCTTCCACCTGGACGAAGTAAGCGCCTCGAGGCTTCGCCGACTTGCCCTTGGCTCCCTGGACCGGTGCCAGGGTCGCCTGGAGCGTGGTGTCGCCCGCTTCGAGGTCGATGGTGAAACTGATCGACGTGGCGCCAGCAGCGACCGGTTTCTTGATGGTCTTGCCGGCGATCGAGACGACGGCCTGGGACGAGTCAAGCGGGTGGTCCACACCGGGTGGTCGGGTGCGAAGCGTAATGCGGTACTTAGCCGACCGGGTGATCGTCACGGCCCAAAACCCATTGGAACGCAGACCGGATCGGATGTGTCCCTGGTTCCAGGGCACGGGACGGTTGTTGGTGTGCCAGTCGTGGCAGGTCAAGAGTGTCGGATTGTCGGACTGGTGCCCGAGGCCGATGCGAACGTACTTGCCAAACCGGGTTCCGATGCTGGTCCACCAGCGGTCGTAGGCATCAGAGAGCCGTTGGGTGACGTCCGGATACTTGTCGATGACGTTGGCCTTCTGGCCGAAATCGGCGTGCAGGTCAAAGAGTTGCTTGCCGTTGACCAGTCTCCAGCGGTCTGTCATGACAGCACACTTTCGGTACTTCTGGGGGAACTCGAGTCGCTGGGAGTGCACGAAGAGTGTTCGGGCAGGCCATTTGTCGACGTTGCTTGTCAGCAGTGGGGTGAGGTTGGTGCCGTCGATGATCCGGTCGGTGGGCGTTGTCAGCCCGCAGATGTTGGAGAGGGTCGGGAGCATGTCGACGTGAGCGGTCACTTGGGGCACATCCCGTCCTCCAGTGATTCGGCCCTCCGGCCAGTGCCAGAAGCAGGGGACCCGGTGTCCTCCTTCGTATTCGGAACCCTTGGTGCCTCGCAGGCCAGCATTGAATCCGCCTCCGGCGCGGCGACCGGCGCCGGCAGCTGTGCCGTTGTCGGTGGTGAAGATCAGCAGGGTGTTCTTGTCGAGATTCAGCTCGGCGAGTCGCTTTCTGAGTTTCGCGACGTTGTCGTCGATGTTGGTGATCATGCCGTAGAACGCGGCCCGGGTGTTGGGGACGCCGGCGTCGAGATACGGCTTCTTGTACTTGTCGGCGACGAGGAACGGCCCGTGGGCGGCGTTGGTGGGGATGTAGCAGAAGAACGGCTTGTCGCTGCTGCCACGCGGTGACTTGCGTTCGATGAACGAGAGGGCGGCATTGAAGAAGACGTCGGTGCAATATCCACTCTGCTTTTTCGGCGTGCCGTTGTGCCAGTAGGTGTCATCAAAGTAGTCGTTGCCGAAGAAGTCGGGGGTCTGACCAACACCGCCGCCGCCGTGAACCAGGACTTCATCGAACCCCTGGTCCTGGGGCCGCAGCGGGTAGTTGTCGCCGAGGTGCCACTTGCCGAAGCAGCCGGTCCGATAGCCGCCCTGGCCAAAGATTTCGGCCAGCGTGACCTCGTCTGTGTGCATCATCGAGCGGCCCATGATCGTGTGCCAGACGCCGGTCCGGGTCGAGTACCGGCCGGTGAGCAGCGCGGACCTCGTCGGCGAGCAGGTGGGATCAACGTGGTAATTGGTCAGCCGGACGCTCTGGGCATGCAACCGATCGAGAGCCGGTGTCTTGATGACCTTGTTGCCGTGGCAGGCGAGGTCCCCGTACCCCTGGTCGTCGGTCATGATCAGGATGACATTCGGACGCGAGCGGCTGACGGGGGTGGCTGCGGTGGCTGCGGTGGCTGCGGTAGGGAGCAGTAGCCAGGACAACGTGACGATCACCGGGATGTGGTGGCGATTGGTCATCTTTCGATCCAGTGCCTGTAGAGGGGGTGCACGTCGTGGGGAAGTCGATCGTAGACTTCGCGCGGGACTGAGGGAACCTGGTTGTCGGTGAGTCCCGGGTCTTCGACCATTTGCTGACGCGTCTGTGAGCCGGGACGAAGAATCTCGGTGTTGAGCCACCAGGGACCGTAGCGGACTGCCAGTGCCACCCGGTCCGAATCGGTCGTATTGGGTGATGTGGCGTGCCAGAGCCTGCTGTCCATGACCAGCACGCTACCTGCGGCTCCGGTGACAGCGTGTTCGGAGGTGTGTGGTCGGTCGGCCGGTGTGTCGCATCCGGCATCGGTTGGATTGGTCGGCTCACGATGAGATCTCGGGACGATCAACGTGCCGCCGTTGGCCGTTGTGAATGGCGAGATCATCCAGAGCGTGGTCAGGTGCATGATCCGGTCGGGGTAGGGGGCGGGAACGTGGCCGGCGTTGCGTTGATTGAACGGCCAGTCGGCGTGCCAGTCTCCGCGTGCGTTGCCCGGCTGATTGATGATCACCGATGTGAACGTGATACGGATGTTGTGCCCCAGGAGCTCCTCACAGATCCGCAGCAGGGGAGGGGAGGCGAGGAACTCGGCGAAGGACTGATCGTGGTTGATCACCCCGGGAACAAAACCGATATTTTCCGGGCAGTCGTACGTGCTCCGGAGACGATGGGCCGTCTGCCGCAGGCTGTCCGCAATGGCGACGCAGCGGGAGGGAGGGATGACATCCGGCAAAATGCAGAAACCGACATCACGAATGGCATCGGCCGGTGCGATCGTGCTCATACGAATCTCTGTTTTGCTGGGATCCGGTCTGACCGCCGGATAGTCTGGGCCGAGTAGTTTACAGCAACGCGAGGGACGGTCGCATCATCATGGTCAGTCATCGAATCGCGGATCGCAGGTTGGGCGATTGCCTCGTGCTGTTGGTGGTCGCCGCGTTTGTACGTGATGTGACCGCCGCCGAACCATCTCGACGCTTCGAATTCACCCGAATGGTCGCACACTGGCACCAGTACGATCATCCCGACTACCTGCCGTTCCTTCGAGACGCCCGTCCCGACGTGGTTCAGCTGGGGTTCTATGGGGCTCACTTCTGGAGCCTGGTCGATACCACGGCTTTCGGCGGCTATCCGGCTCACTTCCCGGTTCGGGGCCATCAAGCGTGTGGGGCGTGGTTTGCAGAACGCAACCGGCAGATCCACCAGATTGATGCGAAGGTCGTCGGCCACTTCAACGTTGAGTTTCTGGTCGGTGATCCACGCGACAGCAAGACCGGCAAGGGGCCGACCGGGTTCTTCAGATTCTACGAGGAACAGTGGGACGAAGATTTGCTTGGCCCCCGTCCGGTCAAGGATCCACTCGAGCTGCTCGAACGCGGGGCAGACGGCCAACCGATCTCTCAGAAGGGGTATGGAATTGGTGGTATGCGAGAACACTGGGCCTGTCTGCGAAATCCCGGTTGGCAGAAGGTGCTCAAGGCGTGGGTGCGCCACGGGATTCGACAGGGGTTGGACGGGTTCATCGCCAACTACTTCTACCGCCACAACTGCCTGTGCGAGCACTGCCAGGCGGGTTTTCGCGGATACCTGTCAGATCGATTTTCAGCCGACCAGCTCAATCGCTTGGGCATTGATGACCTGGGCAAACACCAGTTCACTGAGATTGTCAGCTGGCACGACCCGGCGAAGAGCACGCCATTGAAGCGCGAAATGCTCAGGTGGTCACAGATCTCCAACAAGCAGGTCTTTGACGAGGTGTTTCACCGTTACGGTCGTTCGTTGAAACCCGACCTGATCACCGCTCAATGGAATCACCTGGGTGAATTCAGCCAGATCTCGGGTGACGAGAGGTGCCTGCTGCCTGGCGAGTTATGGGGACGGGACGAAACCTATCTGTGGTACAGCACAGGCGGAGCGGCGTATTTCACGGACCTGGAGAAGCGTTTCCTGGGCGAGGGGACGCTTCAAGCCCGCTACATCCGTGGCGCGTTCGCAGACAAGCCGTTCACGTTGGGGAAATACGAGAGTACTCGCATCCGAGTCGCGATCGCCGAGTTGGCTGCCAATGGTGGTGCTCCGATGGGGTTCTACACCCGGTTCACCGACAAGGAAGCCCGGGCGGCGATCGTCCGGTACTACCGCTTCCTCGGCCGCTACGATTCATTGTTCCGTGGCAGTCGTTCGCACGCCGAAGCCGTGCTGCTGTATCCTCGGCAGGCCGTCCACCAAGGCCGGGTTGAGGCGGTCGAGGGGTTCAAACGCATTGGCCGGAAGCTCCTGGACCAACACGTGTTGTTTGACGTCTTGCCCGACGACCTGGGCGAAGCACTCGACAGTCGCCTGAAGTCATACGCACGAGTGCTGCGAACCGGCGATCCTGTGCCGTCATCGGGGAAGGAATCGAGTCGCTTCGAGGCTCCGTACACGGTCAGGATTTCTGCGAGTCAACCTGTCGCCGGAGGTGAGCTTGACCTGCACCTGGTCAACTACAACCGGGTTGAGCCGCCCAGGGGCGCAAACGGCAAACCGAGCGCCGGCAAGGGGTTCAGTGACGAGAAGCCGATCGCGGTCTCCGGAGTGAAGGCAGACGTGGTGGTACCGTCGGGCCTGTCGGTCAGGCGGGTGGAAGTGCTGGTTCCGGAACGAGAACAGGCGGTGTCGTTGAAGTTTCAGCGGGAAGGGAACCGGGTGCGGTTTTCCGTCCCGGAGTTTCTGGTGTATTGCGTCATTCGGCTGCGGTCTTCGTAGATGAAGTGGTGACAGTGTGGCGGAGTCGCTGGTCGCTCCTCACCCCAATCTGTGACCAGATTGTTTTGGGGGCGTGAGGTGAGCAGCGGCAGCTGCTATTTGTGCTCGTGCTTGAAGAGCGGGTGCGACTTGTCGCCTCGGGCGTAGACGTAAGCCACCAGGTCGAGGATCTCTTCGCGGGAGAGTTTGTTGAGCAAGCCCAGCGGCATCAGTGAGGTTTTGGATGCGGCCCGGTCATCGATTTCGGACTTCTTGATCACTGTCGGACGTCCCTTGGCCAGTGGATCGATCACGATCTCGAGCGTGTCAGGTGTCTCCTTGACCACCATGCCGGTAATGACCTTGCCGGTGTCGAGCACCAGCACCTGCGACTGGTACTTCTTGTCGATGTCCTTGGACGGATTGAGGATCGACTCGAGGATGTAGGCGGGGTCGTGTTTCTTCTTGTCGCCGGGTGTCGTGCCGAGCTTGGCGAGATCGGGGCCAAAGACTCGTCCCTCGTTGTTGAGCTTGTGGCAGGCGACACAGTTGGCGACCTTGAAGAGTTGCTTGCCGACCATGAACGCCCGGCCTTCCGGCAACGGCTTCACAGCAGGCGCCAATTCGGCCAGCTTCCATTCTCGTCCCCGCGTGCTGAGTTTCAGCAGTTCGTCCCGGATCGGCAGTTTGGCCTTGGCGAGATACGCCTTGGGGTCGGCCTGGTACTGGCCGAGGTCGGCGACGACGTAAAGGGAACCATACATCCGTCGCCAATGGCCGGGGTAGGTGCAGACGTAGGGGTAAACGCCAGGCGTGGTCGGTGCGTTGAAGCTGAGGGCCTGGGACTTGCCCGATTGCAGGAGCCGGCTGCCGAGCATCACCTTGTTGCTCTTGGGGATGTAGTGGCGGGCCATGGCATCGGGATCCCGTGCCGTCTTCTCGGCCAGCATCCCCAGTTCTTCGAGCGAGCCGGGTTGTCCGATGGCGAAGTTGTGCGGCATGACGTCGGTGTTGGTGAATCGGAATTCGACCGGCTTGCCCGCCTGGATGGCGATACGTTCCTTGTCGAAGATCATCCGGTGTGGCACGGTTCCGATGGCGATCACCCGGACATCGAGGTTTTTCAGTCTCAGGTCAAGCGCTTTGGCAGCCTCGGGCGTCAGCCGGCTGGCCAGTGCGCGAGCCAGGGCGGTGGCGTCGGTGGCGGCCGGGCCGGTGCGAAACGCGGCGGGCATGCCACTGAGATAGCCGACGAGGTTGTCGACGACGGTGCTGACTTCCGCGGCCGGCCAGTTCTTGACCGGAACGGTTCGCAACGCACGGATGGCCGTGGGAAGATTCCGATCAGCTTTGATCAGGGCGGCGAGATCGACGACTTTCTGCGCGTCATGTCCGGGGATTGCCGCGAGTGCGCCGATGGCCACATCATGCAAGGTCTCACCACCTCCAACCGACAGGGCGGCTGCGGGAATCGGACGCTTGCTCAAACCGGGGCCCTGCCAACTGACGGCGAGACCATCACTGCCACCGTTGTCGAAGTAGGTGACGACGATCGGGTGAGCCCCGGCCGGCAGGTTGATGGCGCCTGCCTTTTCGACCATTCCGTGCAGTCCGTCGTTGTTGACCACCTGCGTCTTGCCGATGTAGATCCGGGACCCGTCATCGGAGTTGGCAAAAAATGTGTATCGCCCGGAGCGAGGAATGTGGATGGAACCGGTGAAGCGGAGCGCGAACTTGTCGGCCTGTTTGCGTTGCGGGACGTTGAGCCTGATGGACGACACGATGCCGCTTGCCTTGGGTTTCATCGCGGCGAGGGTGGCACGTGCGACATTGCCCGCGGCGGGATAAAAGTAGTCGACGTGGATCCCCTGCTGGATGAGCGCAGAGCCCCGGGATTCGCTCTTGAGTGACGGCGGCAGTTCGACGGTGAGCGGCTGAACCTTGGCATAGAGTCCGCTGCGGAGCTTGGTGTCCTTGATGGTCGGGATCGCATCGAGAAACTCCCGGAGCCTGTCCTTGCTGGTGGAGGCGGCCAGGAAGGCATCGTCGCCTGTGCCGTCGGAAGCGATCCAGGCCGAGTAGGCGATCTGTCGGACGGACGCGTTCTTGGCCGAGAGCGCCAGTTTCTCGAGCCTCGAGGAGACTCCGGCCAGGTCCGCGGCCGGTTGAGCGGCGAGCAGGGGGCCGATCGCGGTCAGTCCGCTGGCAGGCGTTGCAGAGTCTCGTTCCTCGACGAGGTCGAGCAGTAGCCCGGTCGGTGCGGTCTTACGGATGGCGGCCAGGGCCAGGAGGGATTTCTTGAGGCTGGCGGCCGGGGCATTGGGTCGTGACAGGATCGCCTCGTGGACGGCTTCCGATGGCTTGAGCTTCAGCAGATCAGCGACGCTGGCGTTTCTGAGCACGTAAGCTTGGGCGGCCCTGGACAGTGGGGTCCCGCTGCTGACGGCGTCCTGTACGATCTTGTCGACAGCGAGTTGGCCTCGAGCGAAGTTGAGCACGTTGGTCAATTCGGCGTCAGTTGGTCGCGTGGCGGCCTCGAAGATCGCCTCGGCGGCAGCCAGTCGTTCAAACGACACGGCCGCCTTGACCGCTTCGGCTCGGACGAGTGGCGACTTGTCTCTTGAGCCGGCAACCAGCAGTTTCTGCCAGCCGGTGATCTTCTCGCCCCAGTGTCCCAGCGTGCGGATCGCTGCGGCGCGGACTTTTTCCTCGTCTGCTCCGAGCACGCGAGCAAGCAACGCAGCATTCGGGATCCGGTGCTCTTCGAACACCCACAGGCATTCGAGCAGTGCCTGGGCCTCGTCGCGTTTTGGCGAAACCTTACGCACGTCGAGGGTGTTGGTGAAGGCGGCAACGTCGCGGATGATGTCCTTGCGATCGCGGCCGCTCAGCTCGAGTCGCGCACGGTATCTGACGCTGTTGGCGGTCGAGAAGAAGTTCTGGCAGACCTCGGTGATCGGCTTTCCCTTCATCTTGATCGCCGGCATCAGCGGTCGTCCGGGATGGCTGACCCGGTAGATCCGCCCGTGTGCATCGTCGCGGTTGGGGTCTCGCATGTTGTGCTGCATGTGACCGATCAGGACGTTGCACCAGTCCGAGACATAGAGTGCTCCGTCGCCCCCGATCTCGAGATCGGTCGGCCGGAAGTTGACGTCAGAGGAGACGAGGATCGGTTCGACCTCGGTCGACGTGATGTCGGCACCGTTAAATTTCACCTCGTGTTGCAGCACGCCCTGGAATCCGATCGTGTTGCAGATCAGGAAATTGCCATTGTTGGCTTCGGGGAAGTGGGGGCTGGAGAGAATGCCGGTGGCCGCGACGGGACGGACCCGTTTGCGGAACCACTGCTTGTTGCCTCGGCCTTTGCCGACGTTGACGTAGCTGCCCGTGCCACTTGTACCGTCGTTGGCGAATTGGAATCCCCACTGGTCGAAAACGTCTCCGTGCGGATTCGGGCCGATGGGGAAGTGAAACTCCACTTCAAAGGTCCTGGGGTTGAAACGGTGAACGCCCGATTGTCCGGATCGATAGGTCCGGGTGGGGGTCTCCATGTTGGCGATGTTGAAAATGCCGCGTGACCAGTAGAGCCAGCCATCGGGACCGACGACGAGGGCGTTGGCCGAGTGGTGAGTGTCGGCGCTGGAGATACCCTGCAGCATCCTCACCTTGACGTCTGCCTTGTTGTCTCCGTCTGTGTCCTTGAGGAACCAAATCTCCGGCGGTGCGGCGACCAGCATCCCGCCCCCCCAGAATTCGAACCCCGTCACGCTGTTGAGCTTGTCGGCAAAAATGATGCAGCGATCGGCCTTGCCGTCACGATTGTCGTCGGGGAGGCAGAGAATCCGGTCGGTGCGAGGCTGGGTGGGGTTCCAGTGCGGGTAGGAGGGCCAGACCGACACGAATAGTTGCCCGTCGGTGTCGACCGCCATCTGGACGGGGTTGACCAGTTCGGGGAAGTTCTCTTCGGAGGCGAAGAGGTTGACCTCCATCCCCTTGGCGACCCTCATCCGTTCAATCGCCTTGACGCCGCCGAGGTAGGGGTGTTTTCCTCCGGCCAGTGGTCCGGGCTTGTTCGTCTTGACCTCGAGCAGCCCCGGGATGTTGTTGTCGACGACCTTGTGCTCGCGGCCGGCGGCCACGGCCCAGATCTTTTCGTCACGGTTTCCTGTCATGATGTCAAAGATCTGCATCTCGCGTTGCATCACGTCCCGGTTGGACTGTCCGAACCACGCGAGTGTGGACCGGCCGCCAAAGACGTTGTAGCCGTCAACGACGCGGTATCGGCTGAACCAGAAGTAGCTTTTTTCGAGCACGGCTTTTTTCAGCGCATCGATCTCTCCGCTTGAACGCAATGGACTCTTGGCGGTACCAAAGAGCTGCTCGGTGATCACTCCGGCCAGCAGCCGGTTGCCGTGGTCGAGCAGGTGGATGCCGTTGAGCGTGAGTGGTTGCTTGTGTTCGGCATAGAGCTTTCGTGACGGCGAAAAGAGATCGATGAAGGGAACGCCACTCTCAACGCAGACCTCTTTCATCGCCAGCGTGTAGATCGCGAGGTTTCGATTGTTCTTCGAGCCGTCGGGGAGGTTCGGGTCGTTGAGATTCTCGTGGGCGATGGGCGAGAAGACGACGATGCGGGGCGCGGACTTGCCGTTGTATTTCTGCTGTTTCATCCCGGCAATCATGGCGGCCAGGTCCTTACGGAACGTCGCCAGCCCGTCTTGTCCCCGGAGCGCCTCGTTGTACCCGAAGAAGCAGAGGACGACGTCTGCCTTGACCTTGGTCAGCCACTGGTTGGGGTTGCCGAAGCTGGCCGATCGCGGTCGCGTCTTGACCTCGTCACCGGTGAACCCGAGGTTTCGGATGGTCAGCCTGTGCTGGGGAAACTCGGACTGGATGTAGGTCTCGAGCCAGCCATGATGCTGCATCCGGTCGGCGAGGTTGTTGCCGATGATGGCGATGTGGTCGCTCGGATTGAGAGGCAGGGGAGGAGCGGCGACCGCGGAACTGACCGCCAGCGGAGCGACAGTGAGCAGCAGGATGGTGACCCAGGTGGAGCGGCGGCGCGGCGGCACGGCGGGGGGCATCATGGCGTGGATCTCCGGTTTCAAAACCGCAACGGAATACGTGCAGCGTGCAAAAAAAAGGCCCGGCGGTCAACGAGGCCGCCGGGCCGGGAATCGCACTGGACGTGACGAGAGTCCTACTTCTTCTTTTTCTCGTCCTTCTTCTTCTCGGCCTTTTTCTTGTCATCCTTCTTGGGAGGATTGCTGGCCTTTTCGAACTTGGCCTTCGCATCTGCGGCGGCTTTCACAGCGGCGTCGGAGGCCTTCTTGGTATCGTCAGCCTTTTTCTTGCTGGCGTCGGCCTTTTTCTTGGCGTCGGCAGCAGCCT
>MDTE01043786.1_pt1 | contig 17898 bp, 13 predicted proteins | sample 811231 | NCBI WGS metagenome assembly MDTE01 (sample SAMN05326651, study PRJNA326480) | marine metagenome | isolation source: seawater | place: Indian Ocean: Red Sea | collected 2010 | reverse complement strand
TTTAATATTAGTTGCCATATACGTTCTCCGACTACAGTATTTATGCGTAGATAAATACTTACGTTATGCCAAGACTGAGCTTATATAAACCTGAAAAAGGCAAAGATTACGAATTCCTTGACAAGACCATCACTGAGATGTTTACAGTTGGTGGTACAGATGTCTTTGTTCACAAATATCTAGGTCCTAAGAATCCAGACCTTGCAGATGCCACATCTGATAAGCCTAGATACGATGCTATTAAAGAAACTAATATTCAGGATATGCTGTTCCTTGAAAACAGAGACAGAAAATACGATCCAGACATATATGTAATGCGTGGAATATACAATGTGTCAGATGTAGATTTTGATATGAGTCAGTTTGGATTATTTTTACAAAATGATATTGTATTCATGACAATACCTATTAATTATAGTGTCAAAACTTTAGGTAGAAAAATAATGCCAGGTGATGTCATAGAAATACCGCACCTAAAAGACGAATACGCTTTAAATGATTATTCAGTTGCATTAAAAAGATTTTATGTTGTTGAAGATGTCAATCGTGCAAGTGAAGGATTTACACAAACTTGGTACCCGCACTTGTACAGAGTGAAGATGAAGCAAATTGTTGATTCTCAAGAGTTTAAAGATATACTAGATTTACCAACCGAAGAAGGTTCTACACAGACGTTGCGTGATGTTTTATCTACATACGAAGCAGAAATGCAAGTTAACAATGCTGTTCTCAAACAAGCAGAGGCAGATACAGCTAAATCAGGATACGATACCACTAATTTATATACATTACAAGTTGATGATAGAGGACAGACTGAACTTGTCACAACAGATATTACAAGTTTAGATGCAAGTACGCAAAATGAATTAGCTGATAGAATTAATCAAACACCAGATAGAACAGGATATGATGGTTATTTAATAGGAGACGGAATACCACCTAATGGAGAAGCATTTGGTAGTGGTATAAGTTTTCCCACTACACAAGCAAAAGGTGATTATTTTTTACGTACAGATTTATTACCAAATAGATTATTTAGATATGATGGACAAAGATGGGTCAAGATGGAAGATGCAGTCAGAATGACACTTTCAAATACAGACACTAGAAATACTTTGAGAACAGGTTTTGTAAACAATACAGCATCAAGTAAGATTGCTGGTGAAACTGTTACAGAAAGACAAAGTTTATCTGAAGCACTAAAACCTAAGGCAGACGAATAATGCAACATTTTTACGATGGACAGATAAGAAGATATATCACTCAAATAATAAGATTGTTTAGTAACTTTTCATATAAGGACGGAGAAGGAAAACTTACACAAATTCCGGTTATGTATGGTGATATTACTAGACAAGTAGGACACATACTTAGAGATAACTCCGAAAATAAAATACCTTCTGCTCCAAGAATGGCTGTATACGTAACTGGACTTGAGCAAGATAGAACTAGGACTGCTGATTCAACCTATGTAAACAAAGTGCATTTAAGGGAACGTGCCTACGATAATTCTAATAAAGAGTATCTTAACACCCAAGGAAAAAATTACACGGTAGAAAGAATCATGCCAAGTCCTTATACGCTAAATGTAAATGTTGACATTTGGAGTACAAACACAGAACAAAAATTACAAATTATGGAGCAGATATTAATGCTGTTTAATCCAAGTTTAGAAATCCAAACCACAGACAATTATGTAGATTGGAGCAGTTTATCTGTTGTAGAACTTACAGGAGTAACATTTAGTAGTAGAGCAATTCCAATCGGAACTGAATCAGAAATAGACATAGGACAACTGAGCTTTACAACACCTATATACATTAACTTACCTGCGAAAGTTAAAAAACTTGGTGTAATAACAAGTGTAGTAATGAGCATATTTGACGAATCTAAAGGAACTATTGATTTAGGTAATAGTATTCCACAACTAATGGCGTATAGTGATGCAGAATCATCTCACCCACAGATGGATAAAGAAAATGATAAGGCTATACGTAGTGGTATAGACGTTGGACTTACAACATATAAAGATTTTGATATATTGGTTATGAATAATATTGCACAAATAGTAGATAGAGGTGTGGTAGGAAGTGTACAATGGGACGTAGTTGTAGACGCTCTGCCCGGAACATTTAGAACAGGATTATCTCAAATACAATTAAAAAGAAAATTACTAACAGGTGAAACTGGAGGTATTAGTGTAAATGCAAGTGTGGCAATAAATGAATTAGATAGAACTAAATTAATTTTAACATATGATGCTGATACGATCCCAACTAACACTGATTTAAATTCTCCTAGTGGACGTAACAATACAGGATCAGTAGATTATATTGTAGATCCTTTAAAATTTAATCCAGCAACGGCAAAAACAGCAGGATTAAGATTATTACTTTTAGGGGCAATTAACACAAGTTCAAATGTTGGTGGATTAATGACATATGGTCAAGATCCTTCCGACGGAAGTAGCCAAGATCCGTATGATGGTCCAGATGCATGGAAAAATACAGACGGTTCGGACTTTATTGCTGGCGAAAATGACGTAGTTGAGTGGGATGGTACAAAATGGCACATTGTTTTTGATGCAAGTGCTGATGCTGGAACTACAACCAAGTATATAACCAACCTAAATACAGGTGTCCAATACAGATGGACCGGAACTGAATGGATACTTTCATTCGAAGGCGAATATCAAAAAGGCACTTGGCGCCTTATTTTTTAAGTAAATATTTTCATGAGTGAAGAAATAATTTGTAGTGGTGCCCTCTTCTATTGTTTGAAAAGCAAAAGATTCTTATTATTACATAGGACACAAAGTAAACAAAAAAACGTATGGGGATTAGTAGGAGGCACTAATGGCAAAAACGAATCTCCCTGGCCTGCATTACAACGTGAAATAAAAGAAGAAATTGGTTCATTACCAAACATAGTCAAAACTATTCCGTTAGAAACTTTCGTTAGTACAGATACAAAGTTTCATTTTCACACATATTTGTGTGTAGTAAAAGATGAATTTTTACCTGATCTAAATGAAGAACACGATGGCTATGCTTGGGTAAGTTTTGGTAAATGGCCTAAGCCTTTACACATGGGATTAAGAAACACATTACAAAATAAAACTAATCAAACAAAATTACAAACAGTTTTTGATCTAATAGGATATCTAGAAAATGAAACGAATTAAAGATATAACCATAGTAGGTGGTGGTTCAGCGGCATGGTTAGCCGCTGTATATATACAAAATAATTTTTGGGACTTGCCAGTCACAGTTATAGATAAAGAAGTAGGTAATCCTATAGGAGTAGGAGAAGCAACTGTTCTGACTTTTCCACATTACCTAAGACAATGTGGTATAGATTTGCCAAATTGGTTTCAAAATGTAGATGCAACATACAAGGCAGGTATAGACTTTCCACATTGGAAAAAGCCTAATGGAAGAGTATGGCATCCTTTCTATCTGAACAGATCTTATTTTGACATAAAATGTACTCAATATGATATTTGGGCACAAAAACAAGAACTAGATTACCGCAAACATGCATTACCTTGCTATGAAACTGTGATGGATAATCAAGTAGATATGATGAACAGTTTTGAAACACTTGCATATCACATAGATGCAGGTAAGCTGGTTACTGAATTACAAAACGTTTGTAGGAATACTGTAAAGACAATTAAGAGTGATGTTGTAAATGTAAATAAGGATCAAAACGGCTATATAACCAGCCTTGATCTTAAGAACGGTGCAACACATGTATCTGACTTTTACCTAGACTGTACGGGCTTTATATCGCTTTTAAAAGGCCAAAAAAAGAAGGAATTACTCAATACAGGCAGACTGTTTACTAACTCTGCTGTAGCAGGACACGTGCCATATGAGGACTTTGAAAAAGAGTGTACACCTTACGTAAAATGCCCTGCTGTTGACCATGGTTGGATATGGAAAATACCAGTACAATCACGAATAGGTTCAGGATTAGTTTTCAATAGAGATATTACAGATCCAGATACTGCAATGCAGTATTTTAGTGATCATTGGAATGGTAGGATCAAACCAGAAGATCTAAAGTTGATTGACTGGACACCTTATTACAGCGAAAACTTCTGGGAGAAAAATGTTGTTTCGATAGGCCTGAGCGGAGGATTTATTGAACCTTTAGAAAGCACAGGTTTAGCAAGTATGACATATGGTGTACAAGAACTTGCAAAACAAATACCACAATATGTTTATAATGAAGAAGCTATAGCAAGTTATAATATGTCAATGATGAATTGGTACTCAGATGCTGTAGATTTCGTAGGAAGTCATTATGCAGACACAGAATGGGATACAAAATTTTGGAATTATGTAAAAGAAATGCATGTAAAATCAGAAAAACATTTATGGTATGAAGAATGGTTACGTGATCCCCAAAGATCTTTTTACAGTGATGTTTCTAGTAATACTTTATTTCATCCGCAAAATTGGCAACTATGGTTAATACAAATGGGTTATCCTGTAAGTAAAGATATGAATAGAGTTAATCCAATGCATTTAGATGTTGTAATGTCAGAATTTTTACGGGCTGAAGAAGTTAGAAAGAGGACTAGTATTAGTCATATTAACGCTATTGAATCGACCAACATGGGAATGGATTGGTATAAGGCATCTCAAGGACAGCGAGAAGGATTTCTATAATGAAAGTAGTGGTTGTAGGTGGCGGCACAGCTGGTTGGTTAGCCGCGTTGATGATATCAAAAATTAGACCAGAACACAATGTAACAGTCATTGAAAGCAGTAAGATAGGAATTATCGGCGCAGGAGAAGGTAGCACAGGATCCCTTACAAACATTGTACAAAATGAAATGTGGAATCTTGGTTGTGTAGAAGAAGATTTTATACGCGAATGTGATGCTACTATCAAATTAGGTATCAAACACATAGGTTGGAACAAGGATACAAAATCACATTACTATGGTCCAATAGATGGTTCTCCAACCAGTGGAGATGTTGTAGATGTTGTATTTCAAAATGCTTTAGGTTATCGTGAACAAGATATGTTGCATGTTTCAACAGAACTGGGATACAAAATTCATCACAATAGGAATAGTTTTGTAGAAGACAAAGGAAATCATGCGTACCATTTTGATGCTCATAAGGTTGGACAATATTTTAAAAAGGTTTGTAATACTGTAAAACATATTGACAGTGAAGTTGATGATGTATTAAAGGATCCAGAAAATGGCTGGGTCACTGAATTAAAATTAAGCAACGGTTCAACAGTAAAAGGAGATATGTTTATTGATGCAAGTGGATTTAACCAAGTTTTAATGAAAGCAGTAGGCAGTAAATGGAAGAGTTACAAAGAAAATTTACCTGTAAATTCTGCACTTCCTTTCTTACTACCCTACGAAGAAGATGAAAAAATTGAACCTGTAACAAATGCATGGGCACAAAAAAATGGATGGTGTTGGCAAATACCGACATTAAATAGAAGAGGATGTGGATATGTCTTCTGTGATGATTTTGTTACTCCTGAAAAAGCCCAAGAAGAATTAGAACAAAATATAGGTAAAAAAGTAGAGCCAATAAGATTATTGAAATTTGATAGTGGCAGACAAGAAAAGCTATGGATTAAAAATGTATTATCCGTAGGCTTATGTGCCGCTTTTGCAGAGCCTCTAGAAGCAACTAGTATACACACTACAATTTTCCAATTGAAACATTTTGTATTTGGGTGCTTAGGCAAAGATAGAGATGAAACTTGTAATGTAGGACAGGTAGATGATTATAACGATAAAAATGCACATCTATATGATACACTAAAAGATTTCTTAGTAGCTCATTATACATGTGGTCGTAATGATACAGAATTTTGGAAATACATTGATAGTGGCAAAACAATGACTGACTTCGTGAGAACGATGCATGAAGTTTGTAAAAATAGAGTTCCTAATCATACAATGTTTCCTAGACATGAAGGTTGTGCGGGGTGGCCTCTGTGGAGTTATGTATTAGCTGGCACTGGAAAACTTACAGATAAAATTTGTAGAAGAGAACTACACTTTAATAATGATGTAAACATTTCAGATACTGCATACGTGTACCATGTAGGACAACATGATTTTAAAACTATGCATTTACCAGACAATACAAATTACATAAGAGATATGCAATGATAAGAATATACGGCGATATCATGCTGGATAGATGGATAGAAGGAGATTGCAAAAGGATAAGCCCAGAAGCACCGGTCATTGTCCTTAAAGAAGAAACATTCACAGACAGTATAGGAGGAGCAGGAAATCTTGCTAATAACTTAGGTAATATTAATAATAAAGAAGATGTTATATTATACGGAACTGTTGCCTTAGACACCGAAGGCATGATTGTACAGGATATTTTAGAAGAAACAAATGTTACAAATAAGGTTTGCAATGATGCTGTGGTTACTACAACAAAAACTAGATTTGTTGGACAAGGAGGACAACAAGTTCTTAGATGGGATAGAGAAACACTATATGAAAGCGAGACACCGTTTGATTCTTTATTAGAAGATATACAAGAAGATGATATAGTTTGTGTAAGTGATTATGCAAAAGGTACTGTCAAAGCAAATACAATAAATCAAATATTTAGAAAATGTAAAGTTTTAGTAGATCCTAAACAAGAAGATTATTTTTATGATGGAGCTTTTTTAGTAAAGCCCAACATGTCAGAATACCGGGAATGGTTTGGTGAATTTGACGAAATAGATGCAACAAATATAATGAGAAAACACAACTGGCAATGGTTAGTTGTGACTGATGGTGCAAACGGAATGCATGTTCTCTGCGAGGACAGTAGATATCAACATTTCAAAGAACCAGCAAATCAAATAGTTGATGTGACTGGTGCAGGTGACATAGTTTTGGCTGTTATTGCCCATCTTTTGCATCAAGGTAAAGATGTTTTTGAAGCATGTGAAGTAGCTTGTTATGCCGCGGCCAGAGGAGTTGAACGTAGAGGCACTAGTATTATTACCAAAAAAGATTTACGTAAAAAAACAACAGTTTGGACTAATGGAGTATTTGATGTTTTACATAAAGGACATCTTGAATTACTGAAATTTGCACGTAAACAAGGTGATAAACTTATAGTAGGTATTAATAACGATGCCAGTGTTAAACGCTTAAAAGGTGAAACTAGACCCATTAATGATGTAAACGAACGTAAATCTCAACTTGAATCATTACCGTGGGTGGATCAGGTTGTAGTGTTTGAAGAAGACACACCATTAAATAGTATTATGTCATACACACCTGATGTAATAGTCAAAGGAGGCGATTACACAGTACAAACAGTAGTTGGTCATGAACTTGCAGAAGTTGTAATATTTCCAACCATTGAAGGTGTTAGTACAACAAATACGATAGGTAAAATTACACAATGAAGATTTTAGTCACTGGACACAAAGGCTTTATAGGAAGTCATATGTCTCAATATTTGCTACACAAAGGTCACGAAGTAGAAGGATTTGACTGGGTAGAAAGCGTGGTACCTGCTGTTGAACAGTACGATTGGGTAGTTCATTGTGGTGCTATTTCCGATACAACTGAAAGAGATATCAACAAGATTTGGAGACACAATTACGAATTTACTATGCGTCTTCTACAAATTTGTGATAATTATCAAACAAATATCCAATTAGCAAGTAGTGCCGCTGTGTATGGTCCTAATAAAGACTTCAACGAAGAAGATCCTTGCTATCCTCAAACACCTTATGCTTGGAGTAAGTTTTTAATTGATAAGTTTTTACTTGACAACGGAATAGATAAATTTAACATGTTGGTCCAAAGCTATAGATATTTCAATGTGTATGGTCCTGGAGAAGGACACAAAAAAGATCAAATGAGTATGGTGAGCAAATTTCAGGTACAAGCGGCAACAGAAGGAAAAATAAAACTATTTAAGAACAGTGACAAATATAAAAGAGATATAGTTTGTGTATATGATCTTGTACGCATACATGAAGAGATGATGCATCAAGATGTAAGTGGCGTATATAACCTAGGTACTGGTAAAGCAGTAGACATAGAAAGTGTTGCAAAGGTTGTTGCAAATGATACCGGAGCAAAAATAGAATATATTGACATGCCTGATCATTTAAAAAACCAATATCAAGAATATACTTGTGCAGATAATGCCAAGCTACATAATACTATACCAATTAGACATTGGATAACACTAGAAGAATACTACAAGGATATTGTTAATGACCGAAAGACTTGAAGGTAAAGTAGAAAAAGGTTGGGGCTATGAATTAATCTGGGCTACCAACGAAAAATACTGTGGCAAAATCATGGTATTTGAAAAAGTAGGATCAAAATTTAGTTTACATTTCCATAAAGAAAAAGATGAAACTTGGTTTGTAAACAACGGAAAATTTTTACTAAGATGGATTGATACAAAAACATCTAAAATTTATGAGCAAGAACTAACACAAGGTATGACTTGGCATAATCCTCCCTTACAACCACATCAATTAGTTTGTATGGAGGCAGGAAGTAGCGTTACTGAAGTTAGTACTGCTGATTCTGTTGAAGATAATTACAGGATTGCTCCTGGAGATAGCCAAGCTGATCAAGAAGTTAAGCCTGAGCCTCGCCCCACTTAACAATAATATTAGCTGAAGTAGACGTTCCAACTGTCTTATACACATTTATTGCTAAAACGTCTGGACCATTTGGAAAAGTACCTCTGCCACCTAGTGTTGTATTAGTCAATTCTTTCAATAGTGCAAGATCCAATGTTGATCTTTCTCCTGGTTGAGCAATGAATGAAAAGACTGTTTCACCTGGCTGTGCATACGGAGGTTGTTGGAACGTAAAGTTAAACAAGTCTCCTGGTGAAACTGTACCTGTAAATGCATTGTTAAATGTAACTCTGTAGTATTCAATACCTGATCCACCTTGCACACCAAATAATAACGGTCCTTCAACATTTGTAACATATGATCCTGCTGGCATACTGATATCACTTTGGTCAGTTGGAGCACCACCTGAGTTACCAATAATCGTACCTGACTTGGCTCCTGTTGCGTCCCAAACATTTTTTAGGAACAACGCACTAACACCATTTGTAGTGTCTCCACCTTTTTGGAATGTCTGTGTTGCCGCGTTACTTGAGTTTGAATTTGAATTCTGTGAGAAGTAAACTAGATATCTTCCGTAAATACTTTGGTCAATAATCTGTTGAATCGTAGTTCCTTGTGGGAAGTATTCATTACCTCCGCCGTCTGCATTAACTTCATCACCAACGGATAAGTTAGCCGCTTCCCAACTATTCTGTGTGAAGTAAGCATAGTTTCTAAATGTTCTAAAATTCCACCATGGCATCAATTGTGCTGTTGTTGTTACCTGAGGCATAACGGCACCTGTTGCATACGTTGCCGTATCACCTGAGTTCCAGTTAACCGATGCACCTGAGGCAACCTGTGCAAAGCTAGGCTGACCACCTTGGGCTAGTCCTGACAGTCCTTGCCAACCAATATCACTTGGGTTAAGTGGATAGTTTTGCGGATTTAATATTCCTTCAACAACAATACCACCTGTAATAATGTTTGTATTGTCAGTTGGATCGACACCATCTGATGTGATTTCTAAACCTTGCATCAGCAACTGAGCTCTGTTAAGAAGTTCTCTATCTCCTAAATCTCCAACAATAGCATTACTTACACTTGGTGCTAGTCTAATTAGGAAAGCAGTTTGCCTTGTAGTAGAAACTGTTAGTCCTGCTTCTGTGTATGAGAAGATATATCCTCTATCTTCATCAAACATACCGTCTGTAATAAATGCTGAACCCCAGTGTGATATAAGCGGAGTAATTGTATTACTTACTAATATGACACCAGTTCTGGCCGCATGTCCACTTGCCGGACTTGCTGAATATTGTCTTGTGGCACCTGCTTGGAAGTTAGTAAGTGTTGTACCTCTAGTTAATCCATTCAATGTCTTCAGTGTGTCGTCTTTTGATGTATATGAAATAAGTTCGTTATCTACAAACACAGTACCTGAGCTTGGAAAGAATTTAGATTCAGTAAGTGTCAAAGAAGTTTGTGTTTGTGTGATATCACTTGCCAGTCTATCAAATGCACCTTCGTTTGTAACTTCATAACGCACAGGTAAGTTACCTGATCTCATAAATGCTTCAGTGTTTACGTTTGAATTACGCATTCTATGACAGAATACAAAGTTACCATCAGCACCTCTTACCATCCAGTCAATGAAACCAGCACCATACCAACTGTATTGGATACCAATCATCTGCATATATCGTACATCCATATTGTAACCACTTGGTCCAGTACCATCTAATTTATCTAAATTCCATTCATTTTGTAAAACTCTCTTGTCTGCAATCAAGTTAACCTTGGCCGCATATATTGGATTTACACCTCTATAGTCTGGAGTAATTGTAATTTGTGTTTGTGAATCAACGTTTGATACGACATGTGTCATACCTTTGATAACAATCCTGTCACCAGCTTTTAATTGATCTCTAAATCTCGTATTCTGTCCTGTTATTAGGTTTGAATCAGGTGATGCTTGTACTGTTCCTGCTATTTGTTTGGTTGAAGTTCTCTGAGCAACACTTACATTTGTACCATCATACTCCCAATAAATTCCATTTTGATCGTCAAATATTCCTGAACGTACTGTAGCACCGTGCCAACCAACAACTGTCATCTGTGCCGCAAAACCTAAAATGGCTGTTGTTGCACCAAGCCTACGTGTTGACAATACTTTTAATGTTCTTTCGTCAATGATTTGATTGATTACATACTCACCGTTATATCCTGCTGTTTCAACTCCAATAAGTCTTATTCTACCTCCAACTTGAGCACCGTGATCGTTGTCATCTGTAACAATAGTAATAGTTGCGCCAATCTCTGAACCAGTCGAAGTTACAGATCTCACATCATAGGATGGGGCAAAAAGTGCACCTGTTGTATACATAATACCTTTACCTGACTGGTATCTAATATATTTTTTACTCTGTCTAATTGCCTGTGCACCATGTTGTGGGCCACCTGTTCCTAGTTGAACACCACCATCATATGGTCTATGAATAAAGAATGAGTCAGGACGCATATAAACGTTACCTTGTACCTTGTCCTCAACTGATGTTGACACATCAAACTCTTTGATATTACCTGGAGCTCTAGTGTTATATCTAATTTTTTTAGTAGTTGGAACTGTGATTGCCATAAAAGATCCAGAAGCCAATTGGTGATTATTTGTTCCACCATCATCTGAATTGACATCTACAATAAATGTATCACCTGGAACGATTCCGTGTGCATATGGCCATGTTACTTCTATAGTTGCTAATGCTTCAAATGGAATATTTACTCCTTGATTGATTGCTTGTGTAGTAAAATCTGTTAGTGTAATACCATTAACAAGATTTAATGTACCACCTGCGACTCCAGTTCCTGTAACACTTGCAGAACTTAATCCGCCCGAACCATCAACACCTGTAACTGTTATAGTTGCATCATTGGCTGTAGTTGAACCACCTAAATTTGTGCCAACTATTGTAATAATATTTCCTACTTTATAACCTGATCCGTTTGCATTTATAGTTGCCGAATATGTTCCTTGTGTTCTAGTAACATCAAAAGTACCACTTGCACCTGCGTGTGCAAGGTTAGACCCTGGCACACCTGTAAAGCTGGTTGGTAATGTCGGAGCACTACCAGAAATACTTGCTGTTGCAATTATACCCTGATCATCAATTCCTGTTGTGTTTACGCTGTCAATTGTTACTGTAGCGTCATTTGTAGGTGATGCTCCGCCTAACTCTGTACCTGCAATAGTAAATGTTTGACCTTGATAATAATTCTCACCAGCAGTATCTATTGCTACAGAATATGCTGTTCCGTTATTTGTAACATCAAAAATTGCTCCTGCACCTGCAACATTTGACATTGTTTTACCTTGAACGGCTGAACCGTTGTATGCTACAGCAAGTGTGGATTCATCACTGCCTTCTAATCTAACATCTGTAATACCGCCTGCTCCATCAACTGAAACAACTCTTAGATATAAATCATTGGCAGTTGTTGCACCTCCAAGTTTATTTCCTGTTATTACAAGTGTATCTGCTGTATTGTAGCCCGTACCGTTTGCTGTAATTTGTATGCTGTATGAAGCTGATGATCCTATTGATTTGTTAATACTAAATGCAAAATCTGTACCCGAACCACCACTGAATGTTAATGCAGAAGGACCAAAAGAATAACTTACAGTTAATGCTGGAGGTGTACCAACTCTTGCCGCATCATTTACAACAGTTAATGTTGTGATTGATCCGCCGCCACCCACAGCCGCAACATAGGCTAATAAATCATTACCACCTCCGTATGTTTCAGATCCATCTGATGAACTTCCTGGCTGTACATTCGATCCTGCTAATTTTACTATGTCATTTAGTGCGTAACCTGAAGTAGCGTTTGGTGAATTAAACGTAATTGTAGTATAAGCATTATTCTCCCACGCTATATCTACTTGTGTGCCGCCCCACGTACCTGCACTATTATTGTAAGTTGAGGTTACATTTTGCCATGTAATGCTTCCGCTTAAAGCTGTTCCTGTAATAGAAGCCGCTGTTATACCACCGGATCCATTTACGGCCGTAATCAATATTGTGGCATCATTTGCTGGAGTCAAACCACCTAAATTAGTACCTAATATTTTTATAGTATCACCTTGCTTGTATCCTGAACCAGCTTGATTAATACCGTCGACTGAATAATTTACACCTGATCGACTAATATTAAATTGTCCATTCAAACCTGCTGGTGCTGTTATTGTACCAGACACGCCGGTGTAAGTTTCTGTATTTTTATTAATTGTGGATGTAAATTGTCCACTCATAGATACAGTTGATCCTACTATGCTATTAACAAATATAGCATCACCTGAGCCATTATCAGCCGCTAGTCCTGGAACAATACCAGTTGTTGAACTTACTGTGAACTGCGTATTACCACTTGTAATATCACCTGTTAAATTCATAGATAATGGAGTACCGCCTGGTGTGTTAGCAACTGCTGATACCTGTGTACCAGTATTAAACGCCGCTGGATAATTTATAGGAGCACCTATTTCTGGAACATCTCCTGTTGTTGCAATTCTATTTTCACTTATTTGTGCCGCTAAAGATAACGTCATAGCTCCGTTTGTACCATTACTGAATACATCAAATTGTGGCTGACCTAAACTAGCACCTGTATAAAATGCACCTTGTCTAAGTTGAGTGTAAGTTGTTGATAACACCTGTCCACTTGTTGTACCAACTTTTGATTTCGCATAATAATTAAATGTTGTAGCTGTAGGCACACCATTAATGATAAATGATCCTTCTGCTCTCGCCGCCCCTACCACAGCATCTTCTAATGCTTTGATTGTAATAGGAGTACCTGGTATAAAACCATGGCCACCAATTGTTGTTACTGTAATTAAACTTGCACCAATTCCTGCTGATCCTGATGATGCATCTGTTGTTACCGATGCAACCTGTGTATCCGTTCCTGGTACTTCATATACACTAGGATATCCTCGCATCATTCCGATAGCTGACCATTTAGTAGGTTGTAATCCGTATTCAAAGTCAGCATCAAGCATAGACAACGGAGGTGCAATACGCATACGTTCAATAGCATCTGTACCAAAACGATATGGTCTAGTTGTCTGTTCTTCGCTATCTACAAATATTTGTATTTCATCTGTTGCATCTTGTGTGCTTGTATTATAAACTAAATCTACTATAGTAATAGCATCTGTTGTTTGTAAATATTTTGGAAAGTCTGTGTCTGAATTTTCATTAGCATTTACTGAATCATATTTTACTACATATCCGCCACTATCTCTCGGTGTAACATCGTCTACTCTTGTAACCTTACCACCTTTAAGTGCATCCGTAAAATTAAAAATAACTTCCGATTTTGTTGAGTTTGTGATGATAAGCAAGTCGCTGGCGTCATAGTTTCCAGCAAATCTAATATGTCCTAAACCCTTTCTTTCAAATGTAGGTAAAGCACTTAATCCGTTAGTAATTACATTAATTACTATTGCAGAAAGTGTTTGTATTCTTGTACCAGCTTGTGGCTCGGAGGTGTAACTTGAGTTAGTTGTTTGAGCGTATGTAGTTTGATATGGTGTTGTTTGTGCAGAATTTGTAAACACATGATTGTTTATCAAGTCCCTAGTAAATTCTTTTGCTCTAATTTCTGGTATTCTTGATCCGTCAATCTGTGCAACATCTTTTTCCCAATATGTATTTGCAATCCTATATGTTTCTTCATTACCACCATACTGTATATCATGCAACCATGCGTCTATATTGTAGCCTGTATCTCTTCTGCACTTTGCATCATCATAGGTATAGCCTTCAAACCCAGAAGCATTATCTGCCACTTGTTTTGCTATCCAGGCTGATACTTCATATTGTATAAAAGTTTTGTTTGCATTTAGCAACCATTTTGCATTTGGGTAAACTGCATCATTTAATCCTATGCCAGGATAAAATGTATAATTCTGTATCTTTTTCTTTGCCATTCTTTATGCTCCAAATGCCACTGCTAGTGCTGTTGCTGTTGCATCAACATATCCTTTTCTAGCGGCATGTGTGCTCACTGAAGGATCTTTCTGCATTAATAGGTTGTCATTCACTGTTAAATCTCCGTTAAGATTTGAACCACTTACATTCAAATTACTTGCTGAACTGTCAGGTGCGGTAGTCATATCAATATTATATGCCTTTACCTGAACAGGAGTATGGTAACCAATATCAACATTATCAATCGTGCCAGGTATTCCTATGTTGTTGACTACTATCCTTGAATTTATTACTGATAAAATTGTGTTGTTACCAGAATCATTTACTTTAAAAACTCCTCCGTTAACAGCTAAACTATCAAATGAATTAGATACAGTGGTCCCTGTATCATCGCTTGTTTGATCTTCGGCCGCGGCTTGCACAAATGCTTTACCATTCAGCAAAATAGATTTAACGTCTAATGTTTCTGCTGTGACTTTACCAGCCGTATCAACACTATATTTTGGACTTTCAAATCCAAACTGTGCTTGAAACTTATCGTTAATTACTGTGCCTGCCATTTTATTTCCTTATCTTATATACTTGCCATAGATTTGATAACAATAGTACCTTGCATCGCACCATGACTTGAACATCTGTATTGATAGTTACCTGAAACGTTTGCTGGTACTTTCCAATATAAAGTTCCGCTTGTCTTACCTTGTGCAGACGAACCTGTTGACTCTGCTCCAGTAGTTTCAACATGCAATAAACCATTATCATAATTTACGCCACCACTTGTTTGAATTAAAAATGGATGACTTCCTAAACCTGATAATTTAAATGCAATAGTTGCCCCTGCCAAACAATAAATTGTAGGATCTTCTGTGTTGCCATATTGATCAAACTTGTATCCGTTAAAAGAATCTGCTGTAACAGTCAAAGTTGTTATAGCAGGATAAGCCATTTGATCAACAGTTTGTCCGTGGTCTACCCAACTGCTTCCGTTGTAAACTAATACGTTACCAGCTATTGCTCCTGAAGTATCAGTGTCAGTCAATGATGCTAAAGTATTTGTACCTGAGTAATTAATTGTAACAGTATCGCCTGCAACTGCCGTTGTAATATTTGTACCACCAGCAATCGTTAATGTATCTGTTTTAGAATCTGCAACTGCTGTACCTGAATCTGATGCAACATTTGTAAATGCGTTTTGGTTTTCCTCACCTGAGTTAGGATCACCTGTATAATTAATTGTAACTGTGTCTCCTGACACCTGCGTTGTTATGTTGGATCCGCCAGCTACTGTTAAAGTATCTGTTGTTGAATTTGCAGTGGTTGTACCTGTATCACCATCTACAGTAGCAAATAAGTTTTGTGAACCTCCTGTACTAATTGTAGTAAATTCAAAAGTACCATTACCGTTTGCTTTTAATAGTTGTCCTGCTGATCCATCTACGATACTTAAATCTGTTAATACTGAAGGTATCGTTGGTTTATTATTTAAATTATTATAGTTTAGATAGTATGATCCATCTTGTCCATCAAGTGTGTCAGCATCTGTGCCTGCACCACCTGTGGTAGCATCAGTACCTGGTGCCCACTTACCACCGTCCCACTTTAAAACGTTTCCTGTTTGTGGTGCGGTACTAGTAGTGTCAACATCTGACAATGAATTTATATTTCCTACATAAGCAACACTTTTTAATGGATCTGTGTAGTTTGTGATGGCGCCTCCACTTGCATCCAATAAAAGTTTATGCCATGCACCTGCGTGTGCAACGTGTACTGTACCAGTTTCATGATTATGCATTATAGCACCGTGGTATGTTGTCGGTGAAATAGCATTCAACAAATTAGTTGTTGCTACATGAAAACTTACTTTGTTTATTTTTGTATTATCATTTGGAACATCTATTTCCAAACTAGAATTGACGATATCTTTTAAATTTGTGCCATCGCCTAAGGCATTATAAAGTTCATCGGAGTTTGCATTGATCTTGGTTGCTCCACCTCTCAGTGTGTCACCAGTACCGTCGTTTGCCGCTGAACCTATGTTTAATACTGATTTTGCCATCTCTTAACCCTTATCAAATGTTAGTGTTGTATTATCCATTGTACTTGTTAAACTATCAAAAGTATTTATTCCGCTTGACTCTTCTGTTGACGTATCTGCGACAATAGCCGGCGGAACAAGTTGATTAATAGTTTTTGCGTATGTGCCATGGAATACTAATTTACTGCCTGTATAACTACTGCTTTTAGGTGTAACATTAATGTAACACAATCCTGCATCAACAGTAACTGATATATCAATAAGTTCTTGATTAATGCTTGAGCGTCCAAAAATTGTTGCAACAGCTCTATCGGGTCTAGCTACTACGGATAATTGTAGTATTTCTTTCTCATTAGATCCAAATTCTACTGTGATTTGATACACAACACTACTGAAATCACCTACATGCCACTTGTCCATCACCGTACCAGGATATACTCCTATCCAGTTTCCTTTGAAACTGAAACTACTCCTGTTTGATAGCTCTATTGTGTTGTTTTGACCTTTTCCTAGCAGATTATTCAGCTGTTTATTCATTATACATGCTCCATATTGTATTTATCGTTTTGTACAGATATGTAAGACTATAATAAGATTGTTTAATTTTACAACAATTACGAAATGTCAACCAAGCTGTGTGCAAACTTGTTAAGATCATCAAAAATTTCTGTGCGTTTTTTAAGGTCTTTATTAGCAAAAGTATTAAGTTTTTTTATAGTTTCTTCACCATATCCTGTGCGTACAAGTACAGGTTTTGCTTTGGCTTTTACTGCCGCTTTAAGATCTGATATTTTATCACCAACGTATAATCCGTTAGTCCAGTCAACGCCTACTTCTGCTGATGCTCTTTTAAACATTCCTGTATTAGGTTTTCTATAAGGATCATCCTTAAAAGGTGTAGTTGAGTAATACAATCCATTGATGCTATGACAACCTATTTCTCCTAGTAAAGTCAACATATGGTTATGCACTATATCGACATCAACTGCATCCATAATACCCTTTTGAATCCCTGCTTGGTTAGTTAAAATTACAACGTCATACCCTTTATCTCTAATCATTTTCACAGCTTCTAAACTACCTTCAATGGGTTGGAATTGTTCTGGTTTAGTAACATATCCTCCTACATCTACATTAATGGTTCCGTCTCTATCTAATCCTATTACCGGTGTTGTCATTATGGTCTCCATCTATCATCTGACCAACCGCATTTCACTTTGTTGAACCAGTTAAGTTCGTATAATAATATAGTATCTTTGCTTAATTTTTCTTTCCATT